>WNFY01005010.1_pt1 | contig 24909 bp, 15 predicted proteins | sample 5400091 | NCBI WGS metagenome assembly WNFY01 (sample SAMN13153364, study PRJNA577476) | soil metagenome | isolation source: 60 cm soil or saprolite under grassland replicate 1 | place: USA:California | collected 2016-06-15 | reverse complement strand
CGTCTCGCAAACCAGCTCCCCCATTATTAAGAAAGGCATTGGCAGCCATCGTTCTCGACCACGTAAAGGACGTGAGCAAGCTCAGTCCGCTGATCAACGCCCCACCTCCAGAAATGCGCTTCTCCAGCCTCACGGCGAGAGAGTTGTAGTTGGAACTGCCAATGGGTTCCGTGTTTGAAAACAGGCTTGTGGAGAATTCTGGGAATGGAACCATTAGGGCACTAACTTGCACGGACGCGGCGGCGCCCAACGAGGTGTTTTTGTAACTGTCCAGGAAACCGGACGGCAGTCCTACAGGGTTGAGGTTTTGCCAGAAGAATGGATTCCTCACCTGTGTCGTGCAAAAGGTGGGGTCTTGAGTACACTTGTTAAAAATGTCCGTTGGCAATGCATTGAACTGCGTCCCCACCCGCAGTTTGTTGGTGCGAGTTCCCACGTACGAGACATCCAGCACAATCGAACCGGGAAGCTGTCGTTGAACGCCGAACGAGTACTGTTGGACAACCGGTATCTCGCGATTGCGCTGATCAAAGGACTGTCCATTGCCCACGCCCGACAATAGTCCGAAGCTGCTTCCCGGCGGAACGACCAATCCCGTGGGATAAGGATTTCCAGTGTTGAACTGAGCGCTCGGAGTAGTACTGGGTTGATTGTAGTTCGTGTTTTGAGTCCAGGTAGTGTTTCCCCCTAGCTCAATGGCAAACGCATAACCGCGTCCCCAGCCGCCGCGCAATACCGTTTTGTCATTGACGGCCCAGGAAAGACCGAATTTCGGTTGCCAGTGGTTCTTTTGCGTGTCGTAGGGAGCGAGTTTGTCGCTCGAGAAATTGAAACCGCCTAAAAGGTTACTGGTGATCACCTGTCCGCCAGTAACCGGTAATCCGGTGGCGTTATTTATTGGTATGTTGTTCGCGGGAAAAGTTACCACGCTCTGAAGAGGATTCTGTACCGTGTAGTCGAACCCGGCGTTTAGTTTATGGAAGCGCTCCCTCGGTGAAGTCTCAATATCCCAACGCAATCCCAGGTTAAGCGTCAGGTTCCGGCGAATTTTGAAATCGTCCTGCACGTACAAACCAAAATAGCGATAGCTCTCATAAACGTCGTAACTGAACGGAATGAATCCAGCGCTTGGGGCTCCCAACAGCAAGCTGGCAATTGCCGCTCCGTCGTTGTTCCCAGTGTTGGGATTCTGCTGAGTGAAGGTGCCCGAAAAGCTGAACCTCCCGCCTGGACCAACACCAATACCGCTGGCATCAGCAGCGCCGCAGCAAGGAATTGCGTGTAGCTGCATGATCTGTGCTCCATACCGAAGACTGTGCCGGCCCAAGATGTGAGTGAGCGTGGGCGACAGCTCATACAATTCGTTCATCGGCGGATGGCCAAAGTCTCCGTATTTATTGTTGCCGATAATATCGGGATAGCCTCCCACCTGAATTGTTGGGGCCTCGACCTCGGTGGTGGTCGGGGGTAGCGGATAATTGGTGAAGCCAAGGTCAGCAGGAGTGAGTTTCACCGTGCCGGCAGCTACAGCACCATTCGGCGCCCTATCAACTGAGCGCCCAAACGAAAAGCGGACATCCCCGAATAAAGTGGGGCCGAAGGTGTGCGTGAGATCCAGGATCTGATGAATGAATGAACGATAGCTATTGATGTTTCCCCTGACTATCTTGAGCGAGTCAGGCTCTATGTAGCCTGTGTTGTTCTGGAACTGAAGCCCGGACCAATAGCTGAACATGCCGTAGAAGCGCGTCTTGTCGCTGAAGTTGTGATCGATCCGAATTATCGGCTGATTGAATCTTAACGATCCCGGCGCATTGGCAATGTAATTATTGAATTCTCCCGCGCCGGGGTTGTTCGGCAGCGGGTAGAGGGAGAGAATTTTCCTCCCAATGGCGGTGACCATATTGGGTGGAATTACGTCAAGCTGTCCGTTAAAGGAAAAACGGTTGCGTGTCTTGCAGGTCCCGTCCGAATTGGTCGTTGCACAACTGAAAGGGTTATAGATTCCACCCTTCGGTGTTGGACCATTGGGGTTGTATTGCGAACCCAATTGGTTGGCAAAGTATGCGCGGAAATCCACACTGCCATCGGCTTGCGGCCGAACGTCGACACGTGGAGCGCTCGTGAGAATACTTTGCGGTGCAGATTCGCGCCATCCTTCAAAGCTAAAAAAGAAGAAGGTGCTGTCCTTTCCAAGCTTTGGGATTGAACCACCGACAGTCCCTCCAAAATCGTGTTGATTGTGGAACGGTTTCCGAACACCGCGCTGATTGTTCTGAAAGGTGTTGGCCTCCAAAACCGAGCCACGCCAGAAATCGAACGCAGTACCGTGAAAATTTTTGGTGCCTGCTTTAGTAACGACGTTGACAGTGCCGCCACCAGACCGCCCATAACTGGCATCGTAAGTATTGGTCTGAATCTTAACTTCCTGTACCGAGTCTACGTTGGGTGCAATGAACCATGTGCCGCGTCCCGTGCTGATTTGCTGTGAGATGGGCGCACCATTGAGAGTAAACTGATTGTAGTTATTCTGGACCCCATTGATCACGTAAGCGTTGGTCTGGTCCCAACCCCGTGTCGTGTTGCCACCTGTGTAACGCACTCCGGGCGCGTACAGCATGAGCGTATAGATCTGCCTTCCATTTAGCGGCAGGTCTTGCGTTTTCTGGGCGTCGATGACCGTACCACCCGAAGCGTCTCCAGTGCTGAGCAAAGAAGGAGACTCTTGCACGGTCACAGTTTCTGCGATAGACCCAACTTCGAGAACAAAGTTCAGATTGAGTTTCTGAGCCACATCCAGATTCACCGATTGACGGATAGCTTTTTTGAACCCGGCTGCTTCCACGATGATTGCATACGATCCAGGTAAGACGTAGGGGATCGAATAAACGCCGCTGCTGTTGGTTTGTGCAGTGTAAGGTTGCTGAGTGCCTTCTCTGAGTGCAGTGATCGAGGCATTGGGAACAACAGCGCCGGAAGGATCGACAACCTGCCCGGTGATTGACCCGCGAAATTCCTGGGCCTGAAGGAACGCCGCGCACAGCAAGCCCACCAATACAACCCCTAAAGTCCTGGATAGCCAAACTTGTCTTGTTCTACTCATGGATGCCTCCTTAAGCGACGTAATCGACCTGGATGAGTCTGCCTGCCGAGAGAGGAGATGTTGGCGCAGAAATCCGGTTGTTTCTGTAGTGAGCTGATAACATCATGCCGGCTGAAGCAAGACCTCTTCCGTTATTCAGGAATCTCGCATCAATCCTGAAAACTGAATGGTGTTAGACCAGGAAACCGAAAAGTCCCGAGCATCTGACCAGTTACGAGACGCGAGTGCTCTTGTGATGCTGGTGCAAGAATTCCTTCTGAGCTAGAATGAGCCCACCTCAAAGGCTTTCTTCCGCGTAAGAGCAAACATGAATAAGATCGATCAGTGCGCAGTAGTAGGGAGCCACGCGCTATCGGACTGTCGACCATGGCTCGAGGCATTTCGGTCGGGGGGAGAGACGCATACCATCGGTTCGGGGGGAGACGCTTACTAACTCTTATTAAGTTGATAACCTTATGAACCCATGGGGTGTAAAAGTCTTTCCGAAGTCTTGGGAATGTTTTGGTAAAGTCTTGGAAGTGTCCCCAACCCGCTGGAATTGTATTGTGACCTTATGAGCGAACAGGTCAGACACCTCTATGAATTCGGCCCTTTTCGCCTGGACGTGACGGAGCGACTACTCCTGCGCGACCAACAGCACGTTCCGCTCACACCCAAGGCTTTCGAGACTCTGTTGGTTCTGGTCGAGCATGGCGGGCACGTAATTGATAAAGATGAATTGATGAGGAAGGTTTGGCCCGATACTTTTGTCGAAGAGGTTAACCTGGCCAAGAATGTCTCCTCACTCCGGAAGATCCTTGGCGCCGAGCAGTCTGATTATTACATCGAGACGATTCCAAAACGAGGCTATCGTTTTGTGGCAGGCGTGCGGGAAGTATGGGCGTCAGAACCTCCGTCAGCCTCACGGGAAGGCAACATGTTGTCTCCTCGCACTGTGTGGCATGACGAGGGAGGGGCTGACACTGACTCGATAGCCCAACCAAAGGGCAGGCCCTTCTCCGGCGTTGCTGATTTGACTGACGAGACTTCTGCGTATTCACACGGCAAGCGATCTCTAGCGAGTCGCCTTGGTGTGCCGATCGCTTTCGTCACCTTGGGTGCAATAGTTGCTCTCGGAATCTGGTTTCTAATGTTGCGGCCAATAACCGCTCCGCCGGCTCCGCTTCTAAAGATCACTCCAGTAACCAGCTTCCCGGGGAACGAAGACCAGGCGGCCTTCTCACCAGATGGTAATCAGATCGCTTTCGTCTGGAATGGCGAGAAGGAAGACAATAGTGACATCTACGTCAAGATGATCGGAGCGGAGCAACCACTCCGCCTAACCTCTGACCCCGCGCCGGATACCGATCCTACCTGGTCGCCAGATACTCGTTATGTGGCTTTTCTTAGACAGTCTGCCGAAAACGGCGGCGTCTTTGTCATTCCGTCATTAGGCGGAGCCGAACGCAAACTAGCTGATCTCTTCCCCTACCGGCCAGTAGTGATTGGAAATACGCTGAGCTACTCACCAGACGGCAAACTCCTTGCGGCACCAGACAAGAATTCCCAGCAGCAACCTTTTAGTATTGTTTCGATCTCAACCGAAACGGGTGAGAAGACGAAACTCACTGCGCCTGCTGCCGGATCTGTTGGTGATTTCTTTCCAGCTTTCTCACCGGATCAAAAGACGCTCGCTTTTGTGCGCTCTGTTAGCATTGCAACAGCGGACATCTACCTTCTCTCTCTTGCCGGCGGCGAGCCGGCGCGACTCACCTTCGACAATACTTCTATCCGCGGCTTGAGTTGGAATTCGGATGGTAAGGAGATTGTCTTTGCGTCACGACGGGGAGGGAGTATCTACAACTTATGGAAGGTTTCAACTGCTGGAGGACAGCCTGAACGTTTGACAGCCGGCGATCGTGACGTTTATAGCCCCACGATCTCGCGCCGTGGAAACCGCTTGTCGTATACACAGTCAATGATGGATGGAAATATTTGGCGAATTGGATTACACGGTTCGAAGGGTCAGGAAAGTCCGCCCGTAAAGCTGATCTCTTCAACGCAGGAGGACAGTGGTCCTCAGTATTCGCCGGACGGCAAGAGAATTGTCTTTGCCTCGCGTCGCTCCGGAAGTTTTGAAATCTGGGTCTGCGATGCCGAGGGATCGAATCCCCGTCAGTTAACAAATATCGGTGGACCGCTCACGGGGACGCCACGCTGGTCTCCCGACGGAAGGCAGATCGCTTTTGATTCCTGGATCGAAGGAAACGCAGATATCTATGTGATCAACAGCGACGGTGGCAAACCGCGTCGTCTCACGTACGATGCCGATGAAGACATAACCCCAAGTTGGTCTCGTGATGGTCGCTGGGTTTATTTTGGCTGCACGCGCAGCGGCAGTATGCAGATTTGGAAGGTGCCTGCTGAGGGTGGAACAGCAGTGCAGGTGACAAGACAAGGCGGCTTTGAAGGCTTCGAATCCACTGATGGCAAGTATTTCTATTACTCAAAGGGACGCGCCATGCCCGGCATTTGGAGGGTGCCGGTCGCCGGTGGCGAAGAGAGCCCAGTGCTCGACCAACACCGCGCCGGTATGTGGCGCTACTGGGCCATTACCGATCAGGGCATATATTTCGCCACGGCTGAAATAGCTTCACACCCACTTGTCGAGTTCTTCAATTTCACAACCGGCAAGATCACACAAATCGCCAAACTCGACGTACCTCTTTTCAAAACGGATCCCGGCCTGGCCGTCTCGCCTGATGGGCAGTGGCTCCTGGTGGTTCAGATGGACCAAAGCGGTAGTGATCTCGTGATGGCGGAAGACTTTCGCTAAATCTTGCTGAACGGTTCAGCGATATCGCGCAGCGAGGTCAGTTCCTCTCCGGCGGACTCCGCTAAGATATCGCAAATTCAGGAACCACGTCGGGCCTATTTGGCTGCTATCGCAATGTAATCTTTCCCGCTGTAAAGCCGAACGGCACCAGCCGAATTGACCATTGTTAGCGGGCGCGGTCGCATGAGCGCGGTGTCCTTTGTTGTAGAGACTGAGAGGATCTCATGACCCGCGAGATCTAGAATGCTCAATTTTCCGTTATCACTGAAGCCGAATCCATATGCGCCTGTGGGAAGATCAGAACCGTTGAGAGTGATCGGCGAGTCAGTGATCAGAAACCCCTGGTACCTGGCTCGCACGTCTGCAGCGTAACCTGAAGTATCTACGAGTCCAGCAATTACGTAACGGTTGCTCCCAAAGCGGACGGCGGCGGCGTTGCGCATCTGTGTCTGTGCACTCTGCCCCTGAAAGTAAAATCCAGGTGGTACGACCCGTCCCAGTTCCGGATTCTCAAGTACTGTCGCCGAGTTTTGCGGTACAGCGAGCAGGGACGCTGAGCAAGCAACAATGACCGCCACAAGTGTAGCGAAGTAATGTCGTCTCGAGTTTTTCATAAGCATTTCCTTTTTCACTTGGAAGTTCACATACAAGCAAGGCCCTAAGAGGCTTTTCGCGGAAACAGGAACCTGAGAATCAACTCAACACGCGCTGCCCAGGCGCGTTCGTTGTGCTCAGCTCCACTTGCTTCAAAATAACTTAGATCTTTGTAAGGCCTCCAACCTTTTCTCACGAGTGCGTCCTTCAAGAGTCGCGCGTCAGTCAGGGTCTGTTTTGCCTCTTCGGCATTGCGTCCCTCCTTCGTGCCTGTATCAATCCAGATGCGAAGGTGGGGTCTCTTTACCAGTGCATCAACATAGCGCACGATCTGCCGATTGGCGAACCAGACCGAGGGAGACACCACAGCAAGTCGCCCAAAAACATCACTGTATTTTAGGCCCAAATAGAGTGAGACGAGTCCTCCCAATGAAGAGCCACCGAGACCTGTGTGTTTTGCTCCCTTGCGAGTCCGATAGTTTGCATCAATGAAAGGCTTCAATTCCTCCACGAGCATGCGACCATAGAGGTCTGCTTTGCCACCCATTTTGTATTTTTCGTCTTCAGTCGGTGTGTACTCGTTAATCCGATCCTTGCCGGCATTATAAACGCCGACAACAATCAGCGGCTCAACTATACCCTTTGAGATCAACGACTCCACTGTCTCATCGACTTGCCACTCCTGCCCGACGACAAAAGACGTTGCGCCGTCAAAGAGATTCTGCCCGTCGTTCATATAGAGTACTGAATAGCGCTTATTCTTGTGAGCTTCGTAGGCCGGCGGTAAATAGACCAGCACATCGCGATCGTTATTCAGTATTCTTGAGTGAAAGCTCTTGTGAACGCGTATGTCGCCAACGAGCGTATGCGCCTGCTGCGCCGTTGCGTTGCCCGAAAAAAATAGCGCGACGAATACTGCGAGCCAGGGAATCGAGTGGCGCATGATTTAGCGCTTCCTGGCTATGGGCTTTAACGTCGGAGAACTGTTCCAACCTGCCACAGCAAGAAATGGCGCGTCCGTGCCCAAATCCCTGATCTTGTAAGTCGCTGTTACCTCTCTTCGTTCACCAGGCATTAATGTGAGGTAGTTGTCCTGCCAGACAACCGGCAGGACATCTGTATCACTGCGTCCTTTCTTGATCTGTAGCTGAATGAAGAAAGCTAAATTCTTACTGGGATTTGACAAAGTTACGTGGGCTATATCGTCTCCGCCTTTGCGGACGGCATTGGCCGATAGAAGCAATTTCACCGGCATGAGTTTCTGCAATTCGGTCATGTCCGCGTAGGAGTTAGTAGGCGTGTAATACCAGGTGGACTTTTGCCAGTCAAGGACATCATCTTTGGTTGAAAGCCAATAGAAGTTTGAACTTATTGTTCGTCCCTTGTCATCTTCAAGAAGGAGCCTGAGAAAGTAAGTTGAAGAGATAGTCTGAAAGGGCGGAATGACGAAAGCCTTCAAGGTGCTGTCGACAGGGAGATCCAGGCGACTGACTTTCGAGAACCGTTCGCTGAGATTTATGTCATAAACCTGCGCAGTCAGCATTAGATTTCGGAGAGTCTGTGGCGTAGTGTTTACGACGGCTACCGATTTGTCATCATAGGAGTATTGCACATGAACCGGCTCGCAGGCTTTCTTGGTACCGAAGTAACCGCCTCCGGGCATTAGGTAGTAATCATAAAGATGCCAGATCATTGAAGGCCACGCGTTGTTTAGCATCCACTGAATGACTCCGGTAGACGTGTACCTGTTTCCCGCGTAAGCCTCAAACATCGCGCGCTGGCCTTCGTAGGCGATCAACTGCGACTTAAGCGCATAGTCATCTATGTCTCTTGCTGGTCCATAGCGGGCATTCAAGGCCTCGGTAAAAACCTTTAGCTCCTTGAATTGCCCTCCACCAGCGTGATACCTCCAAATGTCATCGATGGGCCACAGATGATCCGCAGGCAACATCCGGCGCAGGCTCTCAACCGGAGGCACGGCCGGCCCGGGACTAGTCTCGGTAGCAAAACCATGGGCACCCCCCAACTTCTTATCGAGCAGCCAGTACGAAGCTGGTACCCACTCGTAAGGGCCCTCCATTTTGACTCCGGTTGCGCCGGTTAAAGTGGTCTTTTTTGCTGTCGCCGATGAGAGGAAGGGATTGGGCCATTGATACTTCTTGAGGATGTCAATATACATTTGTTCAACGTCAGGCGGTGGCGGATTGTCGCTGCCATTCAGCCATACAAGCAAGCTGGGATGATTGCGCAAACGCCTGATTTGATCCGCCTGCGATTTGGCAGCGATCTCGTAATCCTTTTTGGTCCAGGTCGGGCCTCGCTGATAATCGGATCTGTGCTCCCAATGTTCCCAATGGGAGCAACAGCACCAGCCAGCCATGATTAGAATTCCTTCCTGGTCGGCCAGATCAAAAAAGTAATCCGACTGCAGTTGTCCTTCTAACCGAATCGTGTTCAAGTTCATGTCTTTGACGTATCGGAACTCTGCCTTCAGTCTCTCAGGCTCCGATCGTAGAAAGATGTCTGAACTCCAGCCGCCGCCACGAATGAGCACATTCCGTCCATTGACCTTGAAGACCCTATGGTTCTGACTATCTAATTCTGATGTAATTTCACGAATGCCGAAGCGGGTGCTTTGACGATCAGAAACTTTACCGCCTGTCTGAAAATCCACGACCAAACCATAGAGGACCTGCGGACCAAGATTCACCGGCCACCACACCCGCGGTCGGAAAAAGTTGAGCTGAGGAAACTTATCTGGTGTGAACGTGAGAGACCTGGTCTCCTGCGGGCCAAGCTTCACTTCCTGCGAGACGCGGATGCCCTCGATTCGCGCGCTCAGTGTGCCCTCGACTACAACATCAGCGGTGTTGTGCACCTCCGCATTAACAGTCAAATGCGCCGTCTCGAGGGAAGGAAGATCAAAGTGAGTGATTACCTGCGGATACTTCAAGGTTACTGGTCCACTACTGGTGAGGTAGACGTCACGGAAAATCCCCATATTCTTGTCAGGAGGCGAAGGATTCCAGTCAACCCAGGTCCAGGCCAAATCATCAGTCTGAGACGGAAAGACTTCGACCGCTAACGCGTTCAACGTGCCGGCGCGCGCTCCACTCTTAATATTCAGTTGATGTGTTCGAAAAGTACCGGCTATCTGATCCGAGGTGGCAATCTGTTGTCCGTTGAGCCAGACATTCGCGCGAAAGTTCAGACCATCAAAATGGAGCCAGATCTCTTTGCCCCTATAATCTGCGGGGAGACGAAATTGAGTTCGATACCACCAGGACACACGAAACGGACTGTCCTCGGGCATTGAGAGATTCGAAAAGTTTGCGCCTATCGGGTAGCTGCACCCTGGGATAAGTCTCAGGTTCTTACCGACCAAAGGGTCGGTGTAGACTTTGTTCGCTACGAGGACTCCCACGACTGTAGAAGGGACTGAAGCTGGATACCAGTTCTTTGGCTGGAACTCGTTCGCGGAAAGAACATCCCCTTTCTCCTGGATCTGAGCCGAGGATTGCATGGTCCAACCCTCCCGTAAGAAGAACTTCGGAGTTGAAGGCGCCTGGTGTTTGACCGCAGTCTGCGCGAACACATCAACACTCAACAAAAGAATAGTGCCGGCTGAAACCAAGAGTCTGTTCATCAACCTATCATATCTAAACAAGCTTTTCTGTAAAGAGGGTTTTCTTGGGTATGATCAGTTTAGCGAACAACTTTCGTTTGACATTTCCACTCCCCAAAACGTACTTTGCGCGGCAGGAGCATCCTGATTTACCAACCGGTTGGTTGAGGATGGAAACTAACGAATGAGACCACGAAATCTTGTCGCAATCGCCACTTTGATGCTCGTCAGTACGACTGCCGGTGCGGTTTATGAGACAGAGGAGTTCCATCCGGCATCGCAAACCGCGTCAAAAACTCTTGCCGAGAGGTTGGGGTATCCGCGGGATGCAAAACTGCTAATCGTGCATGCCGATGATTTGGGGGTGTCCCACTCTGTTAACGCAGCTTCCATCAAGGCACTGGAGACGGGGCTGGTCAGCTCAGGCAGCATTATGATTCCGTGCTCCTGGGTTCCCGAGATTGTTGTTTATGCGCGAACTCATCCCGAAGCTGATCTTGGTGTGCATCTGACGTTAACCAGCGAGTGGAGTCTTTACCGCTGGGGTCCGGTGTTGCCAAGAGATCGCGTGCCATCCCTTTTGGACGGCAGCGGCTATCTCTACAAGTCGGAATCAGAAGCAGCGGCGCGCATTGACGCAAGAGAAGCCGAAGCAGAAATTCGCGCGCAGATTGCGCGCGCTAAGGCACTCGGCATCCAACCTACGCATCTCGATTCTCACATGGGTACCCTTTACCAAAACAAGGCTCTATTCGACACGTTCCTTCGGGTAGCACGCGAGAACGGGCTGCCGATCAGGCTCTCCAGGGAGTTGGTTGCTTCAAAGCCCTTTCTTCCATCACTCCTCACTTCGGATGATGTTGTGATAGATAGCATCATAAGCATCGAGCCCAGTGTTTCTCCGGATGGGTGGTCTAAATACTACACGGACGCGATAAGGAGCCTTCCGCCAGGAGTCACGGAAATGATCGTGCACCTCGCCTATGACAACGAAGAGATGCAAGGAGTGGCATTTGCTCATCCGAATTGGGGATCCGAATGGCGTCAGCGTGATTTCCAGTTTGTTACGAGTGATGCTTTCCGCAAGCTGCTTCAGAGGAACAATGTCAAGCTCATTACCTGGCGAGAAGTCGGTAAGTTGTTGAGAAAATCTGAGAAGTGATCCCAATGGCCCTTCACGTCGTCAAGCGGTGACGCAGCTGTATCCTTCCGCACAGTGAAGAGATGAATCTCGGGATAGTTGGCCTGCGTCATAGCTTCAGCTCCGGTGGCGTTCACCAATGGAAACTCCATATTGGACTGTCCAGAACAGATCCAAACATCGCCGACGAGCACGTTTCTGAAAGTCAGTGTATTGCTGGCACTCTTGAGCTGGACCAGAAGGGTGTCATTGGTTTAACAAATGCTCTGCGACGAGAGCGCTAAGAGCGAATCGGCAAAAAACCAGTAAGGGACATCAATCAGTAATGCAACCGACTAAGTCAGGTTTAGTCCGTCTACCTTGAATGCAAACGCATACGAACCGGGCTTTTCAATCGGCAATTGAATTTTCAGCCCGGAGTCGTCCTGTGCCCAGTTAAGCTTTCCCTCATAACCGAGCAACTCAACGTTAAGTATCTTGCCCGCGACGTGCTTTCCGTTTGCTGCGAGTGCGGCAATCATAGCCTGATTTTCGGGCCAGCCCATGATAAAGGCGTAGAGCGTGCTTCCTTTTGTCGTGAACCGCACATCCTCGCCGGTGAGTTCCTGGCGCTTGCTCTCGTTGAACTTAGCATCAAGGCTCGGGGCTTGAGTGCTCGGGCCCGTTCCGTAAATCTTCCAAGGTCGGGTAGCGTAGATTGCCGCACCATTCGTGGCCATCCATTTGGTGAAAGTTGAGCAAGAGATTTCCATTCCGACTGACAATGTCCACCAGCAAGTCGATGATTACCTTCGGCGACTTGTAGGTCGCACCTTTCTGATAGTGCCAGTTGCCGATGCATGTGTCCGTCTGCCAGGGATTGGGCCAGATATCCTGCACCACCCCTCGTTCCACGTCGAGGGCGCAAGTCCCGACTGCGCAGTCCTCGGGATGCTTGCTGGTGTACACACCTTCAACTCTACCTTGATGCTGTCGCGCGTTTTGATTGTAGTAGTGCGCGACCATGTCCAGGCCCCATTGCTGGAATGGCAGCGAGCCATCACTGTAGAGAAAATCAGGTTGGTGCTGGTCAATCAGATCCTTGATGCGCAAAAACCAGGTGAGCTTCCACGACTCCGGAATGCCTTCTTCATCCCAGGGCAAGTCTTTATAGATCTTCGGACAGTCGAGATAGAGGTCTGCGTATTTCGGATTGGCGCCGTCATATGGCACGCCCGCGTATTTGCCGAACTTATCGGCGCCGTGACTAACCGAAAACCATTTGTAAGTAATCCATAGATGTTCGGTCACGCCAAATCTCAGCCCGTGATTCTGCGCTGCTTTACGAAACAGGCCAACGATGTCTTTCTTCGGCCCCATCTGAACGGAGTTCCAACGCGTGTGCTTAGCATTCCAGAGACAAAAGTTGTCATGATGCACGCCCATGCTGACGAAGTATCTAGCGCCTGCGTTTTTGTAGAGACCAACGAGATAGTCAGGATCAAATTTGTCTGCTTTCCAGGTCTCGATTACATCCTTGAAACCGAATTGGGAGGGGTGCCCATACGTTTGCACATGATGTTTGTATTGCCACTCTCCTTCGAGATACATGCCGCGCGCGTACCAGTCGCCATACTCAGCCGCTGATTGCGGACCCCAATGCGACCAAATACCAAACTTCGCATCGCGATACCATGCCGGTATGTGGTAAGCCTTGAGGGATTCGCGTGTCGCCCTGAATGGACCTGATTGAATTTGCGGCACCGCTTGATTGTGGGCGAAAGTCTGCACTGCCTTCACGGCGGGGATGGCTCCCGCCAATAGCTTGATGGCGTCTCGTCTGTTTATGGACACTCAATTAACCTGTCATCCGAAAAGACTGCAAAGCAATCGGCACCGCTCGCCAGGCTAAGACCGGACCCGAGCCCTACTGACTTGCAGCCCGCTTAATTTGCCAGTGCACCTGGCCGGCGAAGGGATCATTCTTCAGCACAAAGCCGTTCGGGGTTACATTGAACTCCATCGTTTTCAAATCTCCCTGGGGTAATGCAAATACTCCCGAAACGGGTCTGTTGTCGGTACTAAAAATCCGCAACTCGACATTGCTCCAATCCATCTCTGAGGTGCTCTGCGCGACTTTGATATGAGGCAGCACAGAATGGTCCTTCACTAGCAGTACAACTGGAATCTGACCGGGCGAGATCTGATGCCATTGCGCTCCCTGGTAGACTTTGCCCGTTTGGTAATCGATCCATGCTCCCGGCGGCAGATAGATTTTACGGCTTGGAGCGTCATCAAACATCGGTGCCACCAACAGATTCGAACCAAACATGTACTGGTCATCGATGGTCCAGGATGTCGGATCGTTCGGGTATTCGAAAAAGAGTGTGCGCAACATCGGGAACCCATGTGAAGAAGAGTCTTTCGCCTGCGCAATGATGTACGGCATAAGCGAGTATTTCAGACCCAACGCCCGACGAAAATCTTCCGTCAAAGAATCGAACGAGAGTCCGCCCCGAAGTTCTGCAGCCATTGCTGAGTTCGTATTCTCGGCATCACCACCCCAATGAAGGGGGTAACGTTGACTGCCGGCCCAGGCGCTGCGTGCCCAGATCACGTTTTCACCGTTTGTTTCTCTGGTTATGTCGGCAACCGCCTTGTTGTAACGCAACGGATAAAGATTATGCTCATACCAACCGGTGCGGCCCGAAGCGTATTGGCCCGTGAGTGGTGCGCCTTCGCCAAAGTCGGCTTTTATCGCGCCTACACCCATCTTAAGCAGGTTCGCCAGTTTCGCTTGATACCACTTCACCGCTTCCGGATTACTCATATCAACAACGGCGTCTTCGAACGGAAGCGCTCCACTGTCGTTCTTCACCTCATATCCTCTGTCGACCAATTCTTTGAATAGTTCGTTCTTGCTGGTGAAGTAGGTGTACTGCCAGAGGCTGATATGAAATCCCTGCTGCTTCAAGTCGGCAATCATTTTGGCCGGATCGCGAAATCGTGTAGTGGAAAACTGATAGTTGCTCCGCCAATCTGTTTCGAACCAACCAGTATCCAGATGAATCACATCCGCAGGTACTTTATGTTTCCTGAGCTGGGCCGCCACGTCGCGTACTTCATTTTCGGATTTGTAAGTGATACGACTCATCCAGAAGCCGAATGACCAAAGCGGTGGCACAGGGCTGCGACCGGTTAGCGCTGTGTACTCGGAGAGAATGTCTTTTGGCTCGCCGAGAAAGACAAAGATGTCCAGGTTTTCATCGCCGGAATAGATGACGTTGTGGGCGTCATAGTATTTGCCGAAATCGAAAGTCACCGGCGCACTGGTATGCACGAACATTCCATAGCCATTGCTGCTGAGAAAGAAAGGGATTGGCTTGTACATGTACTCATTCTGCGTGCCCATGCCGTCTCGCGCGAACTCGACGATATGCTGCCCGCGCTTATTTAAGCCCGTAAACGACTCGCCGCAACCGAAAATTTTCTCGTCGTGCTGAAGCTGGAACGTAGCGGCCGTGCGGCGACTCAAGTCGCTTGCGCGCCGGATGAATGAAAAAGGGATCGGCGTAATGAACGTGGTTGGATCCCCGATATTCTGGGTACGCGTCAGAAGGTGACCAGTCTTATCGTAGAATTCAATGTGCCAGGGCTCTTTGATAATGCGCACTTGTCCGAAAGCACCCGTATATGTAATCGCCTGGTCAGTCTGTTCGACTTTCCACGAAGTATCTTTCGGAACAGGACCGGCAAGCATCAGCGATGATCCTTCGCTTAGTGGCACGGCACGCGTGTTGAAGCGCAACCTGACGGTGCGTGGACTGACAAAGGTGACAGAGAAGGGCAACGCTGGATCCTGATCGTATTCGGTACCGGGAAACTCGGTCGATCGGCCTCGCGCAAAGGTGACATCCATCTTATTGAAGGACAGGGTGGTGCTTCGTACGTACCGATTCCATTGCAATGTTCCGTGACCGTTTGCCGGATCAAAATCTACCACGCGGTTGCCAATGAAGTAGACATTCTCCATCTTCTGGAAGTCCAGACTCACATCTACTGGATCACCTAGCACCTGGGCCATGACGCTCGTGGTCCTGAAAAGAAGACCAACCACAATTAAAGCGAGCAGCCAACGCCAACGTCGCGTTGAGAGATAAGAAAGATCATTGTCGGATCTCACCTTCCGGGTGATTGCCGCTATGCATAACACTGGGTGTGCTAACTCGACATCACCAGGCTCGCCTTCAAGTTGAATCTCAATTTGTGAAGATGACATTGTCGATGACCACCGTGCCAACGATTGGAGTGCATTGTTCGCAGTACACGCTGATTTGCACCGACGTCAGCTTCTTCAGCACATCCTTTGTGTCGACGCGATCTTCTACCCATGACGGCTGGGCCAATAACTTGAAGGGTAACTTGTAGGTATTGAAGCCGGTAGGGCTGAGCTTTAAGGTCGCCTGAGGGAACCCGTACTGGAGTTTGATACCCTGCCCATGACTGGTCAACTCGATGCGGATATATTGGATACCGGTAGGCGTTGGTGTGCCCTTCGCATAGATTTGAAGTGTCAAATTCCTATAGCGGCTAACATCTTCCGCTACAGGTTGCCCTCCTCGGTCCGGCAGACCATGTATATCCAGCGTTACGCTCGCATATCGATTTGGCGACGACAGTTGATAGCTGAACGTCGCTGCTTTGTTTGGATCATCCGCTTTGAGCCTGACCAACTCAGGCGCGTCGTTGGCTCCCGGCATGCCAGTGAATTTAGGTGGATTGCTGGAATTCTCCGAACTGGCAAATAATTGCAGCGCTCCGCCGCGAGTGCTTACGGGGCGGTTATCTTTGATTGTGTCAAAGTCGGCGTACACAAGCTTATCGTCTGACTGAGCAATAGCCTTGGCCGTCTGATGGGTAATCCCGGGGAATGGGCACGTCAACAAAATCAAAGCGCAAAAAACAAACGCAGACGTCGCTTTACTCATGACATCATCTCCCAACTCGATAGAAGAACTGCGTTCTGGCGCGGCCGGGTCGTCAAGCGCAATTGAGCGTGGACGTATTAATAGTCAGGCTTTGCGCGCGTCAACAGGTCTTAATGATCATGTTCTCGAAATGTTTGTTCGACCACCACGCAAAAGATTTAGAGCGCAGGTTAATCCACTACGCAAGCTACGGTTTTCATGGTTCTTTGTGTCCTAACGAGATCTTAATTGAAGGAGCGTTGCGCACATTCTCTTTCATTGCCAGCTAATGTTCAAGGTAAATTTGAGATCCATAGCACTTGTACTTAGGTGATTTAGTTGTGAGACCCCAACCAGAAGATCGTCCTCTGAACACCTATCATTCGCCTTGAATCTGAGTTGGCAAGTTCTCTTTAAATCAAAACCCTCACCGCCCAACCTGAATAGCCTTACTTAACCTGATATCCTCGGAAGATGCCCCAATCCTAATCTGAAGGTGATCCAGCTCAACCATAAACGAATGGCTTTTGACATCCCAGTAAGCCAGCCGGTCTGACGGAAGGGTTAATGTTACGGCTTTCTTTTGCCCAGGTTCGAGCTCGATCCGACTGAAACCCGCCAGCTCTTGCAGAGGTCTGATAACAGACGATTTCAAATGTTTAATGTACATTTGGACAACTTCTTCACCGGCCCGTGTCCCGGTGTTTTTTACGTCGACACTGACGCTAATCGGCCTTTTGCTCGAAAGTGAGGCGCCGCTCGTGCGAAGATTGGTGTACGCAAACGTTGTGTAGCTCATTCCATAGCCAAACGGGTAGAGTGGCTTTTCGTTAGAGTACATGTACGTTCTACCGTGGCGAATCTCGTAGTCCATCATCGGTGGCAATTGATCAAGATGCTTTGGCCACGTTTGAACGAGGCGGCCTGCTGGATTGTAGTCGCCGAAGAGCACATCAGCGAGAGCGTTTCCCTCTTCCTGGCTATTTTGGGTCATATGAACGATGGCGGGAACATTCTGCTGCGTCCAGTTTACCGCATACGGGAAACTCGAGATTAGCACGGCGATAGTCTTAGGGTTAACTTGATAGATTTGCTTGATCAATTCTTCTTGCTCAAGAGTGATTGACTGGCGATCAACTGCCTCCCTTCCCTCGCTGGGAGACGACACTTTGGCCCACTCGTTGTCATGGCCGCCGTTCGGATGATTTCCCACGCAAACAATTGCCACATCTGATTCTCGAGCAATCTCCAATGCCGCCTCTGCGTCATTGTTTGCGGCGAAACGAACCTTGACTTTGGTCCCAACACTGTTCTTGATTCCCTCCAGCGGTGTAATTCGATAAGGCGGGGTGCCACTGTACCAATCAAGAAGGACCTCGTTCCCGCGCGGGCCAATGACTGCGATTGATTTTATCGTTTGTTTATTGAGTGGCAGCAAGCCGGTTGAGTTCTTTAGCAGGACGATGGACTTCTGCGTAACTAGACGTGCCATTGCCTTATGTCTTGCACTGAGCCAGGGATCTCCCGGGTCAGATCCAATTGATGCGTACGGAACTTGTGCCGGAGGATCCAGGAGACCGAGCTTGATCATCACTCTGAAATTACCTTTGAGCGCACGATCAATATCTGACTCCGTCAGCAAATTCCTCTCTAATGCACCGACGACGGCACCACGATAGTTATCAAGAAACTGACCGATGCCGGCCTTTATGGAAGCTGCCGCGGCGTGCTCAAGATCCGGCGAGTACTTATTAGCCTTCACGAGGTTTGTCATTGCGCCGGCATCGGTACAAATGATGCCGTCCTGTCCCCATTCTTTGCGCGTAACGTTTTCCAACACGGGGTTGACAGTCATCGGAACACCGTTCATGGAATTGTAGGACGCCATAAACGCGCGTGATCCACCTTGGATAACCCCCATGCGAAAAGGTACAGAGTAGTATTCTCTAAACAATCGCTCATCAAAGTCCGACGACGTTCTATCGCGATCGTTCTCGTTACTGTTGGCTAGAAAATGCTTCATCAGAGCCGCTGCTCGCCAGTACTTCGGATCGTTTCCCTGAAGTCCTCGAACGAACGCGACAACCATAGTGCCATTGAAATAGGGATCTTCGCCATAGCACTCTTCTGTCCTACCCCAGCGTGGGTCCCTTCCGAGATCTGCATTCGGCGAGCGGATAACTATTCCGCCCTGGTGGTATTTGCTGCTTTGGAAAATGTAGCGCGCCTCATAACTTTCAACTTCGGCGGCCTGTCGCAACACGTCCGGATCCCATGTTTCTCCCAATCCAATTCCTTGAGGAAAAGTTGTGGTCGGGATCGTTTTGGGTCGGCCCCACTTTGCTGGCCCACCTTGGGCCAATCCATGAATGCCTTCGACATGTCCCGACCCTTTAATACCCAGGCGTGGCACACTCGGGTTAGTACCGAGACAAGATATCTTCTCGTCCAGGGTCATGAGCGAGAGGATATTGTTAATCCGGTCCTCGACAGATGCTTCAGGATTCTGAAATGGATATTGATACTGACTGGTCACCTGTGCGCCAGAGCATCTACTACTTTTTGGCTGGGAGATTTGACCACCCCTGGCCTTCAACTAGTTTGACGTACTTATTGATTGGGAGGTCAGAAAGTTTGTCGACTTGCCCACTTGGCCACTTGATTTGAACACTGTCGATCTTCGAAGCCTAACCCAAGCCAAGGATTTCACGCGGGTCATGGGAAGACAGATAACTACCGCCACTCGTCTTCATGCGCGTTCGCTTCACACCACCCGCCTCCCAGGTGATGATTGCGCCTACAGCGCCCGGATTGCTTTTAGTTGAGACAAGCTGGAGTCCCAGCCAGTTGTTGCGATTGCCGCCATCGTTCCTCAGCAGTATAGGTGCTTCACCATTGTTGATGACCAGCACGTCGAGATCACCGTCGTTGTCATAATCCCCAACCGAAAGTCCGCGAGCGGGCCAGTCTCTGGTGAATGCCGGCCCCGCCGTCGCACTCACATTCTTGTACCGACCATTGACGTTCTCGAACAACAGGAGCGGCTCTTTGTACTTCACCCTGAGTGATTGAACCTCGACCATATCGTCGGGATGTCCGTTTGCCAGAATCAAGTCAGGATCTCCGTCGTTGTCATAGTCAAAAAACTTCAAACCCCAGCCACTGAGTAAACGGGTTGCTTGCCCAATCTCTCCCGGCTTATCGAGAAATGTCACATCCTTCTGATTCTGGTAAAGACTGAAGAGTTCCTGGTCAATGTTTGCGACAAATAGGTCTTGCCACCCATCGCCATCATAATCAGCCGCGTCGACACCCATGCCTGAACGTGGCGCTCCCGAATCGCTGTAGGCGACCCCTGACAACAGTCCTACTTCTTCAAACTTACCTTTGCCTTTATTCAAAAACAGAAAGTTGGCGAGGGTATCGTTCGCTACGAACAGATCGATCAATCCATCATTGTTTACGTCGGTGGCTACGACCCCAAACGACTTGCCGAGTGAGCCGGCAATGCCAGAACTACTACTTACGTCAGTGAACCTGCCGCCGCCTTCATTGTGAAACAGAAAACTCGGGCGTGGTTTGAAGACACGCGGAACACAGTAATACCGGCGACCAATGCGATTGTCGCCGCAGGAAATGGCGCCCGTGGCACTGTACTGCACAAAGCTCGAGACAAAGAGATCGAGCTTGGAGTCGTTATCGTAATCAAACCACACGGCGCAGGTGGACCAGTTTGGAGCCGCTACTCCCGCTTTGTCCGTGACGTCTGTGAACGTGCCATTACCGCTATTGTGAAATAAGACATTACGACCATAGTTAGTGACGTATAAATCCTGCCAGCCGTCGCCGTCGAAATCCCCTGCCGCCGCACCCATTCCAAAGTCGCCCATTTTTCCGCAAGCGACTCCGGCCTTTTCAGTAACATCGGTGAAAGTGCCATCGCCATTGTTACGATAGAGAGCGTTTCTAATCGGTGTCTTTGGAGTATAGAAGTCTGACGGGCCACTATTGACAAAGTAGATGTCCATCCAACCATCATTGTCGTAGTCGAAGAACAGACCGCCACCCCCGCAGGTTTCCGGTAAGTGGCGCGCCTCTGAACGTCCGTTATCGTGCACCCAGCCGATTTTCGATTGAGAGGGAGGTACTTCGGTAAAAACAATTGGAGCAGGTTGTGATGCTTGTGGATTGGCAGGTTTCGCCTGCGGCACGGACGAGTGAAGCCTGGTTTCCGTTATGGTGACGAGCCCCAGTAATAGGGCGATTACGAAAAAGTATCGCATGTGTTAGTGATTAGTTAGGAAACCCTTCGCCCGGCTTTGCAATGCGAATGTAATGGTCCGTAAATTTGAAGTGCGCTGGCTTCACTTCAATCTTTTGCATGTGGCACGAAGTGCAGTCTTTGCTAGCCACCGGACAGCTGGGTGCTCTACCTTGCGCTGCCAGCTTGTCTTTTAGAGCGTGACACGCCAAACATTTTGCGTCGTAGTGCGCAGCATCCTGCTTAAGCGGCTCGTGAGGATTATGGCAGGCCGTGCAGCTTATTCTTTGATCATCTGAGTAGCACTTGCTATGGAAAATACGATAGGGTTGAAATCGTACGTTATTAATCTCCATAGTTTTAAGGATTGAAAACTCATCGCTCCCTCGGTGACAAGATGCGCAAAACTCCTGCGTCAACTCGTCGCCACTGAGCCGGCCGGGGTTGAAAATTAGTTTTGAGCCCGGCTCACCCGCCTTAATTGCCACAACATGTTGTCCACCAGGACCATGGCAAGCTTCACAGCGAACGCCGTGAACGAGTTTGTCTAGCCGAACCTGCTGACCGCTGATGGCTCCGGTTGAATGACAACTAAAACAACTCGTCACTTCATTGTCTGAAAGCAGTCGACCAAACGCTTGATTAAGCGACTGTGGAACTGTACGGGGTGCACCAATTGTAAAATCCAGTGACTTTGGTTCATTGTAGAAACTTACGAGACTTTCGTAGAACTTTCCTTCTCGTTGAAGAACATAAGTCTGACCCATCCTGCCTTGCCCGAAAGCATAGGCAATAGGTACCGCGATGGTTTCTTTCCCGTCAGTGACCGAATAAGTGGTTTGCTTACCGTTACGCTTGATCTCGTAGAAATAAGGCCCAATTCGAAAAGTCAATCGCGGATTGTCGCTGAGTATCTTCGAATCACCAACAGGCTCCATCGCCATCGCCATCCCACTTTGCCCGTACGCAGCAAACAACTTCTTATGACAATCACCGCAAGCCTGGTCACCAAGGAACTGTGTATCTGCTGGTGCTCTTCTAGGATTCCACCGTTTGGCTGAACTCGTTTGACCACGGGCCAGCGACGGCCCCAGGCAAACAACTCCCAGGAGCACACAAGTCAACATGATGATCACCCACGTTGGAACATTTGGGGTTACAGGTTGGCGCATTATCAGATTTGTCCTTGGTCTCGTATCTGTTACTCGCTTCCGCAGCGAAGTTGATATCAGACTAAGGTTTCGGCTTGTCCTGATTTGCATCGGGCGCGGTGCCAGTCGTCTGAGCATCGCGCTGTTTGTTGTATTCGTCCTGAAGCTTCTTGAACATTTCGCGCTCGCGGTTAGCATCTTCCTTTCGTCCAGCGCGTGTATAAGCTCGCGCGAGAGCGAAGTGCATTTCCGGACTTGAGGGTGCCAGGCGCACGCCCTCTTCAAGCTCCTTTATGGATCTATCGATCTGCCCGAGTTCAAGAAGAACCCGACCAAGAACATTGCGTGCAGCGTACATCTTGGGCGCAAGTTCCACTCCCTTTTCAGCAAGAGGCAACGCGTCATTGTATTGGTCGCGCTTTAAATACTCGAAAGCCATTTGGACCATTGCCGGATAGTGCTGGGGTGAAATCTCCAACTCTCGCTTGAATTCTTTGAGGGCTGCATCCGCGTCCTGAGCGAGCATAAAGACGCCGAATGAGTAATGAACATTCGGCTCGTTCGGGTATCGCGCCAACAGCATGTCGAAAGCAGAGCGAGCTTGATCTAACCGCCGAGCCGCCATGTTAAATCCAGCCTGGCCCGCTAAGATTACTTCTTCGCGTTTGTCTGGAGGAATTTCATTCGGCAGGAACGGCATCCTTAACATTGTCAAACCAAACGCCTCGATGATCTTCGGGCTTTCATTACCAACCCGCATGAACTCCCGCAGGATGTCATAGGCGATTTCGAACTGTTCGAAACGAATATAGAGGAGAGCGGTATGATAGCGAACGACTGATTCAAGTTCTGGATTTTCATTTAGGCCCAAAGTTCGTCCGCGTTGCAGCGCCACCACGGCTCGTTCATATTCAGCGGTTTGAAACTGGCACAACCCTAGCATTCCCCAAGCTGGTCCTCGCTTCTTGTCCAGCGCTACGAGGTTCTGAAAAGCATCGCGTGCTTGAGGGTAGATATCCTTTTCGTAATAGATTGCACCCACATACCACCAGCCGTCCGGCCAGGTTGGTCGAAGTTTTAAGGCTTTGCCGTAAAGGGCAATCGCCTCATCGAAGCGTTCGGCCAATCGGGCTTCGTCGGCAGCCTTTACTAATTGATCAAATTCCGCACTCGTCTGAGCTGGAGGTTTCGTTTGCGCAGTCAAGCTCAAGGTTTTTGGTTTGCGCGACGATTGAGAGTTATCCTGCGCCGAATACGCTGGCAACGCCGCCACTACTATCAAGGTCCAGATCAGGATCTTAGGGGTAGTCACAAGAAAACCTATTGCCACTCCGGTTGGTTTTGATTGTCTTTGAAATTTGACGGAGGCTTAGGAGAAACACTCTGATTGGCCCCATCTTGTGCTCCAGGCTGTTTAGCTTGTTGCTCGGCAGTGAGCTTTTGAACAACCTGTTTCTCGCGATCGCCATCCTCTTTCCGATTGAGTCTGTAATACACTGAAGCCAGTAGTACCCGTGCTTCAATAAAATGTGGAAATTCTTTTATGACTCCTTCAAGTAGGGGCCGAGCCTCATTCGGCTTTCCAAGCGCAGCATAGTCTGCGGCGAGATGATAAAGCGCATACTGATCGCGCGGCCGCAAGCGTACTGCGCTGGCCGAATAATCGAGCGACGCTTCTGGCAATTTGTCCTGACGAAGCAGGATACCCATGTAAAGGTTTGCTTCAAAGTCGTTCGCGTTACCGGCTAGTTCAATTTTGAATGCAGCTTTTGCTTTTTCGGAGTCTCCCATGCGCATGAGGGCGCGCCCATACCAGGCGTGCAACCCCGGAAGTTTGGGATTTAGTTCAATCGCACGTTCGAATTCTTTGATTGCTCCGTGCCCATCGTCTGCCAGCAGAAGGATTGAGCCCATCAGCAGTCGAGCCTCAGCGGAATTATCATCACGGAAGACCCGATCGATTATTGCCTGCCCCTGACTCAACTGGCCATCGCTGATAAGTGCACTACCGAGAAGATAGGCCAACGTGCGATTGTTAGGGTCCTTTTCCGCCAATGGTGAGAGCCACTCGATCACTTTCTTGTAGTCACCAAGTCGTATCTGACAATCTGCCAAAACAAGAATCGAGTTCTGTCTTTGAGCACTCTCAGGTGCAGTAGTGAGAAATTGAGTCAGTTCGGCAGCAGCTTCTTTAAACCAAGCCGCCTTGTAATATGCCAAAGATAGATTAAAGCGAATCGTTTGATTACTGCCGTCGACCGCGAGTGCTTGTTTGTATTGTTGAATCGCATCTTCATAACGTCCAAGTCGCGAATAAGCAGCTCCCAAATTCGATCGCACATCTATCCTGCGGGGATGGGTAGCAAGTATGGCTTGATAACCGCGGATCGCACCTTCGATATCGCCCGATTCGTGCAACTGAGTCGCCTGCGCGAAAGCGCGATCAACATCACTCGAGTCAGCCTGCGCAAACGTAATTGTTCTCTGGCCAACAATTGCACAGAGAAGGAGAGAGAAAACCGCTAACCTGAATTGCTGCCAACTTTTGTAGATTGTCATTTACGCTTCCAGGCGAGTCTGCGAAATTCGACAAAAGTATACAACAGGCACCTTCTCGGTTTCCAAGACAAGCGTCTTTTTAGGAGAGCCCATCGAAAAGATATTGGATGAATCTCAGGGCATTTAGTTGCAATCTGCGGCCCCAAGTGACCCCCGGGATCTACTGGTCTTTTGACGTAACGAACTGCTCAAACTGTACCTGGTAGAGATGCGCAGATCGTAGAGGCCTCCAATCGACGAGCACGGATTGTAGATATTTCACACTACGCGAATATTGGGGGACAAACACGCTGGTATTCGCAAAGGAAGGTCACTATACTTGGGTCTCAACTCCATCTGTCAGACCTTTCTAACAGTGAAGTCCAAAGACACACGCAAGTTGGCTCCCCACAATCACGAGAGACAGAGAGGCAACTCTAGAATGAAATCAGCGGTAAGCCTTCTACTCGTCATTATATTGGGCGTTTCTTCTATCGTTTGCGTTAATGGTCAAACTGCCTACTCTCAACGACAGCAGGATGAAGTCGTTCGCGTTCGAACGAATGAAGTCAAGCTGGACATCGTCGTCAAGGACAAAAAGGGGCGGTCCGTGAAAGACCTTAAGGCGGGCGACTTTGAAGTTTACGAGGATGGAGTTCGTCAAGGAGTTGAATCATTTCATTTTCGTAACCGCGAATCAACACCCACCAACAGCTCGGATCCGAAAGCCGAAAA
>WNFY01003715.1_pt1 | contig 24938 bp, 28 predicted proteins | sample 5400091 | NCBI WGS metagenome assembly WNFY01 (sample SAMN13153364, study PRJNA577476) | soil metagenome | isolation source: 60 cm soil or saprolite under grassland replicate 1 | place: USA:California | collected 2016-06-15 | reverse complement strand
CATCGTGGGCCTGGCCAAGAATCGCGCTCCAGCCACCGCTCACGCCCTTTCCGAGCAGATAGACTGCCGAGAATCCGCCGAGGAGGTAGACGCTCGTCTGTAGAACATCGGTCCAGACGACCGCGCGCATTCCGCCGTAATAGGTGTAGACCAGCGTGAGTGCGCCAAGGACCAGGATGGCGACGGGCATCACATACTGCTGCGGGACCGCTGGCCCAATTATCAATGCGATCGGAATAGCGGTGGCGAACACGCGAACCGAGTCGGCAAAGGCGCGCGTGACCATGAACACGATCGATGCAAAGCGGCGCGTCCCGACGCCGAATCGCTTCTCCAAGAGCGCATATGCAGTCACGAGGTCGCCCTGGTAGTAGCGCGGCAACAGTGTGTAGGCGACCACGATTCGCCCGAGCAGGTAGCCGACGGCGATCTGCAGAAAGCCGAGGTTGGTCATGTAGGCGAGACCGGGGATGCTGATGAACGTCAGCGCACTGGTCTCGGTTGCGACGATCGAAAAAAGAACCGCCCACCAGGGAATACGGTGGCCGGCTACGAAATAATCCTTTGAGTCCTTCTGGTTGCGGCCGAGCCAGATTCCGAGGGCTGTAGTCGCCAGCAGGTACGCAACCAGTACAAGAAAATCGAGGGCGGTGAAATTGGTCTTCATTTCACCGCCCTCGATTTGTTCTGCTGAGCAGCAGAGAGTTTACGCAGAGAATGAGCTTCCGCAGCCGCACCCGCCGGTCGAATTGGGATTCTTGAACGTGAACCCCGAGCCTTGCATCGAGGTGACGTAATCGATCGTGACGCCGTTCAGGTACTGCGCCGAGAACGGATCCACGAAGACGTTGAAGCCCTCGCGCGGGATGACGAGGTCGTCCTCCGCAGCGCGATCCTCGATGACCAGGCTGTACTTGAAGCCACTGCAGCCGCCGGGTTGCACGCTAACGCGAAGCCCGCCCTCCTCGGCGGTAACGCCTTCGGCGTCCATAAACTTCTTGACCTCAACGCCAGCATTGGGCGTGACGGTGAGCTCAATTTCAGGCTGTGACGAAACGGACATTTACCCTCCAGTACTACATGGAATTTAGGCAGGGACCCCTACGCCGGGTAGTGTTGCAGGCTCCTGGCGGAACGATCGCGCTATCCAGCTGAAGGCGGCTGCCGCGATCGCCAGCATTACCAGCCCCTCAACCAGATTCCCCAGCACCAGCTTTGCGCCCGACGCCAGCTCGCTCCGATACAGCGGCCCACCCGGGTCCACCGGGCCGCACCCGCCGATAGAAAGACTCGAGCATCCGATCGGGCTCAGGCTGCGTCGCGAAGGTCACTACTAACCAGACGATCGTACTGGTTGCGACGGTAACAAGCATTACCCACGCGTCGCCGCGGAGGTCACCAGCGGCAAAGCGAGGCTTGATGACCGAAATCGCGACGAGCGAGACGGCGAAAGATGAAATCATCGCGCTTATCTCGCTCCATGCGTTGATGCGCCACCAGTACCAGCGAAGAATCAGCACCAGCCCTGTGCCTGATCCGAGCGCGAGGAGGAACTTCCAGGCCCCCTCGATCGTGGTGAGATAATGAGTGACAATCGCAGATGCGAGAAACAGGAAGACGGTTGCCCAGCGCGAAATCGTCACGTAATGCCGCTCGCTCGCATCCCTATTGAGAAACCGCTTGTAGAAATCGTTGACGAGGTAAGACGCGCCCCAGTTGAGTTGGGTGCCGACCGTCGACATGTATGCGGCTGCAAAGCCGGCTAGCATGAAGCCGCGCCACGGAGTCGGCAGAAGATCGACGAAAGCTTGCACGTATGCCGCTTCGTGATCGTGTGTCGGACCGATTCCAGCTGGGTAGAGGAGGACGGTGCAAAGCCCAGTAATGATCCACGGCCATGGTCTTATGGCGTAGTGTGCGACGTTGAAAAAAAGCGTGGCGAGGACGCCATCACGTTCTGTTTTCGCGGAGAAGATTCGCTGTGCCACGTAACCGCCGCCGCCGGGCTCTGCACCAGGGTACCACGCCGCCCACCACTGGACGGAGAGAAACACGGCCAGCGCGAGCAATGGCATCCACGCATAAGCTTCGACACCGTTAGCGCTGATTTTAACCGGAAGAACCGACAGCGCCGCGTCGGCGCTCCCGAAGTGCGCTGTCAATCCATCCTTCAGTTTATCCATACCGCCGACTGCTCGGACGGCGAACACTGCCAGAATGATGACGGCCGTCATCTTGATCACGAATTGAACGAGGTCCGTCCACAACACTGCCCACATTCCGGCCCCGGCCGAATAGGCGACGGTAATCACGAAGCAAATGCCGACGGCGATGACTTCGCCCGACACGGTCTGCCCGAGGATGCTGACATCGCGGAGACCGAGAGAGATCGTGAGAATCTTGATCATCGCCTTGGTGACCCAGCCGAGGATGATCAGGTTGATCGGTATCGCGAGATAAAGTGCGCGGAAACCGCGCAGTACAGCGGCCGGCCGACCGCTGTATCTGATCTCCGCGAACTCGACATCCGTCATCACGTGGGCTCTGCGCCAAAGGCGCGCGAAAAAAAACACTGTGAGCATTCCGCTCATCAGCATGTTCCACCATAGCCAGTTGCCGGCGACGCCATGTGCCGACACCAGGCCAGTCACGACGAGTGGAGTGTCCGCTGCGAAAGTCGTCGCAACCATTGACGCTCCGGCGAGCCACCACGTGACCTGTCTGCCGGAGAGGAAGTATTCGTTGAGACTCTCGCCTCCACGCTTAGTGAAGTAGAGGCCGATGCCCACCGAGAGGAGGAAGTAGGCGGCGACAATCGCCCAATCGATCGGAGTTATTGCCATAGGTGGTGGATTCGGGTAGCAAGGCAAGACGCTTGCGTTAGTACTGCCCGCTCGCGCCGGTCAACGTACAGGGACGCAAGAGATTATCATTTGGTACCACCAACACGACCAACTTACCGGACAATCGTCAATGATGCGATACTATCGGCTGCTCGCAGTGCTACTTCCAATCTGCGGCGGCTGCGTTGTCGTCAGCAAACAGATCGACCCCACTTCCGAGCTCGCCGAAGCGAAAGTCAGGCCAGGCATCAGTGTCTTACTGAGTGACAGCCTGCAGCTGATCAGGGGTAAGCGAATCGGGCTGCTGACGAATCAGACGGGCATCAACGAAAGGGGAACCTCTGACATTGACTTGCTCAGAGACAAACGAGCCCGCGACGCCGCGGTAAACCTGGTGCAGCTTTTTTCTCCCGAGCATGGGCTCCGCGGTACTGAAGATCGACAGGATATCGCCAGTGGAGTGGATCAGCGGAGCGGACTTCCAGTGTTCTCGCTCTATGGTCAACAAACAATGGCGCCACCAGACAGCATTCTGCGCGGACTCGACGCGCTCGTGTTCGACCTTCAGGACATCGGTACGCGCACGTGGACGTACGTCGGCGCGATGGTGTACTCGATGCGTGCCGCCGCTCGGCTTCACAAGCCGATGATCGTGCTTGACCGGCCGAATCCGATCACCGGGTACATCATCGAGGGTCCGCTCCTTGACAGCTCGCTTGCCAATGCCGCGGACCCGGCACCGGGCAGACCAGGGCAGGCGTACGCGCTCTGGCCGATGCCACTAAGGCACGGAATGACGATGGGTGAGCTTGCTCTGTACTTCAACGACGTGCTGAAGATTCGCGCGGATCTGCACGTCGTGCCGGCGCAGGGATGGAGGCGCGATGTCTGGTTTGATCTGACGGGCCTACCATGGGTGAAGCCGTCGCCGAACATGCCATCGCTCCACAGTGCGATGCTTTACCCAGGCCTGGTGGCGTTCGAGGCGACCAACCTGTCGGTCGGGCGTGGAACCCCGGAAGCATTCCAGCGAGTGGGTGCACCATGGCTCAACGCCGCTGCGACAGTTGCGATTCTGAGAGATCGCGAGATCCCGGGTGTGCGATTCTACGTCGAGAGTTTTACACCGCAGGGTGCCACTGATGGCAAATATTCGGGCCAGACCATTCCGGGGATAAGGATCGTAGTGATCAACCGCAGCGCATTACAGGCGGCGCGCGTAGGTGCGAGTCTGTTGTGGGCAATCAAGAAAACCGCCGGCACTCAACTCACGGTGCGGAATCGCGACTTCGATCTTCGGTTTGGCTCACCATCGGACAGGGAAGCGCTGCTGCGGGGCGATGATCCGGACGTGCTCATCGACAGAGAGTACAAAGCGGCATACGCATTCAGAGAATCCACACGCCAATATTTGATCTATAGGTAATTGCGGGGCAAACCGAGGGCGGGAGGCGTCAGCTTCGCAGGCGCCAGGTTAGAGGTGAGGACGTCGGGACGTTCCTGCCAGTCGTAGGGCACAAGCAGTTGGTTGTGCCCAGAATTGCGTCGGTGTTGACCTAACGCCTCGCGCCTACTTGCTGACGCCTCCCGCCCGTTCTGTTGCACTTCCAGACTCTCAGTGGCCTAGTAGCGAGTGCAAGCATATCTCTTGCAACGCCTAGCGATCTCTCATCCAAAAAGGATTCGGAGGCACGGCATGCGCGTTCTCATGGTCTCGCTGTCAATGCTGGCGCTCGCAGCATGTGGTCCCCGCCAAGTGGAGGTACGCACTGGTCCCGAGCCCGCAGCTGAAGTCGCGCTTCACGTCACCAACAATCTGAGTCAGGCCGTCAACGTTTATGTGGTGAGCGGTGCCAACGATATTTTCCTCAAACAAGTCGCAGCCAACAGCGTCGAGCACATACCGGTTTCGGGCGTTGCCGCGGGTGCGACGGTGAATCTTCGCGCCGTGACCGTCGATGGAACTCGCACCTACACCAAGAACAACGTCACGCTTTCCAGCATGTACGACTGGCGCCTGCCGTGACGAACATGTGTGGGGGATTTGGCTCGCAGGTGGAAATAGATCGTTGACGGACTTAATTTTACGGGGCCGTCGTGTTTTACACGGCGGTCTTTTTTTCTGCGCCGCCAGCCGGTGAACCGGCACGTCGGCTAGCTCGTGCTTACCGCCGGCCCCTGCTGAATGCCAACTCCCACCGATTATGTAAAAAAAGGAACGCTCCGCGTCATAGAGCCGGCCATCAGCCTTCTGGCGCGGAACAATGTCAGCCCTAACAAGATCACAACGGCCGGAACCCTAGTGACTGTCGCCGCGGGCGTCGTCTATGCCTTGGGGCACATCATGACCGCCGGCTGGATCATGGCCGTGACGGCGTTCTTCGACGTCATCGATGGCGAAGTGGCGAGACGAACCGGGCGTTGCACAGTGTTCGGCGCGTTCTACGACTCGACGCTTGATCGAGTAGCGGATGGCGCGCTGATGGCGGGCCTCACCGTCTTTTATGCGACCAATCCGATCCACCACAACATCTACATGATGGTGGTGTGTCTCCTCGGCATTGTTGGGACGTTCCTGGTTTCCTACACGAGGGCTCGAGCCGAAGCGCTTGGCATCGACGCGAAGGTCGGTGTGATGCAGCGCCCCGAGCGGATTGTACTCTTGTCGGTCCCACAGGCGCTGTTCGGGCTATTCTGGAATGGCTGGGTACTGATGGGAATCATCGTCCTGCTCACGGTGACAGCATGGATCACCGCGGTGCAGCGGATCGCATTCGTCCATCGCGCTACGCGACACATGGAATCGAAGCCGATTCGAATATTCACCGAACCAAGCTCTGCTCCTCCCCCTCCCACCACTTCTACCTCCGCGCCGAAAGCCGCGGGAATGCCGGCAACGCGCCGAGCGCAATCATAATCAAAACGGAGAAAGAAATTGGCCAGATCGTCTTCTGGTAATGTTCCTAAATCGATAGCGCCGGCTACCGGCCGACTGGGCATCCTGACACCGGGGCTTGGTGCGGTCGCAACGACGTTCATGGCAGGCGTCGAGAGCATTCGGCGCGGACACTCGAAGCCGATCGGGTCGCTGACGCAGATGGCCACAATCCGGCTCGGAAAGAGGACCGAAAAACGCGCGCCCCTCATCAAGGAATTTGTTCCTCTGGCGAAACTGGACGACATCGTGTTCGGCGCGTGGGATCCCATTCCCGACGACGCCCTCACAGCCGCTCGCAAGGCTGGCGTGCTCGAGGAACGCGACATCGAGCCGATCGCCGATTTCCTGAAGGGCATCAAACCGATGCCGGCGGTATTCGACAACAAATACGTCACCCGCATTCACGGCACGAACGTGAAGAAGGGAAAGACGAAGCGCGATCTGGCGGAGCAACTGCGCCAGGACATGCGCGATTTCAAGTCGCGCAACAAGTGCGATCGCATGGTGATCGTCTGGTGCGCGTCGACGGAGATCTTCATCAAGCCCGGCCCGCAGCACGCGACGATCGAGCAGTTCGAGAAAGCAATGGAAAAGAACGACGACGCGATCGCGCCCTCAATGCTGTACGCGTACGCTGCGATCATGGAGGGCATTGCGTTCGCCAACGGCGCGCCCAATCTGTGTGTCGATACTCCAGCGCTGCTGAACCTCGCGCAGGATCGCGGCGTCCCTATCTCGGGAAAGGATTTCAAGACGGGCCAGACGTGGATGAAGACGATTGTCGCGCCGGGGCTGAAGGCGCGCATGCTCGGTCTCGCCGGCTGGTACTCTACCAACATCCTCGGCAATCGCGACGGAGAGGTTTTGGACGATCCTCAGTCGTTCAAGACCAAAGAGGAATCGAAGCTCAGCGTGCTCCACACCATTTTGCAGCCGGAGCTGTATCCGGACTTGTACAAGGATTTCACTCACGTCGTTCGCATCAACTACTACCCCCCGCGCGGCGATAACAAGGAAGGCTGGGACAACATCGACATCGTTGGCTGGATGAATTATCCGATGCAGATCAAAATCAACTTCCTGTGTCGCGACTCCATTCTGGCTGCTCCGATCGTGCTCGATCTCGCCCTGTTCTCCGATTTCGCGCAGCGCGCGGGGATGAAGGGCATTCAGGAATGGCTATCCTTCTATTACAAGAGTCCGATGGCCGCGCCCGGACTGCAGCCGGAGCACGACCTCTTCATTCAGCAGACGAAGCTGAAAAACACGCTTCGACATCTGATGGGTGAAGACCAGATCACACACCTCGGCCTGGAGTACTACGCCTGATGCTTCGCCGTTTGGCGTTGGTTCCGCTTGTCGTCGCAGCGATTGCGAGCTGTGGTCCAAATCCCAAGGCGCTCGAGCTGCGACTGTGGTCCGATAACTATGCTTTTCGGGTGACGATGGATCCAATGCCTCCGCGTGCCCTCGAGCCGATCGTCTATCGAATCGTGGTGCAGGACAAGAAGACGGGTCAGCCTATCGAGACGGGCGAGGGCCGAATTTTCGCGACGAGCGCTGACCGCGCCAACACCAGCGATGGCTTGAAGAAGGAAAAAGAGGTCGGGACCTATTCGGGCAGGCTGTTTTTCGCGACCACTGGCGACTGGGCCGCAGCAATTCAGTTCCGCCGAGAGAAGAATCCGCGCTTGCCGCTCGAGCGCGTAGACTGGACTCAGGCGGTCAATCCGGCCAGTGAGCCGGGTACCTGATTTCCGGATGCGTCATTTTTTTAGAACACAACTGACACCGGTGACCGCCCTAAGGATCGCGGACGAATTCTTTCCGGAGATCGGGATGGAACGGAGCGGTCACACCGCGCGCTCGCGCACTTTTTCCGGCGACCTCGGAACTTTGCAGCTCAGTGTGCGCAAGGAAGGTGGCCACTACACATTCGTCGAAGTCTCGACTGATCAGATGGGTGAGAGCCGGCTCGATCGAAACGCGAAGAAGTTTTTCGTTGCGCTCCACAAGGCGGACGATCCGCGGCACCGCATCGAAGCGGCATACTAGGATGGCGCGGTCCGGTACCGCCGCGTCGAGGCCGGCGAATCTCAACAAGCGAGCTGCGCAGTCCGAGCCAGGCCTTTCGCGGGAGAAAAAGCTAGAGCTGTACTACTACATGCGGCTGACGCGCTCTCTGGAAGAGCGGTTGGTCAATCTCTATCGACAGACAAAAGTTATCGGTGGACTCTTCCGCTCTCTCGGACAGGAGGCGGACGCAGTTGGAAGTGCCTACGCGCTGGATCGCTCGAAGGGCGATGTGCTGTCGCCGCTCATTCGGAATCTCGGCTCGATGCTGGTGCAGGGCGCGAAGCCCAACGAGATCATAAAGCAGTACATGGCGAAGGGCGATTCGCCGACTCGCGGTCGCGAGCTGAACATCCACTATGGCGATCTCGTGCGTGGATTCATCGGACAGATCTCGCACCTGGGCGATATGGTTCCAGTAATGGCAGGCGTTACGCTCTCGTTCAAGATGAGGAAGCAGGATCGCGTCGGTCTGGTTTACGTCGGCGACGGCGCTACTTCGACAGGTGCCTTCCACGAAGGGATCAACTTCGCGGCCGTGCAGAAATGCCCGCTGGTGGTGATCGTCGAGAACAACGGCTACGCCTATTCGACTCCGTTGATCAAACAGACCGCAGCCAAACAGCTCGTCGACAAGGCAATCGGCTATGGAATCGCCGGAGAGCGCGCAGACGGCAACGACGTGATCGCCGCGTATGAAGTGACGAAGCGCGCGGTCGATCGCGCGCGCTCAGGCGGGGGCGTCACGCTGATCGAGCTGGTGACGTATAGGCGTAAGGGTCACGCCGAGCACGACAACCAGTCGTACGTGCCAGCCGGAGAAATCGATCGCTGGACTAGCGAGAATGATCCGATCGATCGATACGTGAAGCGGTTGTTGAGCGAAGATTTCGATCAATCCGAGGTTGCCGCAATCGACGCCCGCGTGACGGAAGAGATCGACCAGGCGACAGACGAGGCGGAAGCCTCGCCCATGCCGGATCCGACCGACGCGCTCGTCGGGATCTATGCTAATCCGGCCGTGCTTGTTCCGCTCTGGTTCAGGGAAGGGATCAAGTCGGCGGTGGAAGTGCACGAGCGTCCAGCGAGCTGGGGGACGCACGATGTCTGAGGTCACGTATCTCGAGGCGATACGTGAAGCGCTCTTCGAGGAGATGGAGCGCGACGAGAATGTGTTCTGCCTTGGCGAGGACATTGGCGCCTACGGTGGTGCGTTCAAGGTCACCGAAGGATTGATGGCCAAGTACGGCGAGCAGCGGGTGATCGACACGCCGATTTCGGAGGCGGCGATCGTTGGAGCGGCGGCTGGCGCTGCACACATGGGAATGCGGCCAGTGTGCGAGATGCAATTCATTGACTTCATCTCCACTGGATACGACATGCTCACGAACTATGTCGCGACTGCCCGGTATCGAGCGATGCTGCCGTGTCCGATGGTGGTGCGCGGTCCCAGTGGCGGGTATGTCAGGGGAGGGCCGTTTCACTCGCAGAATCCAGAAGCGGCTTTCCTGCACACCCCCGGCCTGAAGATCGTATATCCGGCGACCGCGGGCGACGCCAAAGGATTGCTGAAGTCAGCGATTCGCGATGAGGATTGCGTGCTCTACTTCGAGCACAAGTATCTCTACCGTCGCATCAAAGAAAACCTGCCAGCCGGTGAGCACCTCACGCCGATCGGGAAGGCGCGGGTTGCAAGAGAAGGCAAGGACGTTTCCATCATCACCTACGCGGCGACCGTGTGGAAAGCACTCGAAGCGGCGGAGCAGGTAGAAAAGGAAGACGGACTGGAGGTCGAGGTGCTCGATCTACGGACCTTGTTGCCAATGGATGATGAGGCGATCGTCGCGACCGTGAAGAAGACCAATCGTGTGCTCATCGTTCACGAGGATACGCGTACCGGCGGCGTCGCGGGCGAGATCACGGCGCGCATAAACGAGAACGCGTTCGAGTGGCTCGACGCCCCAATTCTGCGCGTTACGGCGGCTGACGTGCCGCTGCCTTACTCTCCGCCGCTCGAGGATTACGTGCTTCCGCAGACCTCGGACATAGTTGTTGGGCTCAGGAAGCTTGCTGCCTACTGATGGCGCCGCCGGAGCCGGATCGCGGCGAGATCATCGCGCGCAACATTGGCGTCGGATGCATCACGACGGTCTCCGGTTTTTTCAGTGGGGGAATGATCGCCGTACTGGTTGCAAAGTTTGTTGGAAGCATGCAGGGATGTCAGCCTGCCGAGGGGCTACCGGCCTGCAATTGGTGGGTGTATGCTGGTATCGGAGCGGTTATTGGAGCGCTGACGCTGCCTGTTCTTGCATTGCGGCGCCTGAATCGACGCAGGCCGGACCAATAACGCGAACACGGGAGACCCAGTGGCACGTGTAGACATCATCATGCCGCAGATGGGTGAGTCGATCGCCGAGGGCACGCTCTCGAAGTGGCTCAAGAAAGTGGGCGACGAGGTGAAGCGTGACGAGCCGATTTTCGAAATCTCGACGGACAAAGTCGACGCTGAGATTCCGGCGCCGGCCGCTGGCGTTCTCGCCGAGATACTTGTGAAGGAAGGCGAGACAGTCGAGGTGCAAACGGTGGTGGCTCGCCTCGAGACGGAGAAGGGCGCGGCAATCGAGAAGGGCGCGCAGCCGACCGCGGGTAGCGGCGATGTGAGCTCTCCGCCGAAGGCGGAGATCAAGGCTGAGGCGAAATCGGCGGCGGCGGCCCCCCAACGGGAACCTACACCAGCGGCGACCCCAGTGCGTCAGCAACCGCCCGCACCCGCAATTGCCACGTCGCACTCCGGGAACGGCAACTCATTTGAGGAACGCGTTCGCACGAAATCATCGCCGCTCGTTCGGAAAATCGCTGCCGAACACGGTGTCGAGATCGACTTCACGCGCGTCGCCCGAATCCGCGCGACGAAGCGCGCCGAGTTCGAGACGGCCACCGGCCAAAAGCTCAGTTACATGCCTTTCATCATCAGAGCCGTGACGCAAGGCCTGCAGGCATTTCCTGTGATGAACTCGTCGGTCGCCGGCACAAGCATCATCTACCGGAAGCAGATCAACATCGGTGTCGCCGTCGCGCTCGACTGGGGTCTAATAGTTCCAGTCATCAAGCACGCCGATGATCTCTCGCTTTCCGGCATCACGCGAGCTCTCAACGATCTCGCAGCGCGCGCGCGATCGAAAAAGCTGTCTCCTGAGGAAGTTCAGGAGGGAACGTTTACGATCACCAACCCTGGCGTCTTCGGCTCCCTGATGGGTACTCCCATCATTAACCAGCCGCAGGTTGCAATCCTTGGTGTTGGCGCGATTGAGAAGCGCCCGAAGATTCTCACTGGGGCTGACGGCGAGGACACAATCGCGATTCGAACCTGCGCTTATTTTTCAATCTCCTTCGATCACCGCGTGATCGACGGTGCGGTCGCGGACCAGTTCCTCGCCTTCGTCAAGAAAACCATAGAATCCTTTCCGGAGACCGGACTCTAAATGCCCAAGGCTCTCACCATACAGCGCTCAACAGTTCCTACTGCCGAGCGCGCGAATTATACCAAGCGACTGAAAGCGCTGCGCTCGCACTACGCTGCCGCGAATTGCCGTTTTTGGGTGTTCGAGGAGACCTCGCTTCCAGGCGCGTTCGTTGAATTCACCGAAGCCGACGACGAGCAGACGCTCACCATCGCGCACGCGAACGCACCCCACAAGACGCTGGATCCGTCGCGCGTCTATCAGGAGGTCGAGCTTTAAAAATGCCCGCCCGCTCGCTCCAGGTTAATGGTCAGAAGTGGGATGTGTACCCGTCCGGTTACATCACCCAGTACACCCAGGACGAGTACGCGCTCATGTTCTCGCGAGGAGATGGCAAAGATCGCGAGGTGCGCGTCACGAGATATTCTCCGCAGGGCACGCGCTCGCGCGAGCAGGCGTTCGCCGAGCTGTCCGATGCGCACCTGAAAGAGCTCTTCGAGCAGTCGCAGCCTAGCTTTACATCGCCTGAGGCCGGTTACGAGCAGTGAGTGCGGATGCGGGCCGGCCGACGTACGTCGACCTGCATACCCACTCAACTGCATCCGATGGCATTCTTCCACCCGAGCAGGTAATCGAGGCTGCGCAGCGCTGCGGTCTCTCGGCGCTTGCACTCACCGATCATGATACGATTGGCGGAGTCGACGCAGCGCGCAAGGCCGGCGAGCGACTCGGAATTCGAGTGATTGCCGGAGTGGAGCTTAGTGCATTTTACAACGAGCACGAAGTCCATATCCTGGCGCTTCACCTCACGCACCTCGAGGCCTTGGAAAAGCGCCTTGGTGAGCTGCGCGCCCTGCGCTACACACGCGCACGGAAGATCGTGGACAAGCTCAACGTTCTTGGAATTCCCATCACGCTGGACGAAGTTCTTCAGCAATCCAATGGCGGGGCGGTCGGCCGTCCGCACGTCGCTCGTGCATTGATCGCGCGCGGCGTAGTGCACGACTTTCGCGATGCATTCATGAGATATCTGGGCGGAGGAGCAAGTGCGTTCGTCGCGAAGGAGCGCCTTGCGATCGAAGATGCGATTGCAATAGCGCACGAAGCGGGAGCACTGGCCATTTGGGCGCATCCCGGTGAAGGAGGCAGGCGCGACAGGGTCGAGCCGCTGGTCGCCGCGGGATTGGATGGTCTCGAAATAAGACACCCCAGTCACTCAGCGGATGACATCAAGCGTCTTCAGGCCCTGGCTGATTTCTTCGGATTGGTGCCAAGCGGTGGATCTGACTGGCACGGCGCGTCGGAAGGACCACGACGACTCGGAATCATGAACGTTCCGATCGAGTGGCTCGAGCGACAGGATGAGAAACGCGCTTCAGTAACCTCGGCGCCGAGCACGCGATGAAGAGAGGAAGGCGGAGGAGTACGTGGAAATAGACGGACGCGTTGCATTGGTCACTGGCGCCGGGACACGCGTTGGACGGGCGATCGCGCTGGCGTTGGGACAAGCCGGCATGCGCGTCGGCGTCCACTACATGGGCTCGGAGAAGGGCGCGCGACAGACCGCCGACGAGATCATCGGCGCTGGAAGCGAAGCCCGGACACTCCCGGGTGATCTGACCGACCCCGCGACCGCACCGAGACTCGTTGAGCACACGGCCAAGGTTTTTGGATCGCTCGACGTTCTGGTCAACTCGGCAGCGGTGCTACTGCGTACGCCGGTGGGAGAAGTCCTCGTCGAGGACTGGGACGCGATGTTCGCACTGAATCTGCGCGCGCCGTTTTTCCTGTGTCAGGCAGCCGCCCGGGTAATGCGAGAGCGGGGTGGCGCCATCGTCAACATCGCCGATCTCGCGGCATTCGAGACGTGGAGAGGGTACATCCCGCACTCGATCACCAAAGCCGGCATCGTGCAGATGACGCGGGGCCTGGCGCACGCGCTCGCACCAAAAATCCGCGTCAATGCGATTGCGCCGGGTGCGGTGTTGCTGCCGGAAGGTACGACCCAGGACCAGGCCGGCAAACTCATTTCGACGACGCCGCTTGGGAGAATCGGCAGTCCCGACGATGTGGCGCAAGCAGTCGTGTACTTACTGAGCGCCGAGTACGTGACAGGCGAGACGATCATCGTCGACGGAGGCCGTCACGTTCGTTATTGACGGCGCAAAGGGGCTCGTCACCTCGGTTATATTTCGTCGCGTTGACTGTTTCACGCGTGATACTTCTTTTCCACGTGCTACTTGTTCGCCGGTAGCACGTCTTTCAGGTGATTTCTTTGTCGAAAGTGCGTAATTACGACGTTGTCATCGTCGGTGCAGGTCCAGCGGGAATGACCGCGGCACTGTACACCGGACGAGCGATGCTGCGCACGGCGGTGCTCGAGCGCGGGTTCCCGGGTGGGGAGCTGCTCAATACGGAGTATCTCGACGATGTGATCGGGTTTCCGAAGATACTCGGCTACGAGCTGGCAGAGAAATTCGCCGCTCATGCCAAGCAGTTCGGAGCTGAGTTCTTTGAGACGACGAGCGTCACGTCGGTTACAAAGATCGCAGATGGATACTTCCACACCGAGACCGACAAGGGGGACATCTTCCGCTCCCCAGCGGTGATCCTGACTGCCGGAGGGACGCCAATCAAGCTCGGGATCCCGGGCGAGCTGGAGTACGCGGGGAAAGGAGTGTCGTATTGCGCAATTTGCGATGCCGCCTTCTTCAAGCAGCAGATCGTGGCCGTTGTCGGAGGTGGTGACGCCGCCTGTGAGGAAGCCGACTTTCTCACCCGCTACGCCAGCAAGGTGTATCTGATCCATCGACGCCACGAATTTCGCGCGTCGAAAATTCTCCAGAAGCATGTGTTCGACAATCCGAAGATCGAAGTGATCTGGGACACCATCGTGGAGAAGGTGGACGGCGACGGGGATCAGGGGATGACGGGATTGCATCTCCACAACCTCGTTACGCAAAAGCGCACATTCCTCGAAGCGAACGGGTTGTTCATCTTCATCGGGTTTCGACCTAACACTGGTGTGATCGAGGGGCACTTCGATCACGATGTCATGGGGTATGTGCTCACTGACAACGCGATGATGTCGTCGATTCCCGGACTTTTCGTTGCCGGAGATTTGAGGGCACAGCTCACGCGGCAGGTTACCACCGCATCGGGCGACGCGACAACGGCGGCAATCGCGGCAGACAAATACATCACGCGCTTCAAGGAGATGGAGCGCGAAGGCTCGCGTGAAGCCACTCGTGAGGCGCTGGAAAGCTCGCACGTGAGCGCTGGAGGATACACCTGATGTCCAGGATCCTCAGAGGCGCCGATTGAACGTTCAGACCATCACCGTCGGAGCGTTTCAGGAGAATTGCTACCTGGTGGTGGATGATCGTACGAATCACGCGGCAATCGTCGATCCGGGAAGTGAGGGAGATCGACTGGTCGAGACAATTGATCGTTCAGGAGCCCAGCTCCAGGCCATCTGGATCACCCACGCGCACGTGGATCACGTCGGAGCGGTTGCTTCCGTGAAACGGAAATGGGATGTGCCGATCTATCTGCACCCGCTGGACCGGCGATTGTACGAGGCGGCTTCCCGACAGGCGGAGGTTTATGGCGTTCCGTTCGAGGAGCCGCCGCCTCCAGACAAGGAGTTCGCCGATGGACAACAGCTCAAGATCGGAAGCGCCGAGATGACGGTGATGCACGCGCCGGGTCACGCTCCCGGTCACGTGGTGATCCACGGCAACGGGATCGCGTTGGTTGGCGATTGTCTGTTCGCGGGATCGATCGGCAGAACCGATCTCCCGTTCTCGAATCCACCACAGCTGGCTGCGACGCTTCAGAAAATATCCGCTCTCGCCCCGGAGACAGTGGTCTATCCCGGCCACGGCATGGAGACGACGATTGCGCAGGAGAGGTTGTCGAATCCGTTTCTGAACGGCACCGCCCGCATTGTGGGGCGCTAACTTCGATCTTCACTCGCCACGACTATGAGCGAAAAGACTCGCACCGAGAAGGATCCGCTGGGCACGCTTGAGGTCCCCGCCGACGCGCTTTACGGCGTGCAGACGCTGCGCGCAGTTCAGAATTTTCCGATCAGCTCGCTGAAACCACTGCCGGCATTCGTCGATGCCACAATACGGATCAAGCGGGCGGCGGCGCTGACGCACAAGCAAACGGGACGACTCGAAGCGAAGCTTGCGGACGCAATCGTGAAAGCAGCGGACGAAATTCTCGCAGGCAAGCACCGCGAGCACTTCGTCGTCGACGTCTATCAGGCGGGCGCTGGTACCTCGCACAACATGAACATCAACGAGGTGCTGGCCAATCGCGCCAACGAATTCCTGGGCGCAAAGCGCGGTACGTACTCGCCGGTGCACCCGAACGACCACGTCAACATGGCACAGTCGACGAACGATGTGATTCCCACTGCGATTCGCCTTGCCTGTCTTACAGAACTTGGAGGGCTGGAAAAAGCTTTCGAAGGACTTGCCAAAGCTTTCGAGAAGAAAGGCAAGGAGTTCGACAACGTATTGAAGTCAGGACGCACTCACCTCCAGGATGCGATGCCGATCCGGCTCGGCCAGGAATTAAACGCCTATGCTGAATCGATACGCCGCGGTCTGAAGCGTGTCGTCGAAGCAGCGGACTACCTGCGCGATCTCGGAATCGGAGGCAGCGCCGTCGGCACTGGAGTGAATGTTGAGCCCGAGTATCCGAAGCTCATGGTCAAGCATCTACGCGAGTCGGCAAAGGTCGAATTGCGCGAGGGAAGGGATCGCATCCAGCTCATGCAAAGCATGGGTGACGTAGCAGCGTTCAGCTCACAGCTCAAAGTACTCGCGCTCGACTTGAGCAAAATCGCGAGCGATCTGCGTTTGCTCGCCAGCGGTCCGCGCACCGGACTCGACGAGATCCGTCTTCCAGCAGTCCAACCGGGATCATCGATCATGCCGGGCAAAGTGAATCCCTCGATTCCCGAGATGGTGAATCAGGTTTGCTTCCAGGTCTTCGGCAACGATACTTGCGTCGGCATCGCTGCCGAGCATGGGCAGCTCGAACTGAATGTCATGATGCCGGTGATCGCTCACAACGTTCTGCTCTCGATGATGATCTTGCGAAATGCGGCGACAGTGTTCGCCGAAAAAACTGTGAAGGGCATCGAGGCGAACGAGGAGCAATGCCAGTACTGGCTCGAGCGATCGGCCGCGTTGGCCACGGCGCTGGCACCGCAGATCGGCTACGCGCGCGCGGCAGAGCTCAGCAAGCAGTCGGTCAAAGAGAATCTACTGATCCGCGATCTGGTAAAGCGTGAGAAGGTTCTTCCGGCGAAGGAGATCGACGACGTGCTCGATTTGCGGAAGATGACGGAAATCGGCGTGCCCGGAGGTTCGCACGGGGGTGCGTCCTCGGGCTGACTGCAGAACCCGTCCAGCATTCGGTGTGGCGCCACTGCCACAATACCCACCCCCGCTGGCGCTCCCGGCCCCCTAACTCATTAGTAGTTGCCCCGATCGCACCGCCCGGAACTTGCCCCGGACCGTCTAGTTCGCCGATTCGGGAGACTAGTTGCTGCTTCGCGGTCCGACACATGTGCTCGGCATTTCCGCTTTTTTTCACGACAGCGCCGCTTGCCTGCTGCGTGATGGTGAGATCATTGCCGCGGCCCAGGAAGAGCGTTTCACACGGAAAAAAGGGGATGCGTCCTTTCCTTCGCGCGCGATCGAATACTGTCTGAGCGCCGGCGGGATCACGATGGCAGACGTACAGTACGTCGGCTTCTATGACAAGCCGCTGCTCAAGTTCGAGCGCATTCTCGACACTTATCTAGGCATCGCCCCGCGCGGCTTCAGCAGCTTCTTTGCAGCCGGTCCGCTGTGGATCAAGGAAAAGCTCTATCAGGAGCGCGAGCTGCGCGAAGCACTCGGCGATTACGCTGGCCCACTCCTCTACGCTGAGCATCACGAGTCGCACGCCGCGAGCGCTTTTTTCCCCTCGCCCTTCGAGGAGGCGGCCGTTCTCACGATCGACGGCGTCGGCGAATGGGCGACCGCCTCCATCGGAGTCGGTAACGGACGGGACATCAAGTTGTTGCGCGAGTTGCATTGGCCGGACTCGCTGGGGCTGCTGTACTCCGCGTTCACGTACTACACCGGCTTCAAGGTGAACTCGGGAGAATACAAGGTCATGGGTCTCGCGCCGTACGGCAACCCGAAGTATGTGGACCTGATCTACCGCGAGCTGATGGACCTACGGGAAGACGGTTCATTCCGCCTGAATCAGAAGTACTTCAATTATTTAGGCGGGCTGACGATGACGAGCGAAGCCTTCGACGACCTCTTAGGCGGTCCGCCGCGCGTTCCCGAAACAAACCTCACTCAGAAAGAGATGGATCTCGCGGCGTCCGTGCAGGCGGTATGCGAGGAGGTCATGCTGCGCATGGCGCGGACGGCGTACGAATTGACCGAAACCAAGAACTTGTGCCTTGCTGGCGGGGTCGCACTCAATTGCGTCGGTAACGGCCGCTTGCTCCGGGAGGGACCGTTCCACCGACTTTGGATTCAGCCCGCATCTGGCGACGCGGGAGGGGCGCTCGGTGTAGCGCAGTTGATATGGCATCGCGAGCTCGAGCAGCAGCGCCATGTGGTGTCCGGCAAGGATTCGATGAAAGGCGCGTATCTCGGACCCGAGTACACGACCGAGCAAATTCAAGCCTTTCTCGAAGCACAGGGTGCTCGGTACACCTACATGCCGACGTCGGACCTCATCGAACACGTCGCCGAGCTTCTCGCGCTTGGCAAGATCGTCGGATGGTTCGATGGTCGTATGGAGTTCGGACCGCGCGCTCTCGGCGCGCGCAGCATTCTCGGCGATCCCCGTTCACCACGGATGCAGGCCGACATGAACATCAAGATCAAGTTTCGCGAGGGCTTCCGACCATTCGCGCCGTCCGTCCTCCGTGAGAAGGTCAACGCCTACTTCGATCTCGATACAGAATCGCCGTACATGCTGCTCGTCGCACCGGTTAAGGAGGAGCGGCAGATCCCGATGACCGCGGAGCAGCGGCAGCTCTGGGGCATCGATCAACTGAACGTTTTGCGCTCTGACATTCCGGCGGTCACTCACATCGACTATTCAGCGCGCATCCAAACGGTCGATGGGGATCACAACCCGACGTACCATAGCCTGCTGCAGGAGTTCGACCGCCAGACCGGGTGTGCGGTTCTCGTCAACACGTCATTTAACGTGCGCGGCGAGCCGATCGTGTGTTCGCCAGAGGATGCGTACCGCTGCTTCATGCGTACGCACATTGACTATCTCGTGCTCGGGCAGTTTTTGCTCGCGAAAGAGAGTCAAGGGGTGTTCAGCGACATCGGGAATTGGCAGAAAGAATTTCAGCTCGACTAGCAGGGAAACCCAACTGAATGCGCCCGACTCTGCTGTCCCAAGCTTTCGACGCCCGCCTTGGCCGTACCATCGGACTTTTTGGTCTCGCCGCGGGCATGGCGATGTACAGGTCTGTCAACAGTCGGCCGGTCGTCGGGCGGTGGTCGCTGGTTTTTTTCGGGGCCCTTGTCGTTGTCACACTAGTCGCGATTACCTCGGCCGTCCTGGGCTGGCGGGCGTCGCGGCTACCGCGTCGAGTGACAGCAGCACGAGTGCTTTTCGATACCGGGATCGGCGTATGGGGCATTGCCTACCTGATTGCTGCCATCGACGACCAGCAGCAGGGTGGACGTTTGCTTGATGCCAATTTCTTTGGCTCGATTGGGACGGACTCTGCGATACTCGAGTGGATTGCCATGGTCCTGCTGACGGGTGCCTTGCTGGCGTGGATGTTCAGTGCCAAGCGCAAGGTGTGGGCGAACATGCTGCTCTCCGGCGCGAGCCTGGCGGCTACACTGATGCTCGCCGAGGGCGGCTCGCGGGTGTGGACCTTGGGCACCGCATCGACCCACTTCGGATACGCTGCCCGCGTGTGGCAACGCCGGTTCGTCATGCGGAATCATGAGGGAGAACGCGATGTCGAGCATGTGGCGCAACCGGTGCCGGGCCGGCGGCGGCTGCTCGTCGTAGGTGATTCCTATGCGTTCGGCTGGGGCGTCCCGAGAATCGAAGACCGCTTCGGGGAGCAGCTCGCGGTGCGCCTGGCCGCCGACGGTTCAGCGTGGGAATCGATAAATGTCAGTGAGCCAGATAAGCACACTCTGGACGAATTTGACTTCCTGCGACGCGGGCTCCGGTATCGGCCGGACTTGGTCGTGCTGGTGTACGTCTTCAACGACATGGACTATCTCGTTGGCATCACACCCCGACCCATGCTCGCCGAGGCACCGAAGGGAATCGCGGGACGTCTGAATCCGGTCAGGTTGCTGTTCACAAACTCGTACCTTTTCCAGGAGATGTACGCCCGCGTGCACGCTCTGGCGCTGCGGCGCTCGGCGCAGGTTCTGTCCCCATTCAGGGTCTACGACGACAGTGCTCTCGTGGCGCGGCATCTTGCGGATCTAGCCCGCTTCGTCGCGATCGGCGAAAGCGCCGGCGCCGCAACTGCGATCGTCCCCATCGAGATCGCAACTTCGGTGGATACCGCGACGCTCCGGCGTTATGAGCGGTTCGTGACAGCCGGAAGGGCGGTCGGACTGCCGGTGATCTCGATTGCACACGCATTTGATGGTTATCCAACTTCGTCGATCACAGTCGGATCGCTTGACGGACATCCGAACGCCAGCGGTCACCACATCGCAGCTGCCGCTGCTGCGCCGGAGCTGCTGCACCTCTGGAAGGACCACCTTGCAGAGGCACAACCCTCAATCGGAACTGGAGAACGAAGATGAGCGGGTCAAGCCAGAAAAAACCTTTCACTGCCGCAGAAGGAAGGCATTTCGGCCTTGCAGTGGGCGCGGTGTTGCTCGCCGTGGCTTTTGTATCTGCGCTGCGAAATCGTTCGTTGGCGTTCGTCGCCGTGCTGGGCGGCCTCGGCGCGATACTTTTGCTTGCGGGGCTCCTAATGCCCGGCCGGCTTGGACCGTTTTATCGCGGGTGGATGGCTATTGCTGTGGTGTTATCGCGTATCACTACGCCGGTCATTCTCGCTGTAATGTACTTTCTCATGATCACACCGATGGCTTTCCTGCGCCGGACTTTCGGCGGAAACCCTCTTGTCGCACGGGACAGCGGCAACAGTTTTTGGGTAATCCGGGGGAGCCCCCGGTCGCGCAGTATGTGGCGTCAATTCTGATTGCGCCCATTGCATTAACTAATCCTGGAGGTCGGACTATGAGTCAGATGTACATAGCTCGCGAGTTGTGGGCATTCATGCGGGAGCGCAAGAAGTTTTGGATGCTGCCAATGCTCGTGGTGCTCGTCGCTATCGGAGGCCTGCTACTCTTCGCGCAGGGTTCTGTTCTTGCCCCTCTCATCTACACGATCTTCTAAGCGGTCCGAACGACCAGCTGACGTTGGGACTTGTTTCCGCTGGCAGGGATCTCTATCCTGAATGCATGCGGATAACGACCTGGGCTGAGTACGGCGTGATTTGCGCGCTCAACCTCGCCAAGCGGACCGAACTCGGGCCCGTGAACGGGCGGGAGATTGCGCGTCAGGAGCGCCTGCCGGCCGATTACGTCGAGCAGATACTTCTCAGGCTCAGGCGTGCTGGCGTCATCGCGAGCACCCGAGGCGCCCGTGGTGGATACGTCCTGGCCAGACCGCCTGCCCAGATTTCGATCAGAGATGTAATCCACGCATCGGAGCTCGAGACGTTCGATCTCCACTGCGTAAGCCATCCAGTCGAAGAAGAAAGGTGCTCAGCGTCGCATAGCTGCAGCATCAGACCGGTGTGGGTAATGTTGCAACGGCGAATCGACGATGTTTTGCAGGGAGTAAGTCTGGCCGACCTGCTTCACGACGAACCGACAGTGCGCGAGCGCGTCGGACTGCCGACCGAGCAGACGCCGGGGAAAGTCGGGCTCCCGATACTGGAGACGGTCTAGATCTCCGAGCTCAAGCGAAAACGGCGCGCCTGGTTGAACAGACGCGCCGTTCTTTTTTTTTTACGTGCCGAAGGGGGGACTCGAACCCCCACGAGCTTGCGCCCACTGGCTCCTGAAGCCAGCGCGTCTACCAGTTCCACCACTTCGGCAGATCGAACTTCGCAAGATAGAAATAGAGATAAAGCAAGTCAACGTACTGTGGTGCGACGCCGAATCCACATCTCGATCAAACAGTCAACGCGACTAACGAGGGCGCCGAGATGATCGTCTTGATGGAACACCAGGTCGTTGGATCGCACGAGGTTGACCCTCTCAAGATCACGAGGCGGCCGTTTACTTCGCAGAAACTCGAACTCAGCGGGATGCCGTTGAATCGTACGAAGTTGCTTCTAACTTGAGCACGAAGTCAAATGGCAGAGACCGTCGAGAAGGATGTGAAGCAGTCAGTGGTGCGGAACAAACGCGCCAGACACGACTACCATATCCTCGACACGTGGGAAGCGGGCGTGGTTCTGACCGGCAGCGAGGTCAAATCGCTTCGAAACGGAAAGGCCAACATCGCTGATTCCTACGCGATCGTTAAAGATGGAGAGGTTTTTCTGCTGAACCTGCACATATCCCCTTACGAACAGGCGAGCTACTTCAATCACGAGCCCACGAGAACGCGGAAGCTCCTGCTGCATCGCAAGGAGATTCGCAAAATGATCGGCGCCGTCGAGCGGCAGGGACTGACCCTTATTCCGCTCGAGCTCTACTTCAAGCGGGGCAAGGCAAAAGTGGCGCTCGGCCTCGGCAAGGGCAAAAAGCTCTATGACAAACGCGCTGATCAAAAACGGCGCGACGACGAGCGCGACATGCAGCGCGCGGTTCGCACCAGATGATCGCGTTCCTTCTGGCTCTGCAAATCGCCGGAGCCGCGGCCAGTGCGCCCATTCCCACGTTCGTCATCATCCGGGACGGTGCAACTGCGACTTCGGTCCCCGTAACGATCAATGGTGGTGAGCCGAGTGTTCGAGCCGACGCGCTGATGAGGGCGATGAAGGGAGCGCTGGTCACCGGCACCAATCTGCACTACACGCTCGTGTTGCCGCGGGTGCGGCTCGATCTCATTGACGGGATTCCGTTTGCCAAGCTGGATACGATGACAGTGGCACTAACGCGCGCGCCGCAGGTTCGCGGCGGGCAGCTCTACCTGCCGTTCCAATTCGTGAGCGAGGTGATCCCTCGATACGTCGGCGGCTACTTCTACGACGTGGCGCAGGGAGAGCTCAGAACGTTCGTGTCACCAACGGCCGCAGCGAAAACCGCTCCTGTTCGCACTCCGGTGGCAAGCAAGGCCTCAGCTGCGCCGTCGACGAGCAGGCCCACATCCACGGTGCCGGCAAGCAAGCCCAGCCAACGGAAGCTCGTCGTCATCGACGCAGGGCACGGAGGACCTGATAATGGAATGACGGGCCCCATCGGGCCAACCCCGTGGTTTGTCGAGAAGGAGGTCACGCTCTCAGTCGCCAAGAAGCTGGCGACCGTGCTTCGCGCGCGAGGCGTGGATGTCCTGATGACGCGGACGACGGATACGCTCATTGCGCTCGCTGATCGGGGGAAGATTGCCAACAGCAATCATGGCGATGTCTTCATCTCCGTCCACGTGAACGCGCCTGGGTACAACACGGCTGCCGCAGCTCGCGAACGCGGATTCGAGACGTATTTCCTGGCCGAAGCGAAGACCGAGGACGAGCGTCGCGTTCAGGACATGGAAAACGAATCGGTCAAATTCGAGACGGGCGCGAACGCTCCAAAGGGTGATCCGCTCAGCTTCATCATCACCGACATGGCGCAGAACGAGCATCTGAGAGAATCGAGCGATCTCGCGCAGACGATCCAGAACGGTTTGATAGAAGTTCATCCCGGTCCCAATCGTGGCGTGCAGCAGGCGAATTTTGCGGTTTTGCGCGGATCGTATATGCCGGCTGTTCTTATCGAGATCGGCTTCGGCAGCAATCAATCGGAAGCCACGTTTCTCAGCGACGACGCAAATCAGCGAGGTCTCGCGCGAAACATCGCCGAGTCAGTGATTGCGTACCTGGCGCACTACGAGTCCCGAGTCGGGGGCACCCGGTAGCGGTGCCTTCTTCCGCGCTCGCAGTCACCGCCGCGGGAATCGAGTTTCAAAATCCGGTGTTGCTTGCTGCTGGCACAGCTGCTTATGGGCGGGAGCTCGCCAACGTCATCGATCTCGACGCGCTTGGCGGTCTGGTGACGAAGGCAGTGAGCGTCGAGCGCCGGCATGGGGCGCGCGCGCCACGCGTCGCCGAGTTCGACGGTGGAATGATCAACGCGGTCGGGCTCGCCAATCCAGGTGTCGAGGAGGTCAAAGCCGAGCATCTTCCGTGGCTCGCGAACAATCTGCGGCGCGCGCGAGTCCTGGTGAATGTGGTCGGGAATCACGTCGAGGAATTCGGCGCAGTCGTTTCGCTACTGGATGATTCATCGGCGGTCTCGGGTTACGAGCTCAACGTCAGCTGCCCGAATGTGAGAGCTGGGGGAATGGAGTTCGGCGCCGATCCTCGATCACTCAGTGAAGTCGTGAGGATAGCGCGCGTGGCGACGAAAAAGGCGATCTTCGTCAAGCTCTCACCAACTCTGGAAGACATCGGAAAGACTGCGCAGACCGCTGCTGACGCCGGCGCCGACGGAATTTCCGTCGTGAACACCCTCCCGGGACTGCTCATCGATGTCGATACGCGAAAGCCAGCACTGGGCTTCGGCACTGGTGGAGTCAGCGGTCCCGGGCTCCTGCCAGTTGGCGTTCTGGCAACCTACAAAGTCGCCAGAGCCGTCCAGCTACCTGTGATCGGAGTCGGCGGAATCTCCCACGCAACTGATATCATTCAGTACGTGATCGCGGGGGCGACGCTGGTGGCGATCGGAACCGCGGCGATGCAGCAGCCCAAATTGCCGGAGAAACTCGTCGACGACCTGGAGCGATGGTGCAGAGAGAAGCAGGTATCTTCGTTGACCGATCTGCGCGGCTCGCTGCAATGGGAGAGCTGACATGACGCCTCACCAGCGTCCGGTGGGAACGAGAACCAAAATCGCAACCAGAAGCGCGCCCGCAAGCTCTCGGCGTCCGGTGCCGATAGTCGCGCTCGATTTTCCCCGCGCTGATCTCGCGCTTGCCATGGTCGATCGCCTTGGCAAGGCGTGCACCTTCTACAAGGTTGGCGGTGAGCTGTTCACTGCCGCCGGGCCACAGGTCGTTCAGATTCTGCGCGCGCTCGGCAAGGATGTGTTTCTCGACCTCAAGCTGCACGATATCCCGAATACTGTGCGTGGCGCCGCGCGCAGCGCGGCCTCGATCGGTGCGAAGCTTGTAAGCGTCCACGCCACGGGCGGCCGAGAAATGATCGAAGCTGCTGTCGAGGGAGCAGGTCCGAAGTGCGGCGTGATGGGTGTGACGATTCTAACCTCGCTCGACGCTGCGATGCTCCGCAGTGCCTGGGGCCGGAAGTCGCTCGAGGTCTACGGCGAGGTGCTGCGCCTGGCCGGAGAATGTGCCGCGGCCGGCGCGCACGGGGTGGTCTGCAGCGGACTCGAGGCGCAGAAAATCGGGGCGAAGTACGGCGAGAAGCTA
>WNFY01001478.1_pt1 | contig 24943 bp, 21 predicted proteins | sample 5400091 | NCBI WGS metagenome assembly WNFY01 (sample SAMN13153364, study PRJNA577476) | soil metagenome | isolation source: 60 cm soil or saprolite under grassland replicate 1 | place: USA:California | collected 2016-06-15 | reverse complement strand
AGAGCAATTGCGGTTGCATTCTCACGCAGATGCGCACCTCTGAAGAACCCAAACAAGTGAGCTGCCGCTATGTCCACCGCTGCTTCTGAGGAGAGGCCCGCTTCCACCGTCACCGTGCGGTTCCAAGCGCGCACCTGCAAGCGACGCGCCCACGCTCTTTTCGCGTTGGGGTTTACGCGGGTGGCGATGACAAGATGTCTGGGTATTTCAATCTCAATGCCATTCACCTTGACGACAACATTGCGTACTTGATTCGACCATTCTGTAGGGCAACTCGATGTGCTCTTGAGAGAAATCTTCGTACCTTTAGCTTCCGCCACCGCCCACTCGTATGAACCCCCTGATGACGTGGGACGCAACGCGAGATAGTCAGGGAAGAGCCGTGACGTGCTGCCGGACTTCCGTGTTCCAACTATCGAGCTCTGCGGGAATGAAGTGTTCCATGTTGAAAGATCAACCGCCTGAATGGCACCTGGATAAAAGGCACTCATTGGCGCGATCCATCGGTAGCCTTCTGACGTTAGCACGTGCCGCGTTCCGGCAACACCTAACATCCATGAGAGAAAGCCCTTCCACTGTCGCTCGCTGCGACCAGCTTCAGTCCGAAGATGAAGAACATCGTTGCCGTCGAGTTGGCCTATTTGTATTAGGAACGGCGGCCATCCAATGAACGATGGGCTAACGGATGCAGGTAGCGAGGGAACCCAATCAGCGAGCAGATGACTGGAGATATTTCCGACAGTCAGTGGTAAAAAAGTACGAGCCGTGGCGCCGACTGCCCAATATTCAACGGACGAGATTTTGACCTCCGCGCCCTATTCGGATCTATACCGCTCGCCCTAAATGGCGATACACGATTATAGCGGAGTTAGAGATCAAGTCCTTTGAGACGAGTCCCTCACCCACTCCGACCAAGTCTGAAAACAAGGTGTGCCACGCTTCGAGCCCATGTGCGCTAAATCGCGCTTTTTCAATACCTCGTCAAAAGTGCTTCCGTGCGGGCTTTTTTGGGCAAATCATTGAAAAGAATGGTGAGCGCGGAAGGAATCGAACCTTCACCTACTGATTAAGAGTCACAAGCCGGCCCCTGAAAACAAAGCAAGTCAACAAGTTACGTTGGCAAAATCTGGCAAAGTCCGGCAGAATCTGCAACCCCCGCGCAACCAGGAAGACAACTATTACGGGGCATAGTGCGTCAAGACCCATCACGCGGTCTCGGCTGGTCTCAGAGAATGCACTCCTCAGGTAGGACTCGAACCTACAACCCTCCGGTTAACAGCCGGATGATAAGACTTGGAGTTCACACCTTTTCAACGACTTACACGGAGCAAAGAGTCGCAATTGGAGCACCTGCGGCACACAACGTGTCCCAAAACGTGTCCCGGATTTTCGTTCAAGCCATAGTTCACTAGCTGGTCCCCGTTGGTCGCGGAGAGCTGTATCAGAATCTTGCACTGCGCACTAGCACTGTTGAACAGGGTTCCAACGTTCACTTTACGCCAAACGTCCGGTCAGAAGTTTGACGCGCCTTCACCGGTAGCGTGATCTTAACGATACAGCCTTGCCGATCCAGACGGTTCTCCAATTCGAGAGTTCCACCATGGGCCTCTGCAATCTGACGCGAGAGCACAAGGCCAATGCCGCTGCCGGTTGGCTTTGTTGTATAGAACGGGACGAAAGCGTTGCTGGGGTTCATGAGCCCCGGCCCGGTATCTTCGATTGAGATGATCAAATCCTCGCCGCTTGTCTTCCAGGAAAATGCGACGTGCTGCTCGCCATCCGAACGCTTCGATCCGTTGGAATTGTTTCCCTCCTCCTGTGCCTGAAGAACGGCATCCGCGGCGTTGCGCAACAGGTTGATAAGCATTTGCTCTAGTTGATCCGGGTCCGCCAGGAAATCGATTTCGGATCCGGGAGTAATGGCGACAGGAATTCGCGTTTCTAGCCCGGCCACACGTTTCGCTAGTACAGCGATGGAGCACTGTTGCAAGACTGGCGGGGGCATTTGCGCCAATTGCCGATAGCCTTGCAGGAAACGATTCAGTGAAGCTGCCCGGCTTTCGATGATGCTTAGGCCCCGTTGAAAGTCCTGCTGTTCTTCGCTTCTAATTCCGCTTCCCATCAGTCGTGCATGGAGGCTGCCCGCTATGGATTTGATCGGAGCGAGAGAATTATTCAACTCGTGTCCTAGCACGCGAATCAAGCGCTGCCACGCTTGCCGCTCCTCTTCGCGTAACGCGCGGCTCACGTCAGAGAGTACGACCAGAGTATGCGGGATTCCCTGCTGGCGGAATGAACTGCGGCGGACGAACCAGCGGGCATCAGTTCCGAAGTGAAGTTCAACCAGAGACTCGTTCTCACATGACAGGCAACTCTCCAGCCCAAGATCGGACCCGGCCTTGCCAATCAATCGTGCGGGCGGTTGCTGCAGCAGTTTTTCGCCTGCGGAGTTTACGACCGCAACCTGTTTGCCGGGTCAAATGCAAAGATAGGTATATCCACCTCTTCGACCACGCGCTGCAGTAGTGCTGTTGCTTCCATAGCGCCGGTGCGATGCTTCGCAAGCAAGTCAGCAAGAGCGTTGACTTCGAGTGAAAGTTCCCCCAGCGCATCATTAGGAACCGCCAATCGTGCCCGGAACGAGTAATCCTCCTCGCGTAAGGCGCCGACCACGTTCGCCAGCGTTTGCAGGGGGCGAACAATGTGATCATGGAGCGCCGCGCCAATAAGCAGGCAAGCAAATGACTCAGCGCTCAAAATTATCAGTTTTGATTGAACCGACCATGGCTGCAGCCAGATCACGATGCCGCTTACCAGAAGGGCCGGTGCCACTAACAGGATTGGCTTTGCGGATCAGGATAGTTTCAACCGCCTCCAGACTCAATTCTTCGAGATTCTGCGGTTGCCCTCTTTGCGAGCCTAACCCAAGATCTCCCGGCTGGATTTGTTCTGTGCGACACATCAGGACCGCCCGTTCCATCGTGTGTTCCAGTTCGCGAACATTACCCGGCCATGCGTACTGGAGCAGCGTCTGCAGCGCCGTGGGATCCACCCCTCTGACCTGGCGCCGGTAACGCGAGGCATATTGCGAAAGAAAATGCATGGCCAAGGCTGGAATGTCCTCTCTGCGCTCCCGCAATGCCGGCAAATGAACCTCGACGGTATTAAGCCGAAACAACAGGTCTTCGCGAAATTGTCCGGCGTCACACGCACCGTTCAGATCACTATTCGTCGCAGAGATCACGCGCACATCGACTTTCTTGCTCTTGGAGGAACCCACACGTTCCATTTCGCCGGACTCAATTACGCGCAGGAGCTTGGCCTGCTGTCGGAGAGGCACGTTGCCGATTTCGTCAAGAAAAATGGTCCCGCCGTCCGCCAGCTCAAAGCGTCCAATGCGATCCGTCCGAGCATCCGTGAAGGCGCCCTTCACATGTCCGAATAACTCGCTCTCAAAAACCCCGTCAGCGAGTCCCCCGGTATTCACCAGAACTAAAGGCCTGCTGGTACGCAGAGAAAGCGCGTGGATCGAGCGCGCCACAACTTCCTTCCCGGTCCCATGTTCTCCCGTAATGAGCACGTTTGCGTCAGAAGGCGCGATGCGAGTCATCGTTTCAAGGATCGGCATCATCGAGGGTGCTGTGGCGATGAACTCGGGCCGGCCTTGAGCATTGAGCAGCCGAATCTCAGCGGCAAGTCGTTCTGCCTCCTGCAAAGCGCGATGCAGTTCCACTTGCGTCCGTAGAATCGAAAGCAAGCGTTCGTTTTCCCATGGTTTCTGAATGAAGTCGCGGGCGCCGCGCCGCATAGCTTCAACTGCCAACTCCACGTTGCCCCAGGCGGTCATGACGATGACCGGCAGAGTGCTGTCCCGAGAAACGATTTCCGACAGAAGATCGAGTCCCTCCCGTCCCGACGTAGTGTCGCGAGTGTAATTAAGGTCGATTAGGACAGCATCATATTGTTCGCTGATCAGCGACTCGCGCGCCAGTTCCGGAGACCGGACAAGATCCACTTTGTAGCCTTGCGGTTTCAGCAGGAGTTCAATGGCTTCGAGAATGTGCTGCTGATCGTCAGCGGCCAAAATCCTGGGTACATGCGCGGTTCTCGCCAGCGCTGCCGGAATACTTATTTCATGCGGTTTGGCCGACGTGGGCATGGGCTAAGGCGCCGGGACGCTGATCGAACCGTTGATCGCATCCTGAATCGCGATTCCATTATGTTCCAAAGCTGAACCGGTCGCACGGTCCACTTCCACTTTAGCCTTTTCGTAAACTGTCATGGCGGTGACCAGATCAAGCTGGGCGAGTGCCAGGTCGCGTTGCGCGGTCATGGTCTGAAAAGTTGAACCCGCACCCAATGTTTGTTCTTTTTGCGTGATCTCAAAGGTGCGCTGCGCAAGGTCACGCGCCTTCTGCGCCGCCCCCACTCGCGCCGCGGTCTGTTCGAGAGCGTATTGAGCGTTGCGGACTTCGATCCTGATTTGCTTGCGCAACTCTTCGCGCCTAAGTTCAGCCTGCCTGTATTCGAGTTCGGAGCGGTACTGATCGGCCTTCGCCACTCGATTCCGGATGGGAATATTCAGGTTAAATCCGACGTAGTAATCCGGGGCTGTGTTATTGAAGGCGTTGCCCAGTGCTCCGGAGAAATCGGTAGGCACGTTGGAGGAATTGGGGACTCCAGGGACATTGTAAGCGGGGTTCAAAGGTCCCGCCAAACCCGATCCACCGTAGAAAGCCAGGAGTGAGAGCGATGGCAATAGAGCATTGCGCGCCGCCTTACGGCTGATTTGACGATTCACCAGATCAACGTCCGATTCAGAAAGTTCGGGGCGATCATGCAGAGCCTGCTGAATAAGATCCTGCACGTTCTCACCCGGAGGCGCGACTTGCGAAGACTGAAGCGTGTCCGTCGGTACGACGCTGACTGACTCAAGGACTGGATCATCCAGGCTTTTCGTGAGGGCATTCTTCATCAGCAGCTCTTGCAATTGCAGGCTCGTCCGTGCGACCGTCAAATCTTGATCGCGCTTAGAAACTTCGGCTTCGGCGCGCATCACGTCCATTGCCGGAATACTTTGCAGCTGGAGTTGCTTCTTGGCGTTATCGAGCGACTGCTGTGCAAAGGCCAACGATTGTTCGTTCACTTGCGACTGCTCGTACGCGTTCACCAAGTCCCAATAAATGTTCTGAATCTGGGTCACGGTTGCCATCACCTGGTCTTTGAAGGCGATGTCTGAGATCTTCTTGTTATTTTTCGCGATCCTCAAATATCGGAGGTTTGGGCCGAACCCGAACCCCGAGAGCAGTTGTTGTTGGAACGAGAAGCGGTACATCGCGCCCAGGGCCGGGGACAGGTTGAAGAAAGGACTATTCGTCGTCTGACGATTGTTGTTGAACTCGAATGAAACGCTTGATCCCGTCGCGAAGGCTTGTGCAAAACCGAAATTCGCCACACCGGTGTTCAATTGCAGCAACGGAACTCCGTAGATTCGCTGGTTCGCCAGCGGAGTGGTTTGATGCTCCGCCCCCACTGACCCTACGATTGAAGGATCATACGAAGGCACTGCCGTCCCGACACCCAACGTGGACTGCACCAGACCCGACGCGCCGGCGCCAGCGCCACCCGCACCTGCGGTTGTGCCTCCCGCGCCCGCTCCAGGAGCGCCGGTTCCGAATCCCCCGACTCCGCCGCCGGGCGTGCCTTGCACAACTCCGGCATTCACGCCTCGGAAGACGCCGCCGGCCTTCGTACGCAAAATGTCCATATCGGCAATCGGCAGGTTATATCGCGCAATGGCGATGTCGAGGTTGTTCTCTAACGCAAGCCGGATGGCATCCTTTAATGACAGATAGAGTTTTCCATCACGAATCAGCTGATGCAGGTCAGGAGAATTCGTCAGCTGCGGTTCTAGAGTGCTGCTGGGCGAGTAAGCACTCAGCGGATTCCGCGAGCTCGGCAAATTAAAGATGGCAGAATAGTTCGCACGAGTAGGAATCTTTGGAGCGTCCGCATTGCCCTGCACCCGCGATTGCTCGCCGCCTTGCTGACACAGAGCGACTGGAGAAATAAGAATCACCGCCGCGACGGGCCAACTGGTAAACCGCATCCAGCACTGCCTCATTGCTTCACCGCCTCATACGGTTGAAGCTCGGGATTCGCTGTATCGCTGACGACCCAGCCATCACGCAGTTGAATCACTCGCGAGCCGTAGGCGGCGTTGGCTTCCGAGTGCGTGACTTGAACGATGGTTGTCCCCTGCTGATTGAGCTCTCGAAATAATTCCATGATTTCCTTTGCCTGAGAAGAATGGAGATTTCCAGTAGGCTCATCGGCCAGCAACAGCGCGGGCTTATGGATGACCGCTCGTGCCACTCCCACCAGCTGTTGCTGTCCGCCCGAGAGCTGGCTGGGAAACAAGTCCTTCTTGGCGACAATCTGGAAACGGTCAAGCGTGTCCGCAACCATGCCCTGCCGCTGCTTATGCGGAATGTCTTTGTAGGAGAGTGGAAGATCAATGTTCTCGCGGACCGTGAGGTCATCGAGCAGGTGATAGCTCTGAAAAACCATCCCGATATTGCGCTTAGCAACATCGCCGCGTTGTTTGCGCTTCATCTGATGCACGGCCTGTTCACGAAACCAGTATTCGCCTTCCCAGCCGTCATCGAGCAGGGCCAGCACATTTAATAAGGAAGAGTTGCCCGCCCCGGACGGCCCCATCGGCACCTACATCGACAGACACAACGAACGTCCGAAACCGTTCATCTGGACCGCGCGAGCCGCCGACATCCTGGAAAAAGTGAAACGCGCCCGCCGCTCCCTGAATAAACGTCAATCTGTTTGACGCACTACACTAGCTCATGAATGCAAAAGCGGTTTATTGTCCCTTTGAATGTCACTCACAAAAATTGAGGCGTGTTGCGGTCAAAAAAAATAGCTTTGGTTGTGTAGACAGGTACTTGGAGGCCGACGGTCCAATGGTATGAATGTATTCCTTCTCTAGCTCGCCTAAAAAAGAATACAAGCGAGCGACATGTCTTTGCCCGATTTTGGTCGCTTCCCTTTGGTACAACTGGCCTAAATAGTAGTTGAGTATCGCCGAGACTTGAAGCATCTTGCTGGGCGCAGGGGTTTCGTCCTGCGTTGGGCGCGAATCGAGTTCGACTCTAATAGGGCGTAGCATCTCAGGATTAAGCGTAGCCATAGTACGCCCCAAGTGGAATGCGCGTTCGAGAAGCCAAGGCGTCTCAATTTGTTCTGCTCGAATGTGATGTAGGACTGGAGCATCGGGTACATAGACCGCCGGTCCAGTTCGCTGGCGGAGGCGATGCAAAAACTCTGTATCATCCCCCGTCAAAGCACCATTCTTTGCAGAAGGGCCCAGGTCCTCGCGAAACCTTATTCTTCGGACCGCGCGTGAACGCACCGCGAAATTTGGGCCGGCGCCAAGATGACCAAAAGGGAGCGGCCCTTCCGGCAAATCAGGGGTAAAGTCAACAAAAAAGTGCAGACGGAAAGCATGCTTCGACAGCCAGTCTGGCGTACCTACCGGAAACAACGGGACAATTGGACCACAAAAAACCGGACAATCCGGATGCCGTAAACTAGCAGCCCGAAGTTCCCTAATCCAATGCGTAGGTAGCGTAACGTCGTCATCAGTAAACAACAACAACTCTCCGTGGCTAACGTCCAAAGCAGTATTTAGCGCGCGAGCACGGCCAGCCCTGGTCTGCTTGATCGTTCTGAAAGTCATTGAACTGTTAGAAAATGAATCCAGCCTAAGCGTGTCACTCCCATTCTCAACGATGACGACTTCACAGCTGGCTCCGTCAAGATATTGGTCCTCGATGTTCTGCAATGTGCGGAGGAGTGAATCGATCCGATTACTCGTTGCGATAAGTACACTTACATCCATCGAAAACCTCTGCGCTATATGTGGCAAGAAGAAATACAAAAGTAATAACGAGCTTACGTCGACATACTTAATCGCCAGCACAGATCCTTCGCGCTTCGTTGCGCAAGATATGTAAACGTTCCAGGTTCGAAAATCCCATTAAGTGTCGAATATATGTACCATCGCTTCCATTCATGTAGAAATACGGTATAACTCGAATCGCTTCATTGCCCCAACGAGGCCTCACAACCAAGTTGAAGGCAGCTTGTTCTGGTGGCCATTGCCATAGCCATCGCTTGTCTGCGGAGGTAGGGACATTCCACCAGTCTTGCAAAATGTGAGTCGCGTGTTCTGTGCGTCGAACTAGGAACACGCCACAGTTGGCGTTCTCATCAGAAAAGGCGAAGTGTTTATTCAGCCTATCTGTACCGATCAAAAAGGAAGCGCCTTGCATCTGTTCATCTATGAGTTGCTCAACCATGCGCGATTGATTGATGAAGTACGCGTCTGCGTCCAAAAACAGGACAAACTCGGAAGTGACTAGAAGGTCGGCAACGCCCTTTACTTTGAACCAAATTGGGGAGCGTTGGATCTGCCTGGGCGCCCGGATGACAGTAAATTGGTAGCCGTACCGATTGCAGTACATTCTGTTTATCGCTTCCGAATATCGTAAAAACGGTACTTCACCAAACTGAAGCGTACATACGGTTATCCTCATGTTGAGTCGCTCCATTAAGACCTCTGATCAGCAACAGCAATTCAGGTGGACGTGAGAGAAACTTCAGACGCCAGCGCGTTAGGCGCGCAGTCCAGGCAGCGATCAACATGAACCAACAGGTCTCCAATAGTTTGTCCATCGAGCACATCGCAATCAGACGTAATCACTACGGAGGGGCCATTTTCAATGACCTCGGTTGTTGCCCGCCATTGCCCGATAGGCGCGACGCTGAGAACTGAAAAGTGCAGCTCGCCCGCCTTGAGCGTGCATGCGGGGACCTGAGAGTGAATTACAGCCGAGCGAATCGGTGCGCCGGTTCGCCGCGTTCCCGTATAGCCATCGCACGACCCACATAGGGCATCTCTCACTTTCTCGAACACAGCGCGGATCGTAGGGCGATCTGAAAAATCGAATGTCAGGCGCGAAAGCGAATTCGACGTCGCAATGCGCGAGACAGGTGGAGAAACGGCCACTTCAAAGACATCTGATCCGGATATTAGCCATACCACCACACAGTGCGCTGCGAGCAGCCTTTGAAAACACTCCGGTCTTTTGTCTCCCAGCTCACTCCGACGAACATAAAACGGGAAGGGAATCACTGTGCCTCTCGGATGAATCACGCCTTCAGGTGCGAAAATCTCCACTCCCGATCCAAGAGATGAGCCGTAATCGTTGATCAATCGGCTGATTAGATCGATCAATTGTTGCTTGCTTATGCGATTCCAAGGGCCCGATAGCGCGAGAATTGTTCGATCAGCTGACAAGCGAATGTATCCGGCTCCAAGTATCTGCGTGCTTTTACCGACAGCCTGATGCATAACCTTTTCAATCGCGTTAAGGATCAAGGCCTCACCAGCTTCTTCTGAAGTCGGAACCTTTTCGAGGTCAACCCACACCTGAGTTTGTTCCACTCCGGCAATTTGAGAGACAGCGGTCTCGATGCACTCCATCAGCCTACCGCTCGAGTCATTACCACACACCTCGACAAGTGCGCACAATGACTCCCGAGATCCGAAGTTTCTTCGAAGGGATGAGTGCTGCTCATTCGCATCTTGCTTCTCGTCCTTCATAAAGTTGCAATCTCTTAGCGAGTTCCAACAGGGTTGCGCTCCGGGCGCGTCACATCCGCCTGGTGGGGGCTTCAGTGTTGCTCTTCACAATTTGGCATACCCTGCCAATGCCGTTACCTTTTCTTTACCCAGTATGCCAGATGCCAAGCTCATTGCCCGCCCGATTGCCTGATCCATGTCGTAATATCGATACTCGCCAAGTCTGCCGCAAATTAGGGTTCGTGATAATTCATTTGCCCCACTCCTGTATTCGCCATACAGCTCACGATTAACCTCGTCAGGAAACGGATACTCGTAACAATCAGAGTTGGTCGGAGCGTAGGGAATTTCTGTGGTGACAACCGTCCCCTGTATAGCTTGCCGGATTGAGGTTGGCATTAGATATTTCCACTCAATCTTTCTTACATGAGCACCTGCGGAGACGCTCGGGTTATTAACCTGCACGCCAGGTAAAACGTAGTCCCTCTCTGGAAAGTACCGATGCTCTCGTCGCTGCCCACGGTACCGTAATCGCCCGATCCGATAACGAAAAAACTCATCGATCGGACCAGTAAATATCAAAAGTTTTCTATGGCGGAAGCTGTCTCTTGACTGCAAGTAATCCGTATTCAGCACAATTGGAATTCCGCTCAGAAATTCCTTCATCCAAGCGGTATAGCCATGAATGGGTAGTCCTTGATGCTTGTGGTGGGATAAACGAAAATCGCCATCATCCCTAAGAGGAACACGTTTCGCCAAGTTCGCGGATAGTAAGGCTGCAGCAACTCCCCACTGCTTTTCTGTATAGCCCTTGACAAATTTGAGATACACGGGAGTCGGCAGGAATGAGAGGCACGCCTGCTCAAAATTCTCGGGATGTCCCGTGAATGCCGGGTGCCACTCAACTCCTGCGAGTCTGTTTACGCATTCACGGGTAACGGGCCATCGCTCGTATGTCCCGTCGATCTCAGAGAGGACTTCAGCTTCATACTTTCGAAATCGATCAAACCTAGTTACAAAATTCCAGATCCTGGTGGAACTCGTGCGAAAATAGTGTGGTCCGTATGTATGTATCGATATTCCGCTCTCATGCAGTTCGTCGTGAACATTGCCGCCGACGACTGGCCGTCTTTCTACAACCACGACTTCCCGGCCAGCGTCTGATAATAACCTCGCAAATGTCGCGCCAGTTATTCCCGAGCCGACCACAATGTAGTCAGATGTAAGCATGGAGCTCATAGTGTGACTTCAAAACATGCAAGCTAACGAGTTTTACGAACCCAAGTGCGAGACCAATACGTACAAAAACTGCTGCCCCGGTTTGCCAGGTCTGAAGTCTCAATCTCGGCGACAGGTTCCATCTCTACGGCTCGTGCAAGGGGCGGCCGGTCAGAGCTCACAAAAACATCTTCCAGGCTCGCCTGGCGGGTGACAAGGCTCATCAGTTCCAGGCCGCGACTCCGGACAGCATCCATAAGAGCAGGTATCGTTTGATGCGGTTGTCGTACACTAAGCGCGATCGAGCCGTTCTGGAAGCGGGTAGATTCGAGACCCGGCAGGGCTTGCCACACGTTTGCGAATTCTGCAACGCTGCGGGCGAGAGAAAACTCAACGACGTGATCAGCGCCAAGGCTCTCGATCAATTCCAAGGGCGTTCCCTTTGCGATCACATGACCGTGGTCGATGATCGCGATGCGGTCGCAAAGACGCTCAGCCTCATCCATGTAACGGGTTGTCAGCAACGTAGTCCCGCCCGCATCTTGGAACCTGCGAATGATGCCCATAGTTGTCTTCGGCTTTGAGGATCGAATCCCGTGGTTGGTTCGTCCAGAAACAAAAGTTTCGGGTTCCCAACAGCGTGGTAGCTAATGCCACCCGTTGTCGTTGACCCCCAGACAGTTTTCCCACCAAGTATCCGCTAATTCACTGAGATCAAGTTCAGCAAGTACGTTTGTGGATGACTGAGAATGACGGTAGAAACTGGCGAACAGTTCCACGGTCTCAGAGACACTGAGCTTTTCGGATAGGCGGGTGTCTTGGAGAGAGACTCCGAGATACTCTCGCAACTCTGATGCGTCGTTCTCCCATGTAAGTCCAAAAATAGTGACTTCGCCGGTAGTAGCCGGCAATAGCCCTTCGAGAATCTGAATGACCGTTGTTTTTCCGGCACCGTTTGGACCTAGCAACCCAAAGCACTCGCCGCAAGCAATTTCCAAATCCAAATCCCGAACAGCGTGGGTCTTTCCATCGTAAATCTTTGTAAGTTGTCGACATCCGATCGCAGATAACATACGTAATCGATCGCCTCAATCGTCAGCTGACCACAGATTCTTGACCGTGACGATGGACAGGTTAACTGAGCACGCCTGGCGAAGTCGAAAGGGCACTCTCCAGTGCGCGAAGGCTACGCTCCTTAATCTCGTTCTGCGCTTGTTGGTACAAAGCAGGCTGCGTCAATGGAAAGCTGGGCAAGGGACAGCGGGGAATTCTGTCCTTTTGCATCCGAGCGATCGCAAACCTCAAGATTGTTAACTCATTGAATGTCGGTAGACCAACCGATACTGCCAAGCTATCTCCTGTTGAGCAGACACGATGATATGTATAAGGCGGGACATAAATACAGTCCCCCGGCGTTAATGAAATGGTGACATGCTCGTTCACAGGGCATCGGTCTAGTGTGTAGTTTTCGCCCTCTGACGCCAGCTTCAGGCCCATGTTCATGTCGGGCGTCAGTTCGACGGTCCATTCCTTTTCGCCATCGAGGACAAAGTAAAAAACATCGCCAGTATCGTAGTGTCCGCCGATTGTGGTCTTCGTGGACGTACAGAAAAAATCTAACGCAGCTACCGCCCAGCCCGGTTGCTTTCGAAGTGGGAGACCGGGCAATAGATATTCGGACAACGCGTGATAAAGATCAAGAAAGGTGCTCCACTCTCGAGGCAGTTGCTCAAGCTGGGCGGGGAGCATTAACGCTTGCAGCACGAGTGATATCCCGCTGGACAATGCACAGTCAAGCGATGACACATCGCTCGGCCGTGACATCCGCCTATTACCTTGTTGATCAATCGAAACCAGCAGGCTAGCTTTATGGAAATTCAACCGCCTATAATCTTCCAGAAATCGAGTACGGCTGTAAAAATCCCGGAATTCCGGAACGGCGGAGTGAAGGAAGAGTAGTCGCTTGCGCCAATAGTCATGAAAGAATTGCTCTTCATTTCCGCCAAACATTTTTAGGAAGAACTCTCGAGTTGCTACCTTCGTTGCGGGGTTAATTTGAGATGCCATACGCGCAATCACGGGAAAAAAACCGGGTGCACAACTTGAATAGAAATGTAGTTCGCATGCCGCCTGGTGTCAAGAGGACTGCCGTTGCCCATGCGACAATGTAGCGGAGTCTTCCAGTCTGGCTGCCAACGACCTTTGGACGACGTGTTCGAGAAGTTCTGCTTTGTTCTCCGCGCGAATTCGCCTTGCTACGTTTGAGCAGTTTTCTGAAACTTTCTCAGATTGAATGAGGTATTCCATCGCTTCCACTACTTTTGCTCTGTTCCACTCTCTGGCGGGAAGGTACCGAGATATTCCAAGTTTCATCAAGCGGATAGCGTTATCTGGTCGATCGCCTCCCTGCGCCATGATTAATTGCGGAATTCCTGCCTCGGTGGCCCGTGCAATCGTACCCATACCACCGTGATGTACCATCAGCGAAATTTGTTCCAGAATTGAAGCAAAAGGCAAGTATGGACAGTGGGTGACCAAGGGTGAAATGGGCGCCGTTAGGTGGTGAAAGCGTGTAACGACAATTGCACTTCGGCCCAGCAAATCACAAGCTTCACCTACCACAGCGAAGAACTTTGAGGGTTGAACATCTGCCGAACCCGCGCTAACCAGAACCGGACGAGGGCGTTGCTCTAAGAAAGCACAAATCTGAGGTGGCACTGGGCCCGTTTCCCAAGCATCGTGATTCAGAAAACCAATAGGAAGGACTTGAACCGGCCACTCTGGATCTGCGCGTGCAAAGAAGCTCGGCCAACTGCCCACGTTTATTTTCGGAATTCTAAGGAGGAAAGGCCAACCTAGCTCAGGCCGCAAGCCAACGAGCAGACGAACATGCGACAGGTCGGCTGCGAAGTGAATGCTAAGCAACGCTTCTAGGTATGCGAACGCTCTTACCTGAGAAGGGGCGGTGAAGAGCCTAACCACAGGCGTACCAGTCTTCTCGGAAATCAGTAAATCCGCTATTGTTGCCATGTGCCTAACGAACAAAACTGTCTTGTTTTCTTGTATCTCCTGGCACAAAATTTCATACTCTCGCATAGTTCGAGGCAGCAAATGCTTACGAAAAAAAGCTGGGGTACCGCCAGATGTGTTTAGAAGTACTATATCTTGCAAAAACGACTTGGTTTCGCCTTCCTTGTCAAGTGGCACGAACCGCATCCCGGACTGCTCGACGGCGGTTTGGTATACAGTATGCGAAACAAAAACCACTTGGTCCGCGACGGGCAGGAGGATGCTCCCAACTGCCAAGAGTGGGGCCAGGTCACCAGCGGTTCCCTTGGCGACTATGATAATTTTCATAAATATCTTTCCTTCCCCAATTCTTCACCGTATAAACATTAATTGTCATTTTAGGTTTCAGCGGTTATTTTTTACGTAGGCAGCAGCGGTTGTCGACCACATGGCACCTCCAGTCTGTTGGTTGCTTGCTGCAGTTGACCGCCGAATGCTGCGCAAAAGGCATGCTGGATACAAAATGGTTTTTTAGTCCGCGTCCCCTTAACTCTCCTGCAGGGCGTCTTTTCTGTTTCCCCTTTGCGGGTGGAGGTTGCGGCACGTTTTTGGAATGGCCGCGGTACTTCGGTGAGGATTTGGAGATTATATGTGTTCAGCTTCCGGGGCGCGGTAAACGTTTCAGTGAGCAACCCTTTACAAGCGTCCCGCCCCTTGTCACGGAACTGGGACGGCTTTTTGTGAATTGCAGGGGCGTGCCTTTCGCATTTTTTGGGCACAGCATGGGTTCGTTAATTGCGTATGAACTTGCATGTCACTTGCAGATGGCCGGCGGACCACAGCCTTCGTGCATTTTCGTTTCCGGCACCGAAGCCCCGCAATTGGTTCAAGAGAAAGAATACTTTATTTCGCTATCTGACAGTGAACTTGTCGAAGTTGTGCGAAGGATGAACGGTATGCCTGACGAGGTCCTCAAAAACCCGGAGTTGTTGGAGCTCCTGCTCCCGGTACTCCGCGCTGACTTTATTTTGACAGGAACCTACAAGCATACGGACTATATTCTTAGCTGCGGAATCACTGCTTTTTGTGGCAGTGACGATAAAGAGGCCACGGTCTCAGATGTGCATCAATGGAAGCGAAGGACAGCTGGCGAATTTCGGATGCACACGATAACCGGAGATCACTTCTTCATCAATTCCGCACGGGACCAGGTACTGGAACTTGTAAAAGACAATCTGCGTACTTGCTTCGACGAGCCTCGCGGTGCTCCCGAATAACAGATGGCGAACAGCTCCGACTAACTCTCTGGGCAGGGGCCAAATTCTGAGCGCAACCACCTTAAGCCGCGGATGAAGGAAGCTCGCGCAACTTCGCAGCCATCGAGCGCACCGTCAACGTATCTTGCAACAGCTCCACTAGTGAGAGCTCTCTGTCCAGTTGCACACGTATCTGATAAAGTATCTGGACAGCTTGGATCGAATCGCCACCCAACTCAAAAAAGTCTGTATCTATATCGACTGCTGGCAGATCCAAGATCTCTTTCCAGATTTCAGCGATACGTTGCTCAAATTCTAATGCGTCCAAATCCGTTTTGCGCGTACTGGACTCCCCGCCAACTTCCTGGTGAATCGTTTCTGCTGCTCCGGTAGTGGAAGCCATTCTGTTTAAGAATTCATTAGCATTGTTCTTGGACTCCATACTTCTTCAATCCTCTCTACAACCTTACGTTCATAAGCCCAGGTATTTCCGCATTGCATCATACCTTCCGCCACCGCGTCTAGGAAGATCTTAGCCGGCTTGTTCCTCTGAGTTGAAACAAAGCGGAACAGGATCCTGGTACAGGACAGAGAAGCTGCAAACGAATTGAGCTCCTCAAGAATTCGCATTTCCACATTTCGTCCGAGAACCCGGCAACTTACAGCCAGCGTCTCGACTACTAACTCTGAGTCAATGATAGAAAAAAGTAGACATCCAGCTAGGCCGTGATCACCAAAACGATCGCTCGCCCTGACAACTAAACATCCGCGGTCACTGCTCGCTACGTAGGCCAAAAGCTCAGATTCTGAAAGCGGCATGCGGTTGGAATTGAACTGATTAGTCCTGTGAAGCAACTGGGAGATACGGAGCGCATCTGCTTGGACCATCTTCGTCAGGGTTACTCGCACACCTAAACCTTGTAAAAATTCCTCGTACGAGCTGCATTGCGCACGCAATTCACGTGTCATCCTATCTCGGCGATAGTAATCTACTCGCTGACGATCTTCTGGGGTGACCTTTGGCTTGTCAAATGCCCATACGTGGTGCACAAATGACTGTAGCTGTTCGGATTGTGCAGGCACCTGAATTACAAGCACTTCAGGGAGAGTGGATCTTATCTCGGCACAGACAACCGGGTCATCATCTAAGAAAACGAATGAATCTAGAGGTAAACCCAGTTCCGATGAAATTTCGGTAAGGCTTTCGTGCTTTGGCTTCCAGTTTATTCTAGACGCGATGATTTGGTCGCGACTGATCAGCATTTCTGGATTATGCTCAAAAACCTGCCACACATCTGCTTCATTATTCCTACTAGACAAACATAACAGACGTCCAAGCGAACATTGCTCTGATAAGGCCCATTGTAGGGCTTTTCGACCCGAGTCAATTGTGACGCCTGTCGGGCCATCCTCGGCAACGATTCCTGTCCAGAGGGTGTTATCGCAGTCCGCAACAACTACCTTATATTTCTCGCAAAAGGTCAAAGCATGTAATTGACGAGCTACGACTGTGGCCAGAACGGTATACATTTCAGGGCTGTATGGCATTAATCCTTGTCTATCCGAAAGCTCGTCATACCACCTCGAGATCGAATAGAGCTGAAGGAGGCGAGAGCTGTTTATAACCGCTGCGCCATTGCATTCCGTTACAAAGCTACTCACCAACTGTTCTGCTTCGGATATCGCGTAGAATACGTCCTTGGTACAACGGATCGGTGCACTTGGGCACACCACAACAAGCAGATGCCCTCTTGCATGGGTTAAATAGTTTTCGATCGCTCTACAAAATTCATTCGCTGCATCTTCTATGCGCTGAACAGAAACGCGCTCAGCTTCCGCAATCAGGTCCTCGACACGGAAAAATATGACATTGAGGCCAGGGTTGCCTGTCAACTCGCTATGGGAGTTCCAACATTGCTGAAGGACTTGCCCAGTCTGGCCAAACGAAACTTCGGCGCTCAACTCCAAACGACCTAACATCGAACGTAGAGACTTCAAAAGTGGCTGAGTTGTGAACGAGCCAACAATCACGACGTCCATAGAATTATGCAAGCGCGGGACCCTTTCATGAACGGTTAATTCTTCTGTGGAGTACTTTGCGTACGCTTTAGCTGTCTGTTTGTTGGGCGTCGCCCCGATTCCCAACGAACCAGATCTTTAAAGAAATTGTAAGCGAGATTAGGATCTACGTCGCAGTGCCCCTTCTCAGGAAGGACGCGCTGTTCAAACAGATTTTGACGTCCTCTTGACTGTGCCAAAAGAGAATAAAAATTGTTAATCCACGAAGGAATAATTGGATCATCGACATTCGTGACCGCCAGAAAAGGCGCCTGAAGGTCACCGGTTAGCGTGTAATAGCCTTGCAGGAACTTTAATGCTTCGGCATCAGGACTGTAGCGACGGACGCCGGTATTCAACATGACATCATCAGACGTACCCTGATAGACAGTGTTGCGATTGTCAAACGGACTTCCATGCGCTCGCTTGCGAATATCAAGCAGGATATACGTGTAGATTTCCAAGGTTGATGCCAAGTCTGAGTCGTTGGGTATGTCAGTGTAACTGCGTAATTCTGCAGCCTTTTGCGGACTCTCCTTAAATAACTGCATGACCTTCGAGTAGTGGTCCTCGTCATCTTCCTTGCCATTAATGAGATCTGCCGCCGTACCCGGAAAGAAATAGTCGAAAACAACTCTAACATCTAGAGCTCGTCGAAGAATGAACCATTCGCTGGACATTAGAGGCGCACAAATAGCGAGTCCGGCTGAATAAGACGTATTTGGACGCTCTAGAAGTACCGGCACAAAAAAGCCCCCGAGGGATTCGCCAACGACAAAAGTCTTAGAAGGAGTTGATACGTGTTTCCCAAAGTAGAGACGCAGAGCCTCAGTGTCCTCGACCCCATCTTTCACGCTCCAGGCCACCGAGGAATATCCAGACTGGGCAACGGCAAACCCCGAATCAAAAAGATGCTGGAGCAAAGGGGTAAGCTGGAGATCGTCAGGCGATAACAACTCAGTCCGCAGCCCATGGCAGTAGACGATCAAGATTCGGTTCCAACCGGCGTCCGGATAGTCGATCCGGTATGCCGCTTGACCAAGATTTCCCTTGAGGGTCTTCGCCTCGCTGTTCTGTAGAAGCGCTGCTATTAGCAGCACCGTGACGCAAAATCCTGCACGAAGCATAAACGGCAGATCCCCCCGAATGCTGCAAGTTTGGCGGTCTCGGCCCAGAATATATCATTTGAGGGCGCGTTTTGCACTGCAGTTCGTTGTTGTATTCTCAAAACAGTTTATTACATAAAGAGCCGATAGCTGATGATGAGCAAAGGACATTTTGAATACCAGCACAAAAGCTCTTGTGCTGGAACGAAGTTCACGTACACACAGTTCTTGAGCTCATCAATGCCGTTCAATTGCGATATCATTTCCTGACTCAGAGAATTTTATGCGTTCCAGACGTTGGTTGCTCATGCAAGTGGCGAATGCAGCTCAGGTGATTCGCGAAACGCCAATTGTTAAACTGCAAAGTGACCGGATTGAATTGTTCGCGAAGCTTGAATTCTTAAATGGGGTTGGTAGCATCAAAGACCGGCCGGCTTTCTGGATACTCAAAAATGCCATCCAGCGCGGCGAAATCGAGCCAAGCACAACAATTGTTGAGTCTTCTTCGGGTAATTTTGCATTAGCTTTGGCTGTTTTCTGCCGCATGCTCGAACTCAAATTTGTGCCGGTAATTGATCCGAACATTTCGCCGGCGTACGAGGCCCTCCTGCGAGCTCATTGCCACCGGGTTGTGAAAGTTGAATCTCGTGATGATACTGGTGGATTTCTCAAGACTCGGCTGGAAATGGTTCACCATCTGACGGCGGATATCCGGGATTCATATTGGCCGAATCAATACGGAAATCCAGACGGAATGGCTGCGCACTATCACCTCACGGGTGAGGAAATCGTAAAAAACTTAGAATCGCTGAATTACCTCTTCCTGGGGGTGAGTACCGCGGGAACCGTCGCGGGGGTATCGAAGCGAGTAAAAGAGTTCAATCCCGATATCCATATAGTCGCGGTCGACGCCGAAGGCTCGGTCATATTTGGCCAGGAACCGCAACAACGCTGGATACCGGGCTTGGGCTCAAGCATAGTTCCACCCTTACTTTCGCAAGCTCAGGTGGACGAGACGATTATCGTCCCCGAGGTTGATTCGATCGCAGGATGTCATGAACTCTTAGGCCAGCACAATTTGTTCGTTGGCGGCTCTTCAGGCGCGTCATACAGCGCTATTCGGAAATATTTCGCCTCTGCCGTTCCTTACCCGAGGCCACATGTCTTGTTTCTCTGCTGCGATCGTGGAACCGCTTATCTTCACAACATTTTTGACGAGAATTGGTGTGCTTGGAGAAGGGGCGTGAGCAATGAAATCGTTGATAACGTTGCCACCGGTTGAGTTACGGATGAAGGAAGATGAAAGGGCCTAAATTTTGCGTCATAGCTGGGCCCAGCATCCGACGTATCATCGGTGCCGAGTTAAATGCTTGTGTCGAGGTGGTCGAACGGGCATACCTCGCACATGCGGCAGGGAACTCCATTAATCCGCCTAGCGTTTTCCTTCGTTTTGATGATCGTCTGAATTGCCGAATCATTGCCTTACCAGCACACCTCAAATCGCCTTGGAATACCTCGGGCCTCAAGTGGATCTCTAGCTACCCAGACAACGTAGCTAAAGAACTTCCCCGTGCATCAGCGGTTCTCGTTCTAAACGAGCATGAAAACGGCTTTCCATTTGTCTGTTTGGAGGGATCAATCATTTCAGCTGCGCGAACAGCTGCCTCCGCAGTTTTAGCGGCGAGATGCCTCATGGGAAGAAGGGACATCGCTACTCTTGGTGTCGTTGGCAGCGGGTTCATTGCTGGATACGTTTATCGTTTCCTGGTGGGTACAGGTTGCAAGATCGACCATATCCGTTTATACGACAGTAATCGATCAGCGGCTGAGCGATTTGCTTCCCGCATTCAACGCGAGAGTCGACATGAATCGATTCATGTCGATTCCGCTTTGACAACCACAGTAAGCTCGTCCGAACTCATTGTGTTTGCGACCGTAGCGGCAAGACCTCACATCAGCGATCTCGCGTTGTTCCGTCACAACCCAGTTGTACTGCATATTTCGCTTCGCGATGTTGCGCCCGAGATTTTGCTTCAGAGTTACAATGTGGTGGACGACAAAGAGCACGTCTTGCAGGCCAATACTTCTGTTCATCTCGCGCAAAAATTATCTAATTCCACCGGTTTTATTTCCGCGACTCTGGCTGATGTAATGCGGCAGCCGTCAATTGTGGATCGGTCACGGCCAACGATCTTCTCCCCGTTTGGGCTTGGTATCCTGGATGTTGCGGTAGGGAAATGGGTGTACGAGCGCGCATTGGGATGCGGTGCTTACGTGCCAATTGACAATTTCTTTCCAGAATCTGAGCTGATCCCGGGTTGGTTTTCGGAATAAGCAATTACGTAATGATGGCTCGCCGACGGGTTCGAGGAACACGCAAGTCGGCAACTCTATGCGCCCCAGTCAAGGTCCGGAGTTAAGCGTGGAACATTCACGACGATCTGACGTTCAGAATGCCAGTACCCTCGATGTATTCAGTTCCAGTGCGTACTTTCAGTTACTGAAAGCCCGGCTCCTTGAATTTAAGCGTGAACCGTCCGTTATGTTTTGGGTCTTTGGTTTTCCCCTTGTGCTTACGGTTGTTCTGGGACTTGCTTTTCGCGAAAAACCCGCAAATATCAGCCATGTCGCGATTGTTGGATCAAATGCCGAGCGCTTCGCAAATGCCATTCGATCATCGCCTGTCGGTAGTGGCGCTCAGACGGCGGTTTGCAGCTACGACGAGGCCAGAGCGGGCTTCCGAGCAGGGAACTACGATTTAGTGTTAGAGATACAAGGTGCGAATGTCCAATATTTGTATGATGCCTCTCGTCCTGAGAGCGTCATCGCGCTCGGCTCGATTGATAACACGCTGCAAGCTGCGTTTGGACGCCAGAATGCCCTAATAACGTCTACTGTTGCTGTAACCGAACCGGGCTCTCGTTATATCGACTTCCTGATTCCCGGGTTATTGGGGATGAACCTGATGAATTCGGGAATGTGGGGAATCGGATTCGCCCTCGTGGAAATGAGACAACGAAAAATTTTGAAGCGTTTTGCTGCCACGCCGATGCGCAGATCGGATTTTTTACTTGCACTGGCAACAAGTCGCATCGTTGTGATGATTGTGGAAATTGTAAGTTTACTGGGTTTCGGAGCATGGATATTTCATATGCCGGTACTCGGTTCCATATTTGCAATTTCAGTCATTTGTGTGCTTGGCTCACTCGCATTCAGCGCGCTCGGCCTAGTCGTTGCGAGCAGAACCGGAAAAATCGAGACTGCGAACGGTTTAACTAATCTTGTAGTGATGCCAATGTCGATTCTGTGCGGCGTGTTCTTTTCACATGAGCGCCTACCGGGCGTACTTCAACCTATAATCCGGGTCCTACCCCTTACTGCACTTAACGATGCATTGCGGGCAGTCGTGTTGCGTGGCTCACCCCTAAGCTCCGAGCTGTACTCCGTTGGCATTCTAATGATTTGGGCTACCGTTTGCTTTTTTTTAGCGCTGAAATGGTTCGTTTGGACCGCCTGACGAGCTCATTCAGTTCGTAGTGATTGCATGGGCATTACAGAAGCGGCTCGGCGAGCAGGTAGTACTGCTGCCCCAGTGCCGGTTATTGTCATCAGAGCTATTACCCCTGCAAGTACCGCGGGATCGGAAACACTCACTCCAGTCCATTTGCTTATTGCGCTACCTAGAAGCGCGCTACTGGCAATTCCAATCACTGCTCCGGCTAATACCGCAACAAACATGGAGAAAACAACTGTCCAAATCAGCGTCAGCTTTGACGCGCCCAGGGCCAATCTGATCCCAAACTCAGTCCGACGCTGACTGACGCTATAAGCAATTGTGCTGTAAAGCCCAACCGCACAGATGCTTAAAGCTAACGAAGCTAAGACCCCAAGAATAATCGCGACAAGTCGCTCTTCCGCCCATCCCTCGAGATCCAATTTTTCTTCGGCAGTGGTGATTTCATTAATTGACTGATTGGCATTGATGGACGCGATCTGTTGCTGTACGGCTCGAACATTTGCTAATGGCGGTGAAGAGGTCTTTATAGCTAGCTGGAGAAACTTGGGCACAGCTAGGCTGAATGGAACGTATACTGCCGGCACCGCCGGCTGACGAAGGCCATTGTTGGGCGTATCCGCGACGACTCCTATAACTTGAACTGATCCAGTTTTGTTTGGACCGTAAAGAGGATCGTCTACATCCATTTGGTAGGCGTTGGCTGGTTCCAGGTTGTCTATGGTGATTCGTTGTCCCATAGCACTGAGCTTTCCAAAGCGTCTTGCCATTGTTTCATTCAAAAGAGCGACGTCGGCGCCGTGAGAGCTTTCCGAGTCGGACCAAATTCTGCCCTCCAACAACGGAATGCCTAACGTCTGAAAAAATTCCGGACTGACCATCTCCAGTGCCAGCTGTTGTTGTCCTTCGGAAGAACCATTGCTCTGTATATGGAATTTGCTCTCCCAGTTCGTTACCGGAGGCAGAGGAAGATAGGTCAGGGCCACCGACTTGATTCCATGCAGCTGCGATACCGAAGTTTTAAGCTGATTGAAATAATTAACTCTGGACTGCCAATCCGCGAAGCGGTTCTTGTCAACGCTCACACCGGCGATCAATATGTTCTTTGGATCGTAGCGTAAACGCGAATGGTATAAATTCCACAGGGTGCGAAAGGCTGTTCCAGCTCCGGCAAGGAGTAGGACGCTTGTTGCAACCTGAATTGCAATTAGAGCCTGATGAACTCGCCTACGACCTTTCGCAGTAGATGTTCTGGTAACATTCCCGGTCAGTGAAACGTGTGACCGCGAGTTTGCCACTGCGGGAAATAGACCAAACAAGAGTGTGGCAACGACCGATACCACACATGCATAAAGTAATGCTTGAGGGTTGAGAGTGATTTCCGTGGATGAGGGTAACAAGCCAGGCGGCAAGCAGCGATGCACGATTGCGATACCGACATACGAAAAAACGATTCCAGGAGGTAGCGCAATTGTGGACAGGAGTAGAGATTCAGTCATCAGCTGCCGTAGAATTCGGGCGCGAGTTGCCCCAAGCGCAAACCGCATGCTGATTTCTGTTTGTCTCGAGACCCCTCGGGCGAGAAGCAAGATGCCAGCGTTGCCGCACCCTATAAACAGCAAAAGGGACACGGCGCCAAATAGAAGGAACAGTCTGTCGGACAAGGACCCTACAGCCATTTCTATCCATGTAGGTAAGTTCGCTTTGAATCGAGCGGGAAAGTGATCCGGCGTTTCTTGCGCGAAGTGTTCCAACAAAGACTGAAACTTTGCTTCGGCTACTGTGCGCGTGATCCCCGGACGCAGTTTGGCGTCGACAAGAAATGTGCGAGTGGGGCTGCTGTCAAGCCGGAGCGGCATGTAGACGTCGCTGATACTCCAGAAATTTTTAGGGGCGACACCGATGACCGCGTAATTCGTATGGTTGAGCTCAAGATTCTGCCCTACCACATTGCGTCGACCGCCGTAATGACTTTGCCAAAATCGGAACCCGAGCACGATGACATGGTCCGGCTCCTGTCCGAACGAAGCGTCTGATTCATTGAAACCGCGCCCAGTCAATGCAGGGACACCAAAAAAACGAAACGCATTAGCCGAGAGCGCCCAATAACGAATGGATTCAGGCGTTTGAGATTGAGTTAAAGACATGTCGCCGTACTCTCTCGCTAGTATGTCTTCAAACAGTCCTGCGCGATCAACTTCCAGCATTTGGGGACCTGTAAGCTGCAAAAAGCTTAGATCGCCAGCTTTATCAATGATCGTGAGGTGCACCATCCGCTCTGCCCCGGCATATGGAAAAGGCTCAAGTAACACGCTATAAATAGCCGCAAAAATAGCAGTGCTGGCGCCGATACCCAATGCTATGGACATGGCTGAAACGACAGCGAATTGCAGATTGCTACCGAATTGCCGAACTGCGTAACGAAGATCCTGGAATAGCATGTTAAAGTATGGCTCTCTGATTCTCGGAAATGGAATTCACCCGGACAGACCAACGGCAGAGGTAAACGGCACTGCAAAACGTTTACTCCAATGTGGTGCGTCCGTCAATGCTATCAGCTTTGAGGCCATAGCGTCACTCCGGTACGATCAGGTCTTGATGCCTGTCGGGAAATGTAAACGCGTGATTCCTGTGTTGAGCTGATTGACTTGGAATCTCGTTGGCTGGAAACAAAATTTCCACAAAAGATTTTTGCGACCAGCAAGAACCACAAGTTTGTGAGAGAATACTAATCTCAGCTGGATCCAACCCAGGTAAACCAATAGTTCATTTCTAGAAGGTAGAGAGATGCGCCAATATAGTCCTCAAGGGCGCGAGCAAGTAGCTGAATTGGTCCGGCAATCCAGACCGCTGCGATCCGCCCGCCCTGCGATTCACGCACTTCCTCCAACCGCAAATTACCCTCTTTCATACTCGCAGCAGCGTCTGTGGTTGCTGGATCAGATGGATTCGCTCAGTGCCGCATATAACATCCCGTTGTCGCTACGTTTGCGGGGCGCACTGGATGTAGAGGCACTGCAGAGTGGGTTGGACGAAGTGGTGAAGCGGCATGCGATATTGCGGACGAAGTTTGTGACGGTTGGTAATGAGCCAGTGCAAGTGGTGGAGGAAAGATCGTGTT
>WNFY01003138.1_pt1 | contig 24977 bp, 29 predicted proteins | sample 5400091 | NCBI WGS metagenome assembly WNFY01 (sample SAMN13153364, study PRJNA577476) | soil metagenome | isolation source: 60 cm soil or saprolite under grassland replicate 1 | place: USA:California | collected 2016-06-15 | reverse complement strand
GTGCCGATCCCGTCCAGCACGTCCGCGCGCGCCTGCTCGAGACCGGCCGAGAGCAGCTGCGCCACCACGTAGGGTCCGTAGCGGTCCAGCACGAGGGACGGCAGGCCGTCCCCTTCGCCGTGCACCACGCGGTACGCGGTGGCCGGAATGCCGGCCCGGCGGCGCGCCGCCGCGGTGATCCGGTCGGCCCACCAGCTCGCGTCGATGGGCTCGCGACCGGTGGTGAGCAGGCGCAGCCGGATTTCCGACGCGGGCGAGTACAGCGCCTGGCCGAGGTGCCGCCCGCGACGGTCGGTCACAGTCACGACGCCCGGGGCATCACGCGGCTCGTCGTAGATGTCGGTGCGATAGATCCAGGGATGCCCGGCTTGCCAGCGCGCGGCACCCTTCGCGGACACGATCACAGCCCGCGTGGCGATTCCACCGTCCGACCGTCCGACGGTCCGGCTGTCCGTCACCGTTTCCGGTCCGGCCGCAGCTTGGCCGCGTCGCGCAGGTACATATGTTTCAGCTCGCGTTGCGGCTTGGCGGTGTAGAAGTGGAGCAAGACGCGGACGCAGCGCGGTAGCCCGTCAGGGACGGCGACTTCCGCAGCTCCCAGGAGGGGCACGTCCCTCCAGCCGAGCAGGCGCGCGGCGCGCGCGGGGTACTCGGCGGTGAGATCCGGGGATGACGTGAAGATGGCGCTCTCGACATCCTCGGGCTGGAAGCCGTTCGCTTCCTGGAGCGCGCGCAACAGCTCGGCGGTCGCGTCCAGGATGGCCTGGCCGGTATTGGCGGCGGCGGTGGTGGCGCCGCGCAGCCCACGCAGAATTTTGCTCATGGCACTCGGTGGTCCGTTACGCTTGATGGTGATCACGGACTCGGGCCTCTTCAAGGGGCGCGACCCGGTCGAGGCGTGCCGTCGGATCGTGGCGGGCGGCGGCGGGGCCACCATCATCCAGGTGCGCCTGAAAGATGCACCGCCCAGCGAGGTTGTGGCGCTGTCCCGGGCCCTGGTCGGCGCACTCGCGGTGCCGGTGATCGTAAACGACCGGGTGGACGTGGCGCTCGCGGCCGGCGCGGCGGGGGCCCATCTGGGCCAGGAGGATCCGCCCCTCGACCGGCTCCGCCCCCACGTGCCGCCCGGCTTCCTGCTCGGCCTGTCGGTCGGCTCACCGGGCGAGGCGGAGCGGGGACGGGCCTGGCCTGCGGACTACTGGAGCGTCGGCCCCTGCTTTCCCACGGCGCAGAAGACCGACGCCGGCTTGCCGCTCGGGGCCGAGGGATTCGGGCGACTGGCGCAGCTCGCCCCGCCCGGTATCCCGGTGATCGGGATCGGCGGCGTCACGGCCGCCAACGCCGCGGCGCTGGTGCGGGCGGGGGCGGCCGGCGTCGCCGTCATCGGCGCGGTGTGGGAGGCTGCCGAGCCGGCGGCTGCGGCGCGCGCGCTGCGCGCCGCAATTGCTTGACGCGCTGGATCGCGGCCAAATGCTCGGCGTAAGTCGCCGAGAAGATGTGCTTGCCGTCGGGCTGCGCCACGAAGTACAGGAACGGCACGTCGGCGGGATAGAGCGCCGCAACGAGGCCGGCGCGGCCCGGCTGGCCGATGGGGCCGGGCGGGAGCCCGGCGTGCAGATACGTGTTGTAGGGTGAGCGCACCGCCAGGTTCTTCTCCCACACCCTCCTGAGTCGCCGTCCATAGGCGTAGCTCACCGTCGGGTCGGCCTCGAGCCGCATGCCCCGTTTCAGACGGTTGTGGTACACCGCGGAAACGAACGGCCGGTCGGGGTCGTAGCGGACCTCCGCCTCGACAATCGACGCCAGCGTGACGAGCTCGTGCCGCGAGAAGTGGAGGGAGTCGAGCCGCGCCTGCCACTCCGGGCTCCATTGCTGGGTGAACTGGTGGATCATCACGCGCACCAGCTCGCGCGCCCCGATGCGGAGCGGCAGCAGGTAGGTTGTGGGAAACAGGTATCCCTCGGCGCTCGGCGCCTCGACGGGAAGGCCGACGTTCGTCAGCAGAGTTGAGTCCTCGGCCGCCGCCAGGAAGGAATCCCGGGGAATCTTGAGCTGGGCCCGGGCGAGGTCGGCCACCTCAGCGAGCCGCAAACCCTCCCGCACGATGAAGCGCTGCTCGACCCCCCGTCCGCGCTCGAGCGCCGCCACGACGTCGGACCACGATTCGTCCTGGTGCAGCAGGTAGACGCCGCTCTTGAGCGAGCCTGCCAACCCGCGCAGCCGTGCGTAAAGCCGGAACGAGCCTGGGTGGTTGATCACATGGGTGGCGGCGAGCGAGTCGACGGCGGCGTCGAGGGCGGAGCCGGGCGGAATCGTGACGGTTACCCGAGGACCATCGGAAGACCCGCACGCGGCCGCTGCGCAGACGAGCAGAATGCGGAGTGCGGAATGCGGAATGCGGAATTGAACGGGTAGGTTCGAACCTCGATGCTGAGCATCACGCTCGACGAGCGCGCGATCCATTCCGCATTCCGCACTCCGCATTCCGCACTCGTTCACGTCGCGGATCCCCGTTTTGCATCCAAGTAGTGCTGCAGCAGCAGCGTCGCCGCGAGCGCGTCCACGTCGTCCTTGCGGCCCCTGGTCGACCCGCCCATAGCGCGGACGGCCCGGAGCGCCCGCGCCGTGGTCAGCCGCTCGTCCCACAGCTCGACCGGCTGTCCCGAGCGGCGCGCGATGTCGGCGGCGAGCGCGCGCGCGGCGGCGGCCGCTTCGGCTTCGGCCCCCTCCTGGTCGAGCGGCAGGCCGACCACGATGCCGGTCACGGCGTGCTGCTCGAGCAGGGTGAGAAACTCGCGCATCGGGAAGCGTTTGCCGGTGCGGCGGGTGAGGGTGGTCAGGGGCTGGGCGAGGGTGCGCGTTTCATCGGAGAGGGCGAGGCCGATGCGGCGCTCGCCCCAGTCGACGCCGAGCAGCCGGCCCTCGCCTGGACCGCCCGTCACCCCTGCGCCATCGTCGCGAAGAACTCGTTGTTCGTCTTGGTGCGCTTGAGCCGCTCCAACAGGAACTCGATCGCTTCGACCGGGGGCATGTCGGCGAGGAAGTTGCGGAGCAGGTACACCTTGTTGAGCTCTTCTTTGGAGAGCAGGATCTCTTCCTTGCGGGTGCCGGAGCGCTGCACGTCGATCGCCGGGAAGGTGCGGCGCTCGGCGATCCGCCGATCGAGGATCACCTCCATGTTGCCGGTGCCCTTGAACTCCTCGAAGATCACTTCGTCCATCCGCGACCCCGTATCGATCAGCGCCGTGGCGAGGATGGTCAGCGAGCCGCCGCCTTCGATGTTGCGCGCCGCGCCGAAAAAGCGCTTGGGCTTCTGCAGCGCGTTCGCGTCCACGCCGCCCGACAGGATCTTGCCGGAGTGCGGGACCACCACGTTGTGGGCCCGACCGAGGCGGGTGATCGAGTCGAGCAGGATGACCACGTCCTTGCCGTGCTCCACCAGGCGCTTGGCCTTCTCGATCACCATGTCGGCCACCTGGACGTGACGATCGGCCGGCTCGTCGAACGTGGAGGAAATCACCTCGACGCTCGGGCCCTTGACGTTCTCCTCCATGTCGGTCACCTCCTCGGGCCGCTCGTCGATGAGCAGCACGATGAGATAGACCTCGGGGTGGTTTTCGATCACGGAGTTGGCGAGCTTCTGGAGCAGGATGGTCTTGCCGGCCTTGGGCGGGGAGACGATGAGGCCGCGCTGGCCCATGCCGATGGGGCTCAAGATGTCCATCACCCGCATCGACAGGTCACCGTCCTTGCGCTCGAGCTTGATGCGCCGTTCGGGGTAACGGGGCCGCAGGTTGTCGAACGCGACCCGGTGTTTCGCTTTCTCCGGTTCGTCGCCGTTCACCACCTCGACCTTCAAGAGGGCGAGGTATCGCTCACCCTCCTTGGGCGGCCGCACCTGCCCCATGATCGTGTCCCCGGTGCGCAGGTCGAACCGCTTGATCTGGCTGGGAGAGACGTAGATGTCGTCGGGCCCGTACAGGTAGTTCCAGTCCGGACTGCGCAGGAACCCGTAACCTTCGGGAAGGATCTCGAGGACGCCCTCGCCGCGCAGTACGGTGTCGGAGTCGAGCAGGGACTGTTCGATGCGGAAGATCAGGTCCTGCTTGCGGAGCCCTGAGTAGTTGGTGATGTTCAGGGTCTCGGCCATCGCGTGCAGTTCCGCGACGGATTTTCTCTTCAGTTCAGCGATATCCACGTGTGCCTTTGCTCCGTAGTTCTACGGCGGGCGAAACCCCGGGGTGGGGAAGTGAACGCGTCGAAAATGGAGTCAGGGAGTTCGAAGGAGTGCGAGAGAGCTATAGTAGGGTTCTCCGCACCGCGAGTCAAGGGTACGCCGTGGACCTGAGCGCGTTTCTGGTGGCGTGGCGAACGACGTCGCTCCCGGACCGGGAAGTCGTTGACGCGCTTGTACATCCGGTCCATGGCGGGCCCTCCCCAGCACTCGCCGCTGTGCTCGGCCGCTGGCCCGGCAGCTACTATTGGTCGGACGAGCCCGATGGCCGTCATCTCGTCCTCACCCGGCCGTTCGCCCGGAGGCGGGAGCGCTGGGGCCTCCATGTCGCGCTGTTCCTGGCGACCCTGCTCACCACGACCTTCGCTGGGGCCGTCGTGGCCGGGACGATCCCCTTCGACGACCCGCTCTCCCTCTTCACCGGGTCGTACCCGCTTCCCGCCCACCTGGTGCGCGCCTGGGCCGCCGGGCTGTCGTTCTCAGTTCCCCTGCTCGCGATCCTGCTGTGCCACGAGCTCGGCCACTATCTCGCGGCGCGTCGCTACGACGTCGACGTTTCGCCCCCATACTTCATCCCAGTACCGTTGTTTCCAACCTTCATCGGGACGATGGGTGCATTCATCCGCCTGCGCTCGATCCTCAACGATCGCCGGCAGCTGTTCGACATCGGTGTATGGGGGCCGATCGCAGGGTTTCTGGTCGCGCTCCCGGTGCTGTTGCTCGGATTGGCCCAGAGCCACGCGGCTCCCGGACACGGCGCCGCGACCGGCCTGTTGCTCCCCATGGGAACCCAGACCTGGATCCTGGGCGACTCGCCGGTCACGTTCATCGCGCGCCACCTGTTCCATGACGGTGCGCAGGCCGTGATCGTCGGTCCGCTCGCGTTTGCTGGTTGGGTCGGGATGTTCGTGACCATGCTCAACCTGCTGCCCATGGGCCAGCTGGACGGCGGGCACATCTTGTATGCGCGCCTGCCGCAGCGCGCGGTCGCCTCGGGCACCCCCCGGTGCTCGACACGCTCCGTCCCCTGCCGCCGTCGCGCGTGCGGGCGTGGTGGACGGCGGTGGCGCTGTTTGCGGCGACCTTCGCGCCGGCGCCGCTGACGTTGCTTGGCTAAAGGAGGAGCCGTATTGCGTAACCGGCTCCGGCGCTTATCTTTGCGCAAACCAGCCCTAGGGTCAGCATGCCCGGACAGCCGGCACGCTACAACGCACCCGATTCGCCCGAAGCGGTCGTCCACGACCTCCCCCCCGTTCGATTCGACGGACAACTCATCTCCATTCGCCTCCAGGTACGCCGGTCGGAAGACGGGATCTGGCGCGGGCGGGTGCTGTTCGGCGCGCCGGACACCGAGGCGGAGCGCTCCACGGCCGAGATCTTCTGCGCCGCGTCGGAGCCGGACCTATGGCAGGCGGTACGCGACCTGCGGGATCATCACTTACGCGATCTCTACCGCTCCCTGCTTTAGATGGCCCACGCGCTGGACCCCATCAGGCAGCTGCGGCACGACCTGTCGAACCCCCTCGCCGCGATCCTCGCCGAAACCCAGCTGCTCCTGCTCGGCGCGGACAAGTATGACGCGGAAACGGTCACGGGCCTGAAGCAGATCGAAGCACTCTCGCGCAAGATGCGCGGCATCCTCGAAGCGCTGGACAGATGAGCCGGTGAGTCGGCGGCACCGGCCACGGTACTGCCCTCCTGCCCTGTGGTGGCGCCCGATGAGGGCGTTATCCGTCGTCCGTCATCCGTTGTCCGGGAATCGCCTCTACGGACGACGGATCACGGAAAACGGATCACGTTTGAGGTACGCCAACCCGCTCGCGAAGTAGCACGCCAGGAGCACCGCCGACGCTGCGCTGACCGCGAACTTGTAGGCCGGGGCCGCGTCGCTCGCAGAGAGCAGGCCTTCGATCGTGCCGGCGAGGCACAGGAGCAGCACGGCCGCGGCGACGAGCCGGGCCGCCCGCCGGCCGGCGAGCACGAGGGCGTCCCGCCGGGTGAGGTCGCCCGGGGCAATGAGCCCCCGGGCCACCAACAGCCCGGCACCGCCGGCGATGAAGATCGCCGTCAGCTCGAGCACGCCGTGGCCGGCCACGAAGGTGAGCAGCCAGCCAGCGAGCCCGTAGTTCGCAAACAACCCGAGCACCGCCCCGAAGAAAAGCCCGTTCAGGGTGAGCAGCAGCAGCGTCCCGATCCCTGCCGTGATGCCGAACGCAAACGCGAAGAACGCGACCTGCACGTTGTTGGTGATGATGGTGGACGCGACGACCGGGAGGTACAGCGACGGCGCTTCGGCATAGCCGATCCCTTCCGCCCGGCGCCCGGCGCCGGCGCGCGCGCGGGCGATCATCTCATCGGGCAACACTTCTTCGGCGATGGCCGGGCGCTCGCGGATCGCGGACCGCGAACAGCAGCAACGCGGCGAACACAAAAGCCCGCGCGTCCACCACGGCGGCGGGCAGCTCGCGCAGGGCGAGCCGCACGATCGGCACGCGCTGCGCGGTGTGCCGGCCGTACAGGGCGTTGTGGCCGGCGCTCACCACGCGCTCCAGGTATTCGAGCACGCGCGGGTCGACGCCGTAGGTGCGGGCCCGCGCGAGATCCGCCGCCACCTCGCGATACTGCGCCGCAAAGCCCGGAATCTCGGCCGCGCCGAGCTGCTTCAGTCCCAGCCGCTCGGCGCGTGCGGCCAGCGTCCGGAACGTTTCCCACCCCTCCCGCTTCTGCGCGACGAACCGCTCCGCGGCGACGGAGGTTCGGCCCACGCCCTGTGCGCTCCGGGTCGCGAGGCGCCCCCGGCGCTTGGCGAGCTCCGCGCCGTGCAGCCGTAGGAGGAAGGTCTCGTGGTCGGCGTCTCGCCGCGGAAATCGTGGCGCGAACCGAGCGACGAGCTCCGCCGTCAGTCGGTGCCGCACCGCGCCTTCCAATCCTTCGAGCCGCTCGAGCACCTGGTCGAGCAGGCGGAACTCCTCGTCGGCCAGCTCCGGCGAGCCCGCCTCGAGCGCCTCCGGCTCCCGCGCGCGGTCCGCGGCCGCGCTCGCGAGCTGTAAATTCTCGGGGCGATCCCGAACGACCACTGTGCCGGCGACAATGTCGCCGAGCCGCTTGTTTTGCGAATGGAACAACACGAAGGCGAGTCCCACCTGGTAGGTGAAGACCGGCTGCATGTCCACGATGCGCACGAGATTGCGGACGGCGGCCGCGCTGAAGCTGAGCGGATGGCCGGTATCCATCACGACGCGGATGCCCATGAGGCGCTTGCCCGGCGTCCGGCCGTCGTTGAGCGCCTCGAACACCAGGAAGTAGCCCCAGAAGAGCAGGAACAGCGTGAGGATCAAGACGATGGCGGCGAGCGTACCCCAGGGGCTCCCCGCCTCCCCGCGCGTCGGGCTGGGGAGCAGCTGGATCCCGAGGCCCAGGAGCAGATACGCGACCGCGAGGACGCCGGCGTCGCACACCGCCGCGGCCAGGCGGGAGCCGAGTCCCGCCAGCTCGAGCTCGAGCACCAGGTGTTCCGGCGTCTCGATCCCAAGACGCCGCGTGAACTGCGGCACAGTCAGGGCTCGCGTGTCCGGCATCTCGGAGGCATCTTAATCGCCGAGGAGATCTATGGCTACCACCCAGTTGCGGCCGATGGCGATGGGAGAGGTCCTGGATGCCTCCTTCGCGCTGCTGCGCCGCCACGCCGGCGTGTTCTTCGGTGTCGCAATCGTGTGCCAGGGTGTGCCGACCGCGCTGAGCCTGTTCGTGGAGTTCAACGGCGGCGCGCGGCAGCATTTCGGACTGTACGCGTTCTCGCAGCTCCTCAGCTTCGTCGGGTATCTGCTCATCACCGGCGCGTCGATCCGCGTCGTCTCGCAGGCCTATCTCGGCAACGAGCCCAGTCTGTCGGATGCGCTCGACTTTGCGTTCGGCAAGCTGGGACGAACGCTGGCGGCCGGTTTTGCAACGGGCATTCTGGTCGTCTTCGCCGCGATCCTCCTGTTCATCCCCGGAATCGTGGTCGCGTCCGGTCTCTCCGTGGCGGTGCAGGCGGCCGTGCTCGAGCCGCTCCCCGGGGGCACCGACGGCTTGGGCCGCTCCTGGAGCCTCACCCAGGGCTTCAAGTGGCGGGCGTTCGGGCTGTACGCCGTGGTCATCGTCCTCGTGGTGCTGTGCCTGTTCGGCTTCGCCTTCGTCGCCGGTCTGGCGGCAGCCTTTCTTCCTCTGTTGTTCGTCCCGGCGATGATCGGCTTCGCCCTCGTGTTCCTCTTCTTTTATCCGTTCACGAGCTGCGTGTTCACCTTGTTCTACTACGACCTGCGCGTGCGGAAAGAGGCGTTCGACCTCGAGCTCCTGAGCCAGCACCTCGGCATCGCCGCCGCGCGGGCGTGAGCGTCGTTCCGCAACAGGTCGAACCGGACTCGCTGCGCGCCGCGCTGCAGGCCGTGTTTCGGGCCCGCGACTACCGATGGAGCGAGCCGAGCAGCACCTGGCTCTGGCTGACGGAGCAGTGGCACCGGCTGCTCGATTGGCTCGAGCTCCTGCGGGTCGCGTCGCCCGCGCGCTATTACCTGCTCCTCGCCGCGTTGACGCTCGTGCTGCTTGCCATGCTCCCCCACGTGACCTGGGTCGTGTGGCGCTCGCTCCGGCCGCGGGAGGTCAGCGGCGTGCCGACCCCAGAAGCGGCTCCCCCGCAGGGTGCCGCGTGGCACCTGGCGGAGGCGCAGCGGCTCGGCGCCGCCGGGCGATTCGCTGAAGCGCTGGCACATCGCTTCCTCGCCGCCGTGCTCGACCTCGACGGCCGGCGAGCGCTGCAATTCCACCCTTCCAAAACCCCGGCGGAATACGCCGTGGAGGCGCGGCTCGACGCCCTTGGCCGCTCCGAGCTCGCGGCGCTGGTCGCAAGCCTGTATCGCCACGTGTTCGGCGGCATGCCGTGCGATGCCGAGGCGTGGCAGCGCTTCGATGCGCAAGCCGGGCGGCTCGGGCTCCATGCGGCCCGGTGAGCGCGCCGTCGTCGTCGGTGGCGTCAGCGTCCTCGTGCTGGTGGCGCTCTGGGGTGCCTTATCGGCTCCCGGCAGGGACCTGGACGATCATCGCCTCTCGACGTATCTGACGGGGCCGTCCGGGGCGAAAGGCCTCATGCAGACGCTTCGGCGCCTGGGTGTGACCGTAGAGCAGCGCCGTCGGCCGTACTTCGACGTCGCGACGGACAGCGGCGGTCGGCGGTCCGAGCGGCTGTACGCGTTCCTCGATATCGAACGGCACCTGCCGGTCGCGCGCCGGGTCTTGCGGGCCTTGCCGGCCGAGTCCCTCTCGGCGCACCGGTCGCGAGAGGCGGACGAGGGTCGGTGCGAGCCGCGCCTCGCGACGCGGGTCGACACGCTGCTCCGCACCGTGAACGATCGCGCGCTGGCGTTACGCCTCCGCTTCCCGTCCGGCGGCGAAGCGATTCTCCTGGCCGATGCGCGCTTCCTCACCAACCGGGCCCTCAAGGAGACGGACGCCGGTGTCACCGTGCTTCCGTGGTTTCTCGCCGGACGCACGAGGCAGGTCGTCGTAGACGAGTATCACCTGGGGTTCGGCGCGGGTGGATCGCTCCCCGGGGCTTCCTGGGCGTGGCTGCGACATCACCCTCCGGGCTGGGCCATCCTCCAGCTGCTCGGGGTCGCCCTCGTCGCGCTCGCGATGAGCGCCGTCCGGTTCGGCCCGGCTCGGTCGGTGATCGTGCGGCGGCGCCGCTCGCCGCTGGAGCACGTGGAAGCGCTCGCCGCGGGCCTCGAGGGTGCAGGCGGCGTGGACACGGCGGTGGGGCTCACGGTATCGGGGTTGCGCCGGCGGCTGGGACGGGTCGGGTTGCTACCGCCGGGCGGCGAGCGCGCGTGGCTCGCGGCGCTCGAGCTCGCGCTACCGACGACCGCCGGCCGCAACGCGGTGCGGCGCCTGCAGCGCACGATCAATCAACCCGGCGGTCCCGAGCGTGCGCTCGCGGCCGCCCAAGCCGTGGAGGACGTGTGGACGGAGCTGCGCCCGCGGACGACGCGCGCCGGATTCTAGAGGCGCTCGACCGGGTGGTCCTGGGGCAACGGGCGGCGACGCGCGAGGCGCTGGTGTGCCTGCTGGGTCGCGGTCACGTGCTGCTCGAGGGGGTGCCCGGGACGGCGAAGACGCTGCTGGTACGCACCCTGGCGCTCGCCCTCGACGTCAAGTTCCAGCGCATCCAGTTCACTCCCGATTTGATGCCCGCCGACATCACCGGAGTTACGCTGCTCACCGGCGCGCGGGAGTTCACCTTCCGGCCGGGGCCGATCTTCGCCGATCTCGTGCTGGCGGACGAGATCAACCGCGCGCCGGCGAAGACGCAGGCCGCGCTGCTCGAGGCGATGCAGGAGCGCACCGTCACGGTGGACGGCACGGGGCACCCGCTGTCCGCGACGTTCACCGTGTTCGCCACGCAGAACCCTGTGGAGTTCGAGGGCACCTACCCGCTGCCGGAGGCCGAGCTGGATCGCTTCATGATGAAGGTGCTCGTGGGCTACCCCGACGCGGGTGCCGAGCAGGGGATCCTGGCGCGCACGGTGGCGGGATTCGAGGCGGATCGGCCGGCGACGTACGGCGTGACGCGCGTGACGGACGCGGCCGGCCTCGAGCGATTGCGCGCGGCCGTCGAGGCCGTGCGCGTCGAGACGCAGATCACCGCCTACATCACGGCGGTGGTACGGGGGACGCGGGAGGCGGCGTCGCTCACCCTCGGCGCGAGCCCGCGGGCGGGCGTGTCGCTCCTGAAGGCCGCTCGCGCCGCGGCGCTGCTCGAGGGGCGCGACTACGTGATCCCCGACGACGTGAAGCGCCTGGCGCCCGGCGTGCTCCGCCACCGGGTGAGCGTCGCGCCCGAGCTCGAGCTGGAAGGTGTCACGCCCGACGCGGCCCTCAAGGCGATTCTCGACAAGACGGAAGTGCCCACGACGTGATTCTCTGCACCCGGCGGGCGCTGTGGCTGGGCGCGGGGCTCGCGCTGCTGGGTCTCGCTGGACTGTGGCTGCCGTGGGGACTCGAGGCGATGCTCGTCGGCGACCTGGCCCTGGCGGCGGCCGTGTGGGTCGACGGACTGCTCGCGCCACAGGCGGGCCCGAGTCCGCGCCACCTGGTCGCCGTCCGGGAGGCGCCGCCGGCGTTCTCGGTGGGCCGCCCGGGCGAGGTGACGTATCGTTGGCGGAACGGTGCCCCCCGGACCGCGCGGCTGCGACTCCGCGAAGTGCGCCCCGAGCTGCTCGGCGGCGCGCAGCCACCCAGATGGATCCGGGTTCCGGCGCGCGGCCAGGCACGCGAGACCGTGCCCGTCACGCCGGCGCGGCGCGGTCGCGAGACCGAGGGCGGATTCGTGCTCGACTCGGTCGGGCCGTTGGGGCTCGGATTGCGCCGCGAGCGGATCGCGCTCCCGTGGGAGGTGGCGGTGTACCCCCCGCTCGTCACCGTGCGGCTCCAGGCGTCCGTGGCGAGAGCGCAGCGACGCCGGGAGCAGGGCAGCACGCCGCTGCGCCGCCTCGGCGAGGGTCGCCTGTTCGAGTCCCTGCGGGACTGGGTGCCGGGCGACGACCTGCGGCACATCGACTGGAAGGCCACGGGGCGACGCGGCAAAGTCATCACCCGGCAGTTCGAGGCGGAGCGCCGCCAGCAGGTGCTGCTGGTGCTCGATCTGGGCCGGCTGCTCACCGCCGAGATCGCAGGCTTCTCCCGGCTCGAGTACGTCGTGCGAGCGGCCCTCGAGCTGGCCTATACCGCGGTCCAGCACGACGACAACGTGGGTGTGATGGCGTTCGCCGACGGGGTCCAGCACTTCGTGGCGCCGCAGCGTGGTCGGCTGGCGCTGAGGCGCGTGCTCGATGTGCTCGCGCGGGTCGAGCCGCAATTGGTCGAGCCCGACTATCCGGGCGCGTTCCGCTACCTCGCGGCGCGCAACCGCAAGCGGGCCCTCACGGTGCTGTTCACCGACGTGATCGATCGGTTCGCGTCGGACGCGCTGGTGGCCAACGTCGCCTCGCTCCGGCCGCGCCACCTCCCGCTGGCCGTCACGTTACAAAACCCCGAGCTGAACCACGTGGCGGCGTTGCGGCCCGCCGCCGCGCACGACGCGTTTCGCAAAGCGGCGGCCGAGGAGCTGCTGCGCGCTCGCGAAGAGGCGCTGGCACGCATGCGCCGCGCCGGCGTGCTGGTGTTGGACGTGCCGCCCCAGCGCGCCGCCGAGGCGGTGGTGGCGAAATACCTCGATCTGAAACGCCGGGGGCGGCTCTAGATTCCCGTCTCTCCATGAGTCCCCGAGGCCGCTTCCTCGCCGCCCGCCTGGCCTATGTGGCGATCATCCTGCTCGCCACGCTGACGCAGCTCCAGTTTTCCCCGGACCTCGCGGCCGCCGGCCACCGGCTGGAGCGGGCGTTCACGCCATCCCTCGGTTGGCGGGACGCGATCGACGGGTTGCGCAATACCGTGTTGTTCGCCGGGCTCGGTGTCGCGTGGGTCATGACGTCCCTCTCCGGCAGGGTGCGCGCGGAGATCGAGCGGGCGACGCTCGTCGGGTTCGGGCTGAGCGTGACGGTTGAGGGGCTGCAGGTCTTCTCGCCCATCCGCACCGCGAGCATCGTGGACGTGGCGACCAACACGCTGGGCGCGTTCGCGGGCGCTGTGCTCGTGGCGCTGTTTCTCGTGGCCCTGCGCCGGACGAGAGGCGCCCGCTCCTACCTCGGCGCGCCGACGTTGCTCCTGGCGGGCGCGTACACGGCGGCGGTGCTGTGCGAGGCGCTGACGCCGCTGTTTCGATCGGCCCCACTCCCCGGGCTGAGCGGAGGGCCGCTCGCCCGGTTGCGCGCAACGCTGGGGCTTGCCCTGCCTCTGCGCCTGGCGGAAGTGCCGTGGTCCGATCTGCTGTTGTTCGCACCCGCTGGATTTCTCGCCGTCATGGTACTGAGCGAGCGGGGGCGCTCGGCGCGGCAGACGTGGCAGGCCGTGGCGATCGCCGGCGCGGCGTGCGCGTTCGGGGCCGAGCTCGGGCACGGATTGTTTGGGCTCTCGATCCGCTGGGAGGCGGCCGCTACCCACGCGGTGGCCGTAGGCACCGGAGCCTGGTGGGCGAAGCGTCGGCTCGCTTTGCTGTCGCAAGCCCTTCGCGCCGAGACGCGGGCCCTCGCCGCCATCGCCGCCTACGCGCTGCTGCTCGTCCTGTGGGGGCTACGCCCGTTCCTGCCGCAGACGGAGATGAGCGCGATCGTCCAACAGCTCACGGCGGTCCATCTGGTGCCGCTGGCGTCGCTCGCCCAGCGCGTGGACGTCTTCAGCGCGCTGCACGTCGCGCAGCAGTTCCTGCTCTTTCTGCCCCTCGGTTGCCTGCTCGCGGTTTGGCCGTTGCGGCTGGGGGGGGGGCGCTGGTCGCACCTCTGGCCGGCGCTCTGGCTGGCTCTGGGAATCGAGGCGGGACACCTCGTGATCGTGGACCGCTACTTCGACGTGACGAACGCGCTGATCGCGCTCGCCGGACTGGCGATTGGGTGGCTGGCCATGCGGCGCTCGGGCTTCGCTCCGTATGGGGAGGCCCTGGCACCGCTGCGACGCTGAAACCCCCGGCACCCGCTGGCTGACATGTTCCGGACTGAATCCGGACCCAATCTTGACAGTGCTCCCTCCAGCGGTACAATCACGCCGGACCACAACCCAGAGGTCGAGGTTCTAAATGTAGCCCTTCCTTTCAATAGTGCCGCACGAGACCGGGAGGCACGATGGTCAGGGGGTTCCTGAGGGGTGCCGGGAGTGTGCAGGGGTCGTGGCTCGTGAGTGCCGTGGTGACGTGCGTATGTCTCGTGGTCGCCCTGGCGATCAGTGGCGGCGGATCGAGAGCGTATACCGCGTACTCGCTGGCCGTCCACAAGACCGAAGCGATCCCCGCGTTCGCGCGCAAGTACGGATTGCGCTGTTCCGCCTGTCACACCGTTTGGCCCGAGCTGAGCGCCTTCGGCCAGCGGTTCAAGGACAACGGCTACCAGCTGGGCAACGACCGCGACTCGCCGGTGTGGCAGCCCGGCTCCTATTGGCCCATCGCCATGCGCACCACGCCGCAGTGGCACCTCGAGAGCACCACGCACCAGATCACCGACGCGGCGCCGGGCGGGAAGACCATCACGCAGACCGGGTTCGATCTCTCCGGCGTCGACTTTCTGCTGCTCGGGACCCTGCACAAGGACATCACGTTCGGCCTCGTGCCGACCCTCGACGCGGACGGCACCACCGGCCTCGAGGCGGCCTTCGTCCGCTTTGACAATCTGGGCCACTCGCCCTGGGCCAACCTGAAGGTCGGCAAGTTCGAGCTGGACAACCTGCTCTCCGAGAAGCGGTTCACCTGGCTGTCGAACAACGGTGGGTCTCTCTACAGCTACCATTACGAGCCCGCGGGCAGCATCGACAACTACGCCTTCGGCCTGGGGGACAACCAGATCGGCGCCGAGTTCTCGGGCCACTCGTTCAACAGCTACACGCGCTACAGCGTGTCCCTGCTCACCACCGACGACGGTGAGGCGGGATTGCCGGGCGGCAAGAGCATGGACGCCATGTTCGCGCTGAGTCAGGCATTTGCGGCGGGCGGCGGGTTGGGACCGCAGCGGATCGGCGTCTTCGGCTATCTGGGACACCGTCCCACCGCCTTCGAGACCAGCGCCGGCGAGCCGATCCCCGGCACCGGCACGGCCAACAAATCGTTCCTCCGGGTCGGGGCGACGGCGCAGGTGTGGCTGGGGAACCTGGAGCTGATCCCCCTGGTCTCCCACGCGTCCGACGACGCCGCATTGGGCGGCAGCACGCAGAAACCGGCGTGGAACACGGCGCTGCTCGAAGCCCATTACGTCGCCAACCCCCGCCTGCTGGTGCAGGGGCGCTACGAGCTGATGCGGATGTCCAAGCAGGCCGATCCCGCGACGCCGAAGACGTTGGGCGACGCCGACGCGTTCGCGGTCGGTGTCCGCTACTATCCCTTCATGTTCAGCCGCGACGGGATGGCCCTGCACGGTGAATTCGCCATGACGAAGACGACCGGAATGGCGCCCTTCATCAGTGGGGACGGTTCCGGCGTCGTTGACCCTGCGGCGAAGGTGTGGAGCCGCAGCCTGCTGCTCGCCTTCGACTTCGCCTTCTGAGAGGAGGCCACAAATGAGACCGCAAGCGGGATGGCTATCGCTCCTGTCGGCCTGTGGCGGTTTGCTCCTCCTCGGCGGCGTCACGCCGGCAGCGGCGCAGGAGGCGCACGTCGGCAACGTGATCGGGCACGCCGCGGCCGGGAAACCGCTCTACACCCGGTACTGCGCCGGCTGCCACGGCGATGACGGCGACGCCAGGGGCGAAAACGCGCAATGGATCGACCCCAGGCCCCGCGATTTCACTATGGCCGTCTTCAAGTGCCGCTCGACGCCGACCGGGACCTTGCCGACGGACGAGGACCTGTTCAACGCCATGACGCGCGGGTTCGTGACCACCAACATGCCCCCCTGGGTGGCGCTCACGCCCCAGGGCCGGGCGGACATGGTCGCCTACATCAAAACATTCTCGCCCAAGTGGAAGACCGGGAAACCGGGCACGCCGATTACCATCCCGCCCGAGCCCACCGTGACGGTGGCGAGCATCCAGCACGGCCGGGAGCTGTTCCAAAAGATGGAATGCTGGAAGTGTCACGGTCCCGCCGGCCACGGCGACGGCCCGTCCGCCAAAACCCTGACCGACAACAAGGACGATCCGATCCGCCCGTACGACTTCTCGACCGGCTCGCGCTTCATGTGCGGCGTCACGAACCGGGACCTCTACAAGATTTTCATGACGGGACTCGACGGCACGCCCATGCCGTCGTTCGCCGACGACATCAAGCCGGCGGACGCGTGGGACTTGGTGCACTTCCTGCGGACGCTGCAACCGCTGGACACGCCGGAGGCGGCGATGTGGAAGGAGTGGGTGGCATCCCATGCCCGAGAGCTGAAGCCCATCGGCCCCCAGGGAGGTGGGCGGTAGTCGTTGCGAACCACTCTTTTGAAAGACGGGTTTCCGATGCGAGCGCAATACCTGTGGATGCTGGGTGGCGTGGTCCTGGTGGGGTCGGCGATCGTGGCGCGCGGGGCGCCGCCGGTGAGCGCCGGCACGATCAGCGGCAAGGTGACCTACACCGGCACGCCTCCGAAAATGAAGCCGATCGACATGGCCAAAGAGCCGTCCTGTGCCAAGCAGCACGCCACACCCGTTACGACCGAGAACGTCGTGACCGGTCCCGGCAACGCGCTGGGCTACGTGGTCGTGTACGTCTCCGCCGGCGACCCGGGGTCGTCGACGCCAAGCGACGTCGTGCGGTATGACCAGAAAGGCTGCCAGTACGTCCCGCACGTCGCTGTCATGCAGGTGAGCCAGCCGCTCGAGATCTACAACGACGATCAGACGTCGCACAACATCCACCCGCTCGCGAAGGTAAACCCCGAGTGGAACAAGTCGCAGCCCATTGGAGCCCCGCCCATCCACACCACATGGGAGAAGCCGGAGTTCATTCCGGTCAAATGCAACGTGCACCCGTGGATGCACGGCTGGTTTCTGGTGCTCACGACCTCGCACTATGCAGTAACCGGTGAGGATGGCGCGTTCAGCTTGAAAGGGCTGCCGCCGGGCAAGTACACGCTCACGGCGTGGCAGGAACAGTTCGGCACCCAGACGCAGGATGTGACCATCGGCGGCACCGAGACCAAGACCGTCGATTTCGTGTTCAAAGCTCGGCAGTACTGAGAATCGCTATGGGCAAGCTGTTCGCGGTCGTGGTTGCGATCATTACGCTCGTCTCGACCGCGATCTTCGCCAGCCATATCTGGTGGCTGCCAGTCGACATTTCCGCGCACGGGCATGCCATCGATCGTCAATTGATGGAGACGATGGTGACGTCGGGAGCGCTGTTCGTGCTGTCGCAGCTGGCGCTGGCGGTCTTTGCATGGCGCTACGGCGACCGTCAGGACGGGCGGAAGGTCAAGGCGTTTCCGGGAGGGGCCACGCCCATGGTGGTGTTCGCCACTCTCCTGGTGGGGGCGGAGGTGCTGGCCCTCACCTTCGTCGGCTCCAAAGTGTGGGCGGGCATTTACCAGGCGCCCCCGGACCCGAATTCACTGCAGATCGACGTGCAGTCCGAGCAGTTCGCGTTCTATTTCCGGTATCCGGGGGCGGACGGCAAATTCGGTGCGGTGCACCCGGAGCGGATCGACGAAGCCAGCGGCAACTTCTTTGGGCTCGATCCGGCGAACGATACAACCGCGCGCGACGACATCGTCGTGCCAAGCCTCGCCATCCCCGTCAACCGGCCCGTCTTGCTCACGCTGCGCGCCAAGGACGTCAATCACGCGTTCTATGTGCCCGAGCTGCGGATCCAGCAGGACTTCGTGCCGGGTCTCGCCATCCCGCTCCACTTCACCGCGATCCAGACGGGGAAGTACGAGATCGTGTGTACGCAGCTGTGTGGACTGGGGCACTACAACATGCGGGCGTATGTCGAGGTGATGTCCCAAGAGCAATTCGACCAGTGGTTGAAGGAGCGGGCGGCCGAACAATGACGCAGACCACGGCTCAGCACCACGCCCCCCCGAGAGGGTTTCTGCGAACGCACGTCTTCAGTCTCGATCACAAAGTCATCGGCAAGCAGTACCTCGATCTGGCGTTGGTCGCCGTCTGCACGGGGATGGTCCTGTCGTGGTTGATGCGGTTCCATCTGGCATGGCCCGAGACCCCCATTCCCGGTCTGGACAAACTGTCGCCGAACGGGGCCGCCGGCGGCGTGATCACGCCGGAGTACTACCTCGCCCTGATGACGATGCACGGCACGATCATGGTGTTCTTCGTCTTGACGACGGCGCCGTTCGCGGGGTTCGGGAATTACTTCCTGCCCATTCAGGTCGGGGCGGAGGACATGGCGTTCCCGCGCATCAACATGACGTCCTTCTGGGTCACGCTCGTGGCATTCCTGGTGCTCGTCAGCGGCTTTGTCGTGGGGGACGGCCCCCCCCTGTCCGGGTGGACGGCGTATGCTCCGCTCAGCGCCGTCGGCAAGGATGCCGGTCCGGGCCAGGGGGTCGGACAGACCCTCTGGGCGGTCTCCATCACCCTCTTTTGTGTCGCGCAGCTGCTCGGCGCGTTGAACTTCATCACCACGACGCTCGATCTGCGCACGAAAGGAATGTCGCTCGCCCGCATGCCCTACTCCACCTGGGCGTGGTTCATCACCTCGGTCATCGGTCTCATCGCGTTCGCGGTCCTGATGCCCGCCTGCATCCTGTTGATCCTCGACCGCGTGGCCGGCACGAGCTTCTTCATTCCGGCGGGGCTGGTGATCAGCGATCGCCTACAGCCGCATGCGGGCGGATCACCGCTCTTGTGGCAGCACCTCTTTTGGTTCTTCGGGCACCCCGAGGTGTACATCGCGATCCTGCCCGGGTTCGGCATCGTCTCGCACATTCTCCCGGTCTTTGCCCGGAAGCCGCTGCTGGGACCGCGGGTGCTGATCGCCTGTCTGGTCGCGATCGCCTTCCTGAGCTACACGGTGTGGGGCCATCACATGTTCTTGAGCGGCATGAACCCGTTTTCGGCGACGCTGTTTTCCGTGCCGACGCTGGTCATCACGATTCCCGCCACGATCGTCACGCTGCTCTGGATCGGTACCATCTATGGCGCCAGGCTGCGGTTCACGACCCCGGCCCTGTTCTGCCTGGGGTTCGTATCCGTCTTCGTGAGCGGCGGGATCAGCGGCTTCTTCCTGGCGCAACCCTCGATTGATACCTACCTGCATGGCACGTACTTCGTGGTGGGGCACTTCCATTTCGTGATGGGGGTGGCCGCCATGTTCGGCATCTTCGCCGCCACGTATTTCTGGGCGCCGAAGATGTTCGGCCGCATGATGAACGAAACGCTGGGAAAGTGGCATTTCTGGCTCACGTTCATCGGCGTGTACTGCGTCTTCATGCCGATGCACTATCTCGGTCTCGCCGGCAACGTGCGCCGCTACTCGGCGTTCACCGACGACTATCTCAAGCCGATGATTCCGTTGCACCGGTTCATCACGATCGCCGCGCTGTTCACCGGCGCCGCCCAGCTGATTTTCCTCTTCAACCTCATCCGCAGCCGGTTCCGCGGTCCCAAGGCCCCCGACAACCCGTGGGAGGCGACCTCGCTCGAGTGGTCCACGACCTCCCCGCCGCCGTTCGACAATTTCGGGGGCCGGCCGCCGGTCGTGCAGCATGGTCCCAACGAGTACGGTGTCGGCGGGGGCGCCCCCCCCTCCGGCGCGGACTACGTCATGCAAGCCGCGGGAGCGCCGTGACGACCGTCGCCGCGCCTCCGCCACCGACGGCGACAGCGCCGCCAGTCCTCGAGCGGCCGCGGCCCGGGCCGGCCGAGACCGGCGTGTGGATCGCCATCGCGGCGATCTCCATGACGTTTGCGGCGCTCACCAGCGCCATGGTGGTGCGGGGGAGCGCCGCCCCGGACTGGCGGCACTTCCGCCTCCCGCCGATTCTCTACTTCAACACCGCCGTCCTCCTTGCCTCGAGCGCCGTCCTCGAGGCCGGGAGGCGGCGCATCGCGGCCCATCTCGTGCGAGTCACGCTTGGCCTGGGGTTGCTGTTCGTCGCGGGACAAGTCCTGGCGTGGCGCCAGCTAGCCGCGCAGGGGCTGTTCCTCGCGACCAGTCCCAGCAGCGCGTTCTTCTACGTCTTCACCGCTCTGCACGGGCTCCACGTGCTGGGCGGCCTCGGCGGCCTGGGCTACGTGCTGCGGCGCATCGGGAGGCTGGCAGGTCCAGCGCCCGTGGCCGCGCTCGGCGCGGCGGCGCTGTACTGGCACTTCATGGGTGCGCTATGGCTGTATTTGCTGGTCATCTTGGCAACGCGCGTTTAACGGGAGGGGACGTGGGCCATTCGGTGATGGGCGCGCCGCTGGAGGCGTCTCCCTACGGCATTCAGTCCAAGAAGTTGGCCATGTGGTTGTTCATCGTCGCCGACGCCGCCACGTTCGGCGCGATCCTGTTCGCCTACGGGTACCTCCGTCTCGCCAATCCAGACTGGACCAGGCCCTTCGCCTTCTCGCCGACGATCCTCAACGGCTGCGTGATGACGGTGGTGCTGCTGACGAGCAGCCTGACCATCGTGGCGGCCGTGGCCGCCGCCCAAGCAGGCCGCACGTCGACGAGCGTCCGCTGGCTCGGCGCGACCATGCTGCTGGGGATCGTGTTCGCCGCCCTGCACCTGCGAGAGTGGTTCGCCATGATCGGGGTGGGCTGGCGGCTGTTCCGGAACCCCATGGGCGGGTCGCCGCTGTTCGGCGCCACGTTCTTCGGTATCACGGGCCTTCACCTCCTGCACGTCATGTGTGGTGTCATCGTCATCGGCGCAATCACGCTCGGATTCCGACGGGGACGGTTTGACGCCGGCCATGTGGAGACGACCGCTCTATACTGGCATTTCGTCGACCTGGTATGGATGTTCGTGTTCCCGCTCGTGTACCTGATGAACGTCCGCTGAGGATCCATGACTGCCATCGCGCCACGTCGCGGCCCGACCATGCACCTCTACGTGGTCGTGTGGATCGGCTTGATCCTCATTGTGGGACTCGAGGTGTTCCTGACCTACGAGCGCCTGCCGGCAGGAACGCTGCTGGCCTGTCTGCTCGCGCTCGCGCTCATCGAGGCCGCGCTGGGGGTGATGTACTTCATGCACTTGAAATACGAGCGGCCGGCCCTCTTCTGGAGCCTCATCCCCTACCTGCTGTTCGCGCTGGTGCTGATGGATCACTTCTGGCCGGACGCGCTGCGACTCATGCGGCAGCGCATGCCGGGGCCGTAGGTACTCGAGGGTCCACGAGTGAGCCAGGGCGCGCTGATGAGCGGGATGCTCATCCTCATGGTAGCGGCGTTTCTGCTCGTGACCGGTATCGCCGTCATGGCGTATCGCAGGCGCAAACGCGAGGCGGGAGATTAGCGCGGCGCCGTCAGTGCGCTAAGGCTTCATGGGGTCGGGCGACCGATCTCCCAGTGATGGCCGAACGGATCGACCACCCGGCCCAAGCGCCACCCATACGGCAGATCCTGCACTGCGGCGACTTCTCGGGCACCTGCCGCAACTGCTTTTGCGAACATCGCGTCCGGATCCGGCACGGTCAGGATCATGCGAACCGAGCCACCGCCCAGTGATTCCGGACTGAAGTTGTCATGCTCGGGCGACTCGTCGCTCAGCCAAAACTCCGCGCCATCGACGGACAACCGAGACACGACCGAGCCGCCGGGATCCTCCACGCGATAGACCTCAATGGCTCCGAATGCCGCCTTGTAGAACTCGACTGCGCGCGCGCCATGCCGAACCGACAGCATGGGCGCGACCGAACACTGGATGGAAGCCCCCGTGCCTGGACCGGTGGTCATCGTTTCATCCCCCAGCTACACCGACGAGTGCGCGGGGCGGGACCCCTTGACCGCGGCCACTCCCAGCCAGACGAAGAGCACCAGCACGAGGCCCTGCGTGAGGGCAAACGGCGGCTCCGACTGGGTCGGCGCAAGGAGGAACAGCACCGGAATCCGCTTGAACAGCTGGGCGACCAGCACGAAGACGTTCAAGTACGTGGCGAGGACGACGCCGACCGCGTAGGTCGTGTGCCACGCGCCGGCCCGGTGTTTGACGGAGTCCGCGACGATCACGGCGGCGAGCGCCACGAGCGACACGACCCCCACGACGTGGGACGGCAGGACCTTGTCGAAGGGGAAGCCGAATCCGCTGGCGTTCGCGAGGACCGTGGTGACCAGAAAGACGGCGGCCCAGCGGTCGAGCCGGGTCCCGGTGGCGAGGGCCCCCGTGGTGACGAGCCCCGCGACGATGCCGACCAGACTCAAGACGGTGTGGACGAGGGTGAACGTCGCGATGCTCATGCCGAGGATCATAGGCGTCCCTGGGAGGAGCGGCCTAATGTACCCGGGGTGACCCAATGCGCCAGAAGGGACTCGAACCCATGACCTTCGGCTCCGGAGGCCGACGCTCTATCCAGCTGAGCTACTGGCGCGAAAGGCTCGAGAACAGGTCAAATCTGCATGCTCTCCGTGCCTAAACAAAGACCTTCCTGGTCAACGGCCTAACGGTCCCACGTACCAGACTCCAGGTTAGAACACCTAGAAAGGGAGTCAACCATGCTTCGTCGGCCAATCGCCTGTACGCTCCTGCTCTGCTATCTCCCCGCGTGCACGAGCTGGCACGTTGAGAAGGAAGCGAGCCCGCTGCAGCTGATCTCCACCAAGCACCCCAATGTGGTGCGCCTGACCCGGGCCGACGGCTCACGCATGGTTCTCGATGAGCCCCGCATCGCTGCGGGCGACAGCCTGGCCGGAGTCCGCCACGGATTGCCATCGAGCGTCGCGGTCTCGGACGTCACGCAGGTCGCGACCTCGAGGTTCAGTGCCGGTAAAACGATCGGGCTATTCCTCGGCCTCTCCGTGGTCGCAGTAGGAACCGCGGTGATCGCTTGTTTGTCTAGTAGTGATTGTATCGACAATTAGCGGGAACCAATTAGGGAAGGCCTGTCGCAGCAAGAATGCTCGATAACCCAACTGGCTATCGAGCATTTGGTTAATCATATCGGGGCGAGAGGATTTGAACCTCCGACCTCCTGGTCCCGAACCAGGCGCGCTAACCGGGCTGCGCTACGCCCCGCTGTAAGGCTAGAGTGCAGTGAGTAGTGACAGACGCACAGAAACCTAGAAGCCGATGAACTCGAAAGAAAGCCCGCCGGGGCTTGCGGCCTCCCCGTCGCGCCCGTATTTCCATGGACAAGGTCCATGACATCCGATGTCGTCGTGCGGACGAGACATTCTCCCCGAACCGCGGTCTGCGCCGTCGGCGCCGTCGCCCTCCTGCAGGGTGGCTGGGCGTGTCGGCGGGCTGCCACGGCCGCCCCTCCTCCTCCGGAGGTCTCGGTGCTCACCGTCGCTCCGGAGACGGTCTCGGCGCGCTTCGAGTTCGTCGGGCAGGCCGCGGCCTCGCGCCGTGTCGAGGTGCGGGCCCAGGTCGCCGGGGTTATCATCGCGCGACCCTACGCCGAGGGCACGGACGTCCCGAAGGGCGCCCTGCTGTTCCAGATCGACCCCACGACATACGAGGCGACCTACCGCAGCGCCCAGGCGCAGCTCGCGGACGCCACGGCCCGATTCGCGAACACCGAGCGCAACCGGGCGCGCCTCAAGGCGCTGCTCGGCTCGCGCGCTGTGGCCCAGAAGGACGTAGATGACGCGGAGACGGCCTTCGATCAGGCGCGCGCCGCCGTCCAGGCGGCGCAGGCGGCGGTGGATCGCGCCAAGAAGGATTATGATGATACCTTCATCCGCGCCGAGATCGCCGGGCGCGCCGGCCGGGCGCTCTTGGACCTGGGCGCGCGGGTCACGGGGCCGAGCGACCTGCTCACGACGGTCGAGCAGATCGACCCTGTCTACGTGAACTTCAGCCCCTCCGACCAAGAGGTGCTGCGCTGGCGCCGGGACATCGCGACGCGCCGGCTGCTCGTGCCCGCCCGCGTGCTCGCCGTGCAGGTGACGCTCGCGGACGGCAGCATCTTTCCCGGGACCGGCCAACTCAATTTCGTCGACCTCGCCCTGCAGCCTCTGACCGGCACCCTCTCGCTCCGCGCCGAGTTCCGGAATCCGCAGCACGTGTTGCTGCCGGGCCAGTTCGTGCGCCTACACTTCGTGGGCCTCAAGCGCCCCGACGCGATCCGCGTGCCCCAGCGGGCCGTGCAGCGAGGCCTCGCCGGAGCGTTCGTCTACGCGCTGGGTGACAGCAACAGGGTGACGGTGCGGGACGTGGTGGCCACGTCCTGGGACCAGGGGGCGTGGCTGATCGAGCAGGGCCTCAGGGCGGGCGACCGCGTGGTGGTGGATGGCGTCCAGAAAGTCGCCGCCGGGCAGCTCGCCTCGCCGGTCGCCTACCGACCCGCCGTGGACTCGAGCGCGGCGGGTGCGGGGGTGGGGGACAGCGCGGTGATCGCGGCGCCGTCGGCTCCGCCCAAGATCAAAGTCGGCCCGTGAGCGGCGCGTAGCTCGACCCTCCTCGCACCGCACCGATCACTTTGACGGCCGCCGGTTCTTCAATCCGAGCGGCGCGCAGGGCCAGCCCGTCTGGATGGTGCCGCGCATGTTGCTCACGCCACGAACCCGGTGGCCGTCGAGCATCCCGGTTGAGCCCAGGCGTCTCCCGAATGTCGGACCGGACGACGTGGTCGTGACGTTCGTCGGTCACGCCACGTTTCTCATTCAAGTCGCGGCCACCAACCTGCTGATCGATCCGGTGTACTCCGAGCGGGCGAGCCCGGTCTCGTTCGCGGGCCCCCGTCGCGTGCGGGCGCCTGGCGTGCGATTCGACGATTTGCCCGCCATCTCCCTCGTGCTCCTGAGTCACAATCACTACGATCACTGCGATCTCGGGACCCTGCGCGCGCTCGATCGGCGCTTTCAGCCGCGGCTGGTGGCACCGATCGGGAACGGCCGGCTGCTCCGATCGGCGGGCATCCGTCAGGTGGAGGAAATCGATTGGTGGCAGCGCTCGAGTGGAGCCCCGCTCCCGGTCACGCTGACGCCCGCTCAGCACTTCTCCGCGCGCAGCATGCTCGACCGCAACCGGGCGCTGTGGGGCGGGTTCCTGATCGAGGCCGGTGGGCGCCGGATCCTCTTCGCCGGGGACTCGGGCTA
>WNFY01004549.1_pt1 | contig 25008 bp, 21 predicted proteins | sample 5400091 | NCBI WGS metagenome assembly WNFY01 (sample SAMN13153364, study PRJNA577476) | soil metagenome | isolation source: 60 cm soil or saprolite under grassland replicate 1 | place: USA:California | collected 2016-06-15 | reverse complement strand
GCGATGAGGCTGCTCCGCGATGGCGTGCGTCCGCTGGATATTCTGACCCCGAAGGCCTTCGAGAATGCCATCGCCTCGGTGGCCGCTACCGGCGGCTCCACCAACGCCGTGCTGCACCTGCTGGCGATTGCGCGCGAGGCGGGCGTGCCGCTCGAGATCGACGACTTCCAGCGGGTCAGCGAGCGCACTCCGATCCTCGCCGACCTCAAGCCCGCCGGACGCTTCGTCGCGGCAGACGTTCATCAGGCGGGAGGCATACGACTTTTGGCCAATCGCCTGCTCGGCCTTGGCCTGCTGCACGGCGATGCGGCCACGGTCAGCGGCAAATCAATCGCGGAGGAGGCGGCCAACGCGAAGGAGGCCGCGGGGCAGGAGGTGATTGTTCCGGCGGACAAGCCGCTGAAGAAGACCGGCGGCCTGGTGATCCTGCGCGGCAACATTGCTCCCGAGGGCTGCGTGGCCAAGATCAGCGGCCACGAGCGGCTGAGCCACAGCGGCCCGGCCCGCGTATTCGAGAGCGAGGAAGAGGCCATGCACGCCGTCACCGGCAAGCAGATCAAGCCCGGCGACGTGGTGGTGATCCGCAACGAAGGCCCGCGCGGCGGCCCAGGCATGCGCGAGATGCTCGGCGTCACGGCGGCCATCGTCGGCGAAGGGCTGGGCGGTAGCGTGGCGATGATCACCGACGGTCGCTTCAGCGGCGCAACGCGAGGCCTGATGCTCGGCCACGTCTCGCCCGAGGCGGCACTCGGCGGGCCGATCGCCGCGGTCGAGGACGGCGACATGGTCCACATCGACGTCACGGCGCGCAAGATCGCAGTCGAGCTCGACGACGCAACGCTAAAACAGCGGCTCGCGCAATGCACGCCCAAGCCGCCCGCCTACCGCAGCGGCGTCTACGCGAAGTACAGCGCGCTGGTGGCCTCCGCCTCACAGGGCGCTATCACCAACCCAGGGGCCGTCGCGAACGGCAAAGGAAAGTGATCAAGAACCGCGGTGCCCCACTCAAGCTTCCTTTGCTTGAGTGGGGTTTTTTGTTGACGCATGCAAAACCCAACTACCCCACTCAAGCCAAAAACGGGCTTGAATGGGGCACCCGCTGCATGTAAGCTCGCGCCCATGAACTCGCAATCCAAAGCTGTCCTGGTCCTTCTGGCGATCCTCTTCGCGGTTTTCGCGTGGTCTGTTTACCGGCCTCATGATTACTTCACGTGGTTTCTAGAGGTGGTGCCCGCGATCATCGGACTGGCGGTGCTTGCGCCAACCTACATGCGCTTCCGCTTCACCACCGGCGTGTACTGCATCATTCTCCTGCACGCCATCGTGCTCCTGGTTGGCGGGCACTACACCTACGCGCAGGTGCCTGTCGGCAACTGGTTCCGCGATCACTTTCATCTGGCGCGCAATCACTTCGACCGTCTGGGACACTTTCTGCAGGGCTTCACCCCGGCGCTGGTCTCGCGCGAGGTACTTCTGCGCAATCGCATTGTTCTCCAAGACAATGTGCGGCGCGGCGGATGGCTGTCGTTCATCGTCTTTGCAATTTCAATGATGATCACCGCCCTGTACGAGTTGTTTGAATACGCCATGTCCGTGGCTACCGGCTCGGCCGCAGATGCCTTCCTCGGGACACAGGGCGACCCCTGGGACGCGCAGAACGACATGCTGATGTGCATGATCGGCACGTTGACCGCGCTGATCGTCTTCTCGCCCTGGCAGGACCGTTGGATCGAGAAGTTCGAACCCGCTCAGCAGGCGGCGCATTCGGCTTGAATTGGTGCCCCACTCAAGCTCCTTTGCTTGAGTGGGGCTGTTGAATTTGCATTTGGTCTTGATTTGGGGTCATTCTTAAGCAAAGCGAAGGACCCCAGCGCGGCCCGCACCACCAGATACGGTCGGAGCTTTTTAACCGCAAACGCCGGAGCAGTTGCTCTTGGCTTTTGCAATCTCGCGGGCGAGACAGGCAAACTCGGTGATTGAAAAGCCTGGGACTGCGCTGCGAAGGGCAATTCTGCGGGGTCCTCGCTGCGCTCAGGATGACCCATCGAAAAATCGGAAACCGCCCCTGTTGCTTGACTTTGAAACTTCAAACACTGAAACTTTGAAACCTTTGCCGCTCTACTCGATCCGGCAGACCAGCAACCTGCTATTCGAATACGGGCACTCCAATCCTGCGCCGGACGGGCTCTCGAATGCCGCAGACGACCGATCCAGTACAACCCAGTCCACACCATAGCGCTGCCGCAGGCGCGCGAAATCGGTGCGGCCAAACGCTTTCCATCCCGCCTGAGCAGTCGTCTGCTCCTTCCAGGTCTCGGCCAGTTTGGGGAACATTGTGACTGCCCCGGAGTCCTTGACCTTGTCAGCCAGCATGGAGCGCTCGGCCAGGGCACGAAAACCGTGCTGGTCCTCGCCCGCCAGCCTCATGTGCTCCGGATTGACCGCAAAGTATGCGTTTGACGGAGTATTTTCCCGAATCCACAGAAACGCCTGCACCCAGGAATTGTGGGAGTCCAACCCAGGCGGCTCCAGATGCGACGTCGCGGGAAAGGTCTGGCGCTGCGCAAACAGCATCCCCGCGCACAGCGGCACAAACAGCAGCAGCCAGCGCCATAGCCTGCGCTGCAAAACATACTCCGCCAACAGGCCGCCGCCCACCACGAACATCAGCACATACGTCAGATGCAGGTAGCGCATGGGCTGCAGCAGGGTGAACCGCTCAAAGCCCGACGGGACCGTCAACAGCGACGCCAGCGCGAAGATCAACCCGAAAATGTTCGCCGCGCGGCACAGCGCCTGCATCTCGGTGAGCCCGCGCCTGCGCGCGATGCTGCCAAACCACCAGAAGATGGCAACCGGAGCCACCATGCCCAGCCACTCGAACCATTCCCAACGCGAGAGGAAGAAATAGGAGCGGGTCAGCAGGACCTCGTGATATGCAGGCGACATCGGGGGAAATAGTCCAAAAGGCAGCAGTACTGACAAGGCTGCACCCCGCGCCAATGACTTGTGCGCCTGTGTTCCCGTGGCTTGCATTGCAAACCTGCGCACCAGGAAATGGACTAGTACGAAAGAGGCGCCGAAGACAAACATCAGCGGATGCACTGCCACCGTAAACACTGCCCAGCAAGCCGCCCGGAGGTAGCGGCGTTCCATGGCATCGGCCACCATCATTGGTACCGCGGCCCCCGAAAGCGAGCGCGTGCTCAGATACTGGTCCATGATGTAGAGCGCGGTGCCCGCCACCGGGATTGTCAACAGCGAAGCCAGCAGGCCCACACCGCCCCAGCTCGCCAGCGGGTCATCGAACAACAGGCGTCCGATCTTCCAGCATCCGAGCAGCAGAAAGTAAATACAGAGGAATTGCCAAGCCAGAAGTGCCCAGTCGAACGGCAGATGAGTGACGCGAACCGATGCGGCGATCAGCCTGGGGAACATTGTCATCCCCGCGTGCGATGCGAAGAAGCCTGTGTTCTGGGCATAGAGCGTGGGATTCAACAGCTTCTTGATCCCCGGCAGATAGATTTCGGCGTCTTCCACGTAGGGGTGGTATCCGTGCACGGCGATTGCCGCCGCGCTGATGCCGAATAGAATGCCCGCCGATTGGAAGCTGAGACGATTCTTCACTTTCTCGGGTTCCCTTCTTCCCTGTCTCTCATGCTTCTCATCTAGCAAACATAAGGGCATCACGGCCTGCGCATATGTCCTCGCGAGCACCCGTTGCAGCATTGATATTTCCAGCCACTGAGCTTAGCAGCATGCAGGAATTCCCTGCGCCATCACCGGCCGGCTGCTTTTCGTTCCGGTGCCATTCCGGGCTGGGAGTAGTACTGTTCAAAATCGGTTGTGAGCCGGCGTCCCTCCGGGCTGAAGATCGGATAGCTTTTCAGTCCCCAGTTTTGTAATGCAAACTGCAGCGTCGTCTTCAGCACGTCGAGGCCGTAGGTGACACTGCGCCGGAAATTGATCGACGAAGCATCGGCGAAGTATTTGGTCGGGCACGACACCTCGCCGATACGGAAGCCGAAGTGGACGCATTGCGCCAGCATCTGGTTGTCGAAGACGAAGTCGTCGGAGTTTTCCAGCAGCGGCAGCTTCAGCAGGACCTCGCGGCTGAAGGCGCGATAGCCGGTGTGGTACTCCGATAGTTTGACGCCGAGAAAGAGGTTCTCAAAGCCGGTGAGCAGGCGGTTGGCGACGTACTTGTAGAGTGGCATTCCGCCGCGCAGAGCCGTGCCGCCCAGGATGCGCGATCCGAGGGCCACGTCATGGACGCCGTACGCCACCAGGCTGGCCAACGCGGTAATGAGCAGAGGGGTGTACTGATAGTCGGGGTGCAGCATGATGACCACATCGGCGCCCGCGGCCAACGCCTCGCGATAGCAGGTCTGCTGGTTGCGCCCGTAGCCGTAGTTGCGGTCGTGGACATAGCAGGTCAAGCCCAGCTCGCGCGCAACCTCAACCGTGCGGTCGTGGCTGCCGTCGTCCACCAGAATGCAGATGTCCACCAGCTCGGGCACCTCCTGCATGGTGGCGCGCAGCGTCTGTTCCGCATTGTAGGCGGGCAACACGACTGCAACGTGCTTGCCGTTGATCATCCCGTTCCTTTTGGCTGCTGGTGATTAATGATCATTCTACGATGTTTCGGGCAGCTCCGGTATTGCAATCAGCGGGACGAGTACACCGGTCATTCTAGTGCCAATGGACGGAAAAGGCACGGTTTACAGCACTTTTTGCGCTCTTCCAGTACTATGAGTGTCATGAGAATTTCATTTTTTCTGCCGGTCCTGCTTCTGGCTGTGCCCCTGGCCGGCCAGGCGCCGGAGGCCCAGGCAGCCCCAAAATCGGCGAGCGCGCCGGCTGCGCGCCGCGTCGTTGCCCCCTGCGAGCTGACCTCCGCCTCGCTCGGTCCATCCGGCGAGCAGAGCCCCACCGAGGGCCGCGGCTTCGCCATCCACATCATGAACGGCTCGGCGACCCCCATTGTCATGCCGGCGTACCCGGAGTTCGGATGGCGGGTTGAGACGCTGGAGGACAAACACTGGAAGCTGAAGTCCGAGGGAGGCCCCGTGCGCCGCATCCGCGACAGCGATCCGCACCTGGCCATCGTCGGCCAATCCGGCGCCGGGCCGATGGTGGAGATCGCCCCCGACTTCGCCCGGGACTACCATTTCTTCCTGCCTGAGGCCGACCAGGCGTTGCGCCACGAGGGCAAGCTGACGACCCTCAGGCTAAGCGTCTATTGGGCCGCCTCGCGCGAGATGCCGCACGGCAGCCGGGCCCCGCTCGCCTGCGCCATCGCCGCAGACTGGACCATCCGGATCCGGCCAAATGCGGGCGAGTAGAACCAGCCGTAGTCTGATATAAAAACTAGAAGCACAAAAAATCGGGCGGGGTCCCCAGCAAGCCGGTTTGGACTGCTGGTCCAACACGCCGCCGGAAGAAGAGATGGAGTCGGTCTGATGTCAAAGATCCCTGTAGGCATCCTGGGGGCCACCGGTACGGTGGGCCAGAGATTCATTCAACTGCTCGAGAACCATCCCTGGTTCGAGGTCGCCTGGATTGCGGCCAGCGAGCGTTCGTTCGGCAAGTGCTACCAGGAAGCCGCCAAGTGGAAGATGAAGACTCCCATCCCCAAGCGCATCGCGAGCATGGTGCTCTCCGCCGCCGAGCCCAGCAAGGACAATCCCAAGGTCATCTTCGCCGCGCTCGACGCCGACATCGCGCGCGAGATGGAGCCGGCTTTCGCCGAGGCCGGATGTGCGGTGATCTCCAACTCCTCGGCATTCCGTATGCACCCGCAGGTGCCGCTGGTGATCCCGGAGATCAATCCCGACCATCTCAAGCTGATCGAGCAGCAGACGTGGCGCAAAAAGTCGGGCGGCTTCATGGTCACGAACTCCAACTGCTCCATCATGGGACTGGCCATCGCGCTCGCCCCGCTGCAGAAGGCCTTCGGCATCGAGGCGGTCTTCGCCGTAACCATGCAGGCCATCAGCGGCGCGGGATACCCGGGCGTGGCCTCGCTGGACATCCTCGGCAACGTCATCCCGTACATTCGCAATGAAGAAGAGAAGATGCAGGAGGAGCTTGGAAAACTCCTGGGCAAGCTGAACAAGAAGCAGATCATCAGCGCCGACTTCCCCATCAGCGCCCACTGCAATCGCGTGGCCGTCGAAGACGGGCATACCGAATCGATCTCGATCAAGTTCAAGAAGAAGGCGACGGCGGAGAAGATCGTTGCGGCCTGGCGCGAGTATCGCGGCCAGGTGACCGACCTCAAGCTGCCCTTCGCCCCATCCGAGGTGATCTACTACGATGAGCGCCCCGACCGGCCCCAGCCGCGGCTGGACCTGGACCGCGGCCACGGTATGACCGTCACCTGCGGACGCCTGCGGCCGTGCTCGCTCTTCGACTGGAAGTTCACCATGCTCTCGCACAATACGATTCGCGGGGCCGCCGGGGCCGCACTGCTCAACGCCGAGCTGCTCAAGGCAAAGGGCTATCTGGACTGAGGTGGCGGGGGTGAAGATCAGTGGCGGCGAGTGCCCCACATCTGCCGCAGTTTGGAATTTCGGTCTGTTGCAGTAGTTTTGCTGTCATCCTGACGCTGAGCGCAGCGAAGCGGAAGGACCCCAGCAGGGTCTGCGCCGGCAGGGACGTTTGAAGCTTCTCAGCCGGCAAGGATCGTGGTGGCCCACTCAAGCCTGATTTGCTTGAGTGGGGCAGTTGAAGTTGATCTTGCTTTTCTTGAAACTTGAAACCTGCAGTTTTTGCTCCTCGCAAGGAGATCTCTATGAAGTTCGTCCTGTTGGGCGCGGGAAAGACCGGAGCGGTGGTGGCCGAGGTCGCCGAATCGCGCGGCCACACCTGCGAGATCATCGAAGTCCAGGAGAACCGCAACGGCTCGGCGCTCACCCGGCAGCGGCTGGCCGGCATCGACGCGGTCATCGACTTCACCACGCCCGACGCGGTCATGACCAACATCGAAGCCACTCTGCGCGCCGGGGCCAACATGGTCGTCGGCACCACCGGCTGGTATAAAGAGATGCCCCACGTGCGCAATCAGGTGGAGCGCTCCGGCACCGGCTTCATCTGGGCCTCCAATTTTTCACTCGGCGTCAACCTCTTCTTCGCCATGGTGCGCGAGGCGTCCAAGGCCGTGAAGTACGGCTACGAGCCCAGCATCGTCGAGACCCACCACGTGCACAAGCTGGACGCGCCCAGCGGCACCGCCGTCTCCCTGGCAAAGACCGTGGAGCAGTTCTGCGGGAAGAAGCCGGCCATCCGCTCCATCCGCGAAGGCGAGGCCATTGGCACGCACTCGGTCGAGCTGCTCTCGGCGGGCGACAAGATTACACTGACCCACGAGGCTCTCAACCGCCGCGGCTTTGCCGAAGGCGCCGTGCGCGCCGCCGAATGGATCAAGGGCAAGCGGGGCTTCTACGAGTTCCAGGAAATCTTCCCGCAACTGAAGACCTAGGCCGAGATGATGGCCCGGGTGCCCCACCTTCCGACGCGGCTGAGATGGGAAGAGTGGTGCCCCACATCTGCCTTTAACGACCATTCCTTCAAGGATTACTTCGCAATGCTCAAACTACGCGGATGCGGAACGGCCATCGTCACCCCGTTCCTGGCCGACGGCTCGCTCGACGAAAAGGCGCTTCGTGCGCTCGTCTCCTGGCAGGTGGAATCCGGGATCGACTTCCTGGTCCCCTGCGGCACCACCGGCGAGACCCCCACGCTCACCCACGATGAGTGGCGCCGCGTCATCGAGATCACCGTCGAGACCGCCGCCGGACGCGTCCCCATCGTCGCCGGAGCCACCTCCAACTGCACCGCCGACGCCGTCGCCAAGGCATCCGAGGCCGCCTCGATCCGAGGCGTCGATGCGCTCCTCTCCGCCTCGCCCTACTACAACAAGCCGACGCAGGAGGGCCAGTACCAGCATTTCAAGGCCGTTGCCGACGCCGCCTATGATGCTGCGAAGACACCGGTCATCATCTACAACGTTCCCGGCCGCACCGGAGTCAACGTCGAGCCCGCCATGCTCGTTCGCCTGGCGGCGCTGCCCAACGTAATCGCCGTCAAAGAGGCCAGCGGCAACATCACCCAGATCGGCGAGATCTGCGGTCTGCTCCCGCCTCCCTTCGCGGTCCTCAGCGGGGACGACGCGCTGACGCTGCCGGCGATCGCCGTCGGAGGCCAGGGCGTCATCTCGGTCGCCTCCAACGCCTTCCCCGCGGAGATGACCGAGCTCACCCGCGCCGCCCTCGACAACGACTGGACGCGCGCCCGCCAACTCCACCAGAAATACCTCGCGCTGATGCAGGCCAACTTTATCGAGAGCAACCCCATGCCCATCAAGGCCGTGCTCGCCATGCAGGGCCGCATCCAGGAAAACTACCGCCTCCCGATGTGCAAAATGCAGCCCCACCTCCGCGCCAAACTGGAAAGCATCGCGCGCGCGGCGGGAGTGGTGAGCTCTGAAGTCGTGAAGTAACGCGGTTCCGCAATTGCGAGACCAATAGATCAGCTCAAATCTTCGCTCCGGGCGCGATCTCGCGAACCGTGCCGGACATGAAGCACATACACCGCCCCTTTGCGGACGACGAACAGGATTCTGTAGGAGCCGACAAAAGTCTCCCGTATCTTCTCCCGGTGGTCCTCGCTTTCCGGAGCCAGGGAGCAGCGCAGAGGAAAGGCACCAAGTTTCTCGATTGCTTCTAGTAAGCCAGCGATCCAAGTATCTGCGGCCGTCGCCGATTCCGCGTGCAGCCAGTCATAAGCGGCTTGAATATTCGATTGCGCCGGCCCAGTGATCTCAACGCGGTAGCGCACGCCGCCTCTTGATCTCGGAAATCGCCTTCCTGGCGGGCTTGCTCTTTCCCGCGTCGATCGCCGCCAGTCCCTTGCGGATTCCCTCGTTGGCCTCGATGCGTTCGACCAGGTCCAGCATCTTCTGATAGGCCTCGGCATCCTGCACAACCATCTCCGCCTTCCCATTGATGGTGAGCACAACAGGCCGATGACTGCGACGCAGTTGATCGAGTATTTCCCCGGTATTGCGCTTGAAGTCGCTAAGCGGTCGAATATCTTCCTTTAGATTCATACACCAAATTTATACTAAATTAAGTGTTTTATCAATGCGGAGAGTAGCTCCAGCATCGCCTCGTAGCTCTCGACCATCGCCGCGCCTGAATACTCCCGTGCCACCCAGGTGCGGCAGTCGGCGGCGCGGATTTCGCCTAACCGCGCGCAGGCTGCGGCCATTTCATCCACGGCGTCCACCAGGAAGCCTGTGCCTTCGCCTACCACCTCGGGCAGCGCGCCGCGGCGGAAGGCGATCACCGGAGTGCCGCTCGCCATCGCCTCCAGCGCCACCAGCGAGGTGGTCTCGGCGATCTGCGACGTGACCAGCAAGCCGCGGGCCTGCCGCAGCAGCCGGCATTTTTCCGCAAACGACGGCAGCTCCACCCACCGCACTCTGTGGCCGTCTATTCTCGGCGCGACCTCGCGCTGCCAGTACTCGCGGTGCCACGCGAAGGGGTACACCTGCCCGGCGAGCACGATCGGCATTCCCGCGCGTTCGGCGGCGTCGATGGCCAGGTGCGGCGCCTTCTCCGGACAGACGCGCCCGAGCCACAGCAGATAACTACGGACGCCTGTTGCTTCCCCACATTTGTCCACTGAGCGCAAATGTGGGCCACCATCGGCTTCGTCGGCGCGCAACGTAAATCGCTCCACGTCGATTCCGTTGCGCACCACGCCGAGCATCCGCGGCAGGTCGAGGAACTCGCGCCGTTGCGACTCGCTCACGCAGTGGAAGTAGACATGGGCCGCGACGTTATCAAAGGCATCCGGGGAATAGAGCTCGCGCGGCAGATGGAGCGAGGCCAGCACCGGCATCCGCACCTGTGTGGCGAACCCCGAGACGTGTTGAAAGAAATGTCCGCTGTGGTCGAGCACCATCGCGTAGCCGTTCGACGCGCAGGCCTCGACCACGCGCGCGGTGTGCTCGCGCTCGCGCCCTGCAAAACCGTCCAACTCGCGCGGTGCCTCGCCGGTCACCAGCAGGCGTCCTGTGACCTTCGAGCCTGCGCAGGCCGCGACCTCCGTTTGCCAGCCGCGCCGAGCCAACTCCCGCTCCAGCGTCCACAGGACCTGCTCCGCGCCGCCCGCGCTCTCCTCGCCGACCGGAAGCAGCGGATAGGCAACCAGCAGCACACGGCGACTTGGAGGCGTACCCCGCGCATTGCAATCCCGCGACGGTCCCAGGTCAGCGCCAGAAGAAGGCGCGGGACCTGGGGCACCGATATGGTGCGCGGAAGCTGGAGCACCCGGATCTGGATCTTTCTCGCGTCCGCTCACCGGGTGGTCTCCAGGAATTCGGCGAACTTTGCGCTGACCTCGTCGGCCGTCATCCACCACTGCCAGTGCTCGTAGTTGACCGGCCCGGCGTGCGGCCGCCGCGCGTAGTCGTAGCGCACCTGCGGACGCACCACCTCGCGCCGCTCATCGAAGACGCGCAGGATCTCGCCCTGCGACGGATATTCGGCACACATCGCCCGCTTGCGCTCCAACTCCTCCGCCGTGATCTCCACCAGCGCCTCCGTGCCGTTCTCGGTCACGAATTTCTGCACATGCGATTTGCCGTCGTCGCTCGCCCGGTTGTACAGCGCCGCCTCCCACACCGGCACATCAAGCCGCTCGCCCAGGCGCGCGCCAAGTACGCTGCAACTGTCGTGGTCGGGATGGCCTCCTTCGTAAGCCATCGTGGCGATCGCCTGCGGCTTCGTCCGCTCGGCCAGCTCTTCCAGCAGCCCGTAGGCCGTCGGGAGATTCAGAAAGAGCCGCTGATCTTCCAGCCGGCGGCCCTCCAGCAAATGGCCTTCCGGCCCCGACCACTGTTCGGCCAGCAGCACAAGCTCGCGGACACCAACCGCCTGCGCTGCCCTGCGCGCCTCCTCCCGGCGCACGGCGGCATAGGCCTCGCGCGAGCCGTAGCGTCCCCAGAAGTACTCATCGCGCGGAGCGCCGTCGGTGGCGATCACCAGCACCGGCGCGCGCATCTTCTGCAGCAGCGCGCCGTAGCCCACGCACTCGTCGTCGGCATGCGCCACCAGAACGAGCACCCGGCGAGTCAGCTCGGTCTTCCAATCACGCATGTTTGTGTGATGCACAATTTCCGCACACCGAAGCAAGGCCATGGAGATCACCGGGTCTGGGATCAATCCGAACGGCTACGAACGTGCCTTTCTCCTCACGCCCACCAGTACGGCCGACCTCTCCATTCAAAAGACGGTCAATAAGAGCTCGGTCAAATCCGGCGGCCTTGTGAACTATATGCTACGCGTTGCGAACGCCGGTCCCGATGCCGCCACGAACGTGACCGTTAGCGACGTGCTACCCGGGGGGAACCGCGTTCAACAGCCTCGCCACGAGCCAGGGAACGTGCAAGGCGCCGGCAATGGGTGCGCAGGGGACAGTGACTTGCAATTTGGGCGCGCTGGCTGCAGGCGGCAATTCAACCATCACTCTGATCGTGAGGGTCAACGCAGCGGGCGGCACCGTTACCAACACCGCGGCGGTTGGCTCGACCAGCTACGATCCGAATACGGCCAATAATTCGTCGAGCGCATCGGTCACCGTGACCTCGAAATAACCTGCAGGAAGGCAGTGCCAGGCGGGCGAGTGGCCCTTTCAAGCTGATGCTTGAGTGGACCTAGTTCATTGCTGGTGGTGGCCCACATCCGCGGGATTGATGGCGGGTGTGCGCGCCGAATTGAAGGGGCAGTTCAGTGGCGCTAAACTCTGAAACCTGCTTCTCTATTCCGCCTCCTCCTCATCCTCCGGTTCGGCCTCTTCCTTCTGGAGCACCCGGCGCGACGTGGGATCGGCCACCCGCGTCGGCTCGCCTACCTTTTGCGCGGCAATGGCCAGGAAATAGGCGCGCCAGAACGGCTCTTCGATCACCTTCAGCTGTGTGCCGATCGTCCAGGGCGAGCCATAGGCCGCCAGCGCGACGAACGCCGACGACTGCGCGTCCGGCGCCAAGCACGCGGAGCACGCGCCCGCCCTGTAACGTGCATTGACGCGCTCCAGCCCCCGCTGAATCACCTCGCTCAGCGCCTCCGGCCCGCGATGCTCGGCGATGGTCGCGCCCAATTCGGCAAATGAGGCTTGCAAGCCAGTGTCCACTTTCAGCTGCTGCACCGGAGAGACCACGTGGGGTCAAAGCAGACTGGCCAAATGTATTCGAGCCGTTGCCTTGCAGGGCGTCAGGTGTTGGGTCGAGCCGACCAGTCTGAAGCCCTCCACCGTTGGCTCGGTTTTGCGCCTCGGCGCTGTTCGGTTCAGGCAACAGCTCGGACTCGACCGCGTCGCCACCTGCGCGCGCCAGCTTCGCCGCCTGCGTGACGATTGCCCGCCCGGCATCTTCGGCTGCATCCTCCGAGATCGCCTCCATGGCCGCGGCGCGCTCCAGCAGTTCGCCAAATTCGGCGATCCCAAACGGTCCCTCGTTCCCTCGCTCAAAGACCGCGAGGGCCTGGCGGAAGAAGTCCTCCCCCGCCTGCTCGTCTCCGCGCAGCCTGGCCAGGGCCGCCGCGCTTGCCGCATATGGGAAGCCGCCATGCTCGCCCCATTCGGCTGCGTGTGCCAGCAGGGTCTGGGCTCCCGCCGCGCCATGCTGCCGCAGGTAGATGGGAAAGAGCAGCCGCGCCGCCATCGTACGCGCGTCCTCTCGCCGGCCGCGCTGGGAGGGCAGCTTGTCCAGCAGCTCCAGCGCGCGATCCGAGTCATAGATCGCCAGCCGCGCCGCCGCAGTCGCGATCGCCTGGTTGCGGATGGCCGCGCCGTTTGAGCCCAGCGCAGCGACAGCCGGCGTGCCTGGGAGCCCGGGCTGCGATCCCACTGCGCCCACGGCGGAAGCCCCGGGTCCGCCCGGATTCGACCCCAACTCGCCAACCGCGGGCGCGCTGGGCACCCCGAATCTGGGGCCTCCTGACCCAGGACCTTCGGCGGGCAAACGCTGGGCCAGCTCAAACAGCTCCTCGGCCCAGCGCCTCTTCTCCGAGGCCATCGCCTCCGGACGCAGGGTATAGAGCAGCCGCGTGAGCAGCGAGACGCGCTGCGCCGGCGCAAGCCCGCGGCCCAGCGCGTAGGCGTCGCGCGCCATGTCCTGCGCCAGCTCTCTCTGCGCCGGGGAGACCACCGGTACTCGCGCCTTCCTGCCACGCCGCTTGCTGCGCGATGCGGTTTTCGTCTTCGTGCCCTTCGTGCGCGAGGACTTCAGCCGCGCGGACTTGATTCGCGGAGGCGCCTGCCGTGCGATGGTAGAGCGGCCGGAACCGCGCCGCGCAGGCCCGCGCCGACTGGTTGCACCGAGCTCCGGCGCCAGCATGGCCGCCAACACCAGCGTCCCTATAATCCAGGTCACTCCACCCCAGCGCCCCAACAGCGGGCGCGCTGGGGACCCCGCTGCCCGCTTCATCCACGCCGTTGCGCTAATCTTCAAGACCGCTTCTCCCAATGCTACAATCCCGCCATGTCCAAGGCCCGTGCAAAGAAGATAAAGCTCCTGTTGCTGGATGTCGATGGCGTGATGACCGACGGCAAGTTGTTTCTGATCCCCTCCGGCGAATCCACGCTGGAGGCCAAGGGCTTCCACGCGCACGACGGCACCGGATTCTCTCTTGCCCGTCTGGGCGGCCTCAAGACGGGGCTCATCACGAAGCGCATCTCGGCCACCGTCCGCCTGCGCGCGCACGACCTGAAAATCGAACATGTTTACCAGGGCGCGGCCGACAAGCTCGCCACCTTCCGCGAGATCCTCGCCAAGGAGAAGCTCCAGCCGGAAGAGGCTGCTTTTGTCGGCGACGACATCATTGACCTGCCGGTGATGCGCGCCTGCGGCCTGGCCTTCGCCGTGGCCGACGCGCGCGAGGATGTGAAGGACGAGGCGCACGTCATCACCGACCACCGCGGCGGCGAGGGCGCCGTGCGCGATGCCGTGGAATACATCCTCAAGGCCCAGGGCACGCTGGCGCGCTGCATCGAAGGCTACCTCTCCGACCGCACGCCCGTGGAGACCAAAATGGTGTGAGAAGCTGAGCCGTTTTCGCGGCGTCTGAGCCGCGAGGCGAAATCCTGAGCGCAGCGAAGGAACTGGCGAGCATTTACTAGTCGTTCAACTTTGAAAAGCAATAACTTTACACCGGGATATAGCGGAGCGGCGGGCCCCACCGCTCGCGTGCATTCCTACTTCTTGTGAGTAAGCTTCTGCAGTTGGGCGATGGTTTCCTTGTCGTCGTAGATCCCTGCGCCCACGATGTACGGAGTTCCCTTGGCGCCGAGGAAATAGGTGACCTTGCGTGAGTCGGCCTTCTCGCCCGGCTTCGGCCACCAATACTCGATCCACACCCCGTTCGGCCCCCTCGCCTCACTGCACAGGTGGTGGACGTCCGGGTAGATCCTTCTGCCCTTCGCGTCCTTAACCCCAGCGAGGTCCGTGCCTGCACGCGAGGGATCCATAGGGTGGGCCGCGACGATTTTCTTGTCGCAGTCCTGAACGAAGATGTAGGAGTCCTTCCACACCCATGGACCCTGTTTCTGATTGAACTGCGAGATGTCATGCGTCTTTGAGAGGGTGGCAGCCGCTTCCCTCACCTTGGCCACAACCTCCTGGGGCGTTGCCTTCTCCTGCGCCGCAACGAGACTGGCCAGGGTGCAGTTGAGCAGGGCTACCACAACAACGACGAGCATCTTTCGCATCGTTTTTCTCCTGTTGGACCGAACTTTTTCGGGCGGAATTCCGGGCAATTTCGGCAGCGAAGCGAAAAGCAGCAGCTCCTACCGCAGCAGGTCTTCCAACTCCACGCCCTTGTCCGTCTTCTCGTCGCGATACTTGACGATCACCGGAGTATAAACACTCAGCCCCCACTCCGCGGCCTTGCCTTTGGTGATCGCCCTGGCTCCGGCCACCACCACCGCACTCTCGGGAACCATCAGCGGCACGCCCTCCGACGAGCGGTAGATCTCGCCGCGTACGGTGTCAAACAGCGGCGTCGAGCGGGTCAGAATCACGCCTGAGCCCAGCACCGCGCGGCGCCCGACCTGCGTGCCTTCATAGATGCCGCAGTTGCCGCCAACCAACACATCGTCTTCGATGATCACCGGGCTGGCGTTGACCGGCTCCAGAACGCCCCCAATTTGCGAGGCGGCGCTTACGTGCACCCGCTTGCCCACCTGGGCGCAGGAGCCGACCAGCGCGTGCGAATCCACCATGGTCCCCTCGTCGACATAGGCGCCCACGTTCACGTACATCGGCGGCATGCAGATCACCCCGGGCGCCAGATAGGCTCCGGCGCGCACGGTCGAGCCGCCGGGCACCATGCGCACGCCGTCGGCGCTCCTGAACTGCTGAACCGGGAACGTGTTGCGATCGACGAAGCTGAAGGTGTCGCCGGCCTGCGTCTCTTCCATCACTCCCAACCGGAAGCCCAGCAGGATGCCCTGCTTCACCCACACGTTGGTCTGCCAGCGCCCGTCGCGCTTCTCGGCAGCGCGGGCCTTGCCGGCCTCCAGCGCCGCGCGAAAGGCCAGGAAGGTGTCCAGCGCGCCGCTCTCCTTCTTGGCCTCCATGCCCAGGGCAAACAGCCGTTCAATCTCGTTCTGTAACTTCCCGGTGGAAATGTCCCCGGGCGGCACGTTCTCTGTTTTCAGGCTGCTCATAGTGCAAGCAGTATACGCGAGGTTTCAAAGTTTCAAGGTTCAGGGTTTCAAGCTTAAAGACGCGGCAAAACCGGGGTGCCAACTCTGAAACTTTGAAACCTTGCACCTCGAAACCTTGCTCTTCGATCTAATCTGCGTGGAGCCAAATCCTGACCATCTCTCCTGGGCGCACCCCATCGTGCGCGACTGGTTTGTTGCGCGCTTCGGGACGCCCACCGAGCCGCAGATTGCCGGCTGGCCGCACATCCTCGCCGGCCGCAATACTCTCATCTCCGCCCCGACCGGCAGCGGAAAGACCTTGGCCGCCTTTCTGGCCTGCATCGATACCCTTGTCCGCCAGGCACTCACCGGCTCGCTCGAGGAACGCACGCAGGTGCTCTATGTCTCACCGCTAAAGGCCCTGGGCAACGACGTGCAGAAGAACCTCGACCTGCCGCTCTTCGAGATCCAGCAGTTGGCCGCCGCGCGCGGCTACCTGATGCCGCCCATCCGCACCTTTGTGCGCACCGGAGACACACCAAGCCGCGAGCGCGCCCGCATGCTGCGGCAGCCTCCGCACATCCTGGTTACCACGCCGGAGTCGCTCTACATCCTGCTCACCGCCGCCCGCAGCCGCGAGACCCTGCGCCACGTGCACACGGTCATCGTCGATGAGATCCACGCCCTGGTGCCGAACAAGCGCGGGGCGCACCTGGCGCTCTCACTCGAGCGCCTCGACGCGATCACCCATCAGCGCCCCAATCGCATCGGACTCTCCGCCACGCAGCGCCCACTCTCGCTGGTTGCGGAATTCCTCGGCGGCAACAAAGTAGAACGGTGTCATTCTGAGCGAAGCGAAGAATCCCAGCGCAGTTTCGATCTCGAGAGGACTTCCGAGCTTTCCAACCAACAATCGATTTTGCCGTCCGCCGACTCTTCCGCCTTTTCCGGCCCGATGGCGCCGAGCAATACTTCATCCACTCCCGTCACCGTCGTCGTCCCCTCCAACCGGCCGCTCGATCTTGCCATCGAGCTGCCCGCCACCGAGTTGGGGCCCATTGCCTCCAACGAGCTGTGGGACGAGATCTACCAGCGGCTGGAGCAGCTCGCGCACGCGCATCGTTCCACGCTGGTCTTCGTCAGCACTCGGCGTCTGGTCGAGCGCATCTCGCATCGCCTCTCCGAGCGCATGGGAGAAGAGCTGGTCGCCGCGCACCACGGCTCGCTCTCGCGCCATCTGCGACTCGAAGCCGAGCGCCGGCTGAAGCAGGGCGAGTGCCGCATCCTCATCGCCACCGCCTCGCTCGAGCTCGGCATCGACATCGGCCACGTCGACCTTGTCTGCCAGATCGGCTCGCCACGGTCGATCTCCACGGGTCTGCAGCGCATCGGGCGCGCGGGACACTGGCGCGGCGCCATCCCCAAGGGCCGCCTCTTCGCAACCACGCGCGATGAGCTGGTCGAGTGCGCCGCCGTCGTGCGCGCCATCCGGCAACACGATCTCGATGCGCTCAGCCTGCCCGAGGCGCCGCTCGACATCCTCGCCCAGCAGATCGTCGCCGCCTGTGCAGCCGACGAGTGGGGCGAGGACGAGCTTTTTGCTCTCGTGCGCCGCGCGCGCAATTACCGCGACCTGCCGCGCGAAAAATTTGATGCGGCGCTCTCTATGCTCAGCGAGGGCATCAGCGCTACGCGCGGACGCTTCGGCGCCTATCTCTATCGCGACCAGATCAACCATCGGCTGCGCGCACGCCGCGGCTCCAGGCTGGCGGCCATCACCTCGGGCGGCGCGATTCCTGAGACCGCCCTGTTCAACCTGGTCGCTCTGCCCACCGAAACAGTCATAGGCACGCTCGATGAGGACTTCGCTGTCGAATCCAACGCGGGGGACATCATCCTGCTGGGCAATACAAGCTGGCGTATCCATCGCGTTGAGGCCCGCAGCGGCCGCGTACTGGTGGAAGACGCTCACGGCCAGCCGCCAACTGTGCCCTTCTGGCGCGGCGAAGCCCCGGCGCGCAGCTTCGAGCTCTCCGCCCATGTGGCCGAGCTGCGCCAGCTTTTGGCCGCGTCCGATGATTTTGAGTGTCATCCTGAGCGCAGCGAAGGACCCCTGCCCGATTCATCGACAGATGTAGATATTCAAGGTAGTCCACATCAGCCACCTTTTGGCGAGTGTGGGGACAAGGCTGTGGTGCCCCACATCTGCCAGCCTTTGGCAGATGTGGGAATCGACCCCGACTCGCTGCAGCAGATCTCGAACTACATCGCCGAAGGCCGCGCCATCCTGGGCGCTGTGCCCACGCAGCGCTGCGTCATCGCCGAGCGCTTCTTCGACGAAGGCGGCGGCATGCAACTTGTGATTCACGCGCCCTTTGGTGCGCGCATCAACCGCGCCTGGGGCCTCGCGCTGCGCAAGCGCTTCTGCCGCAGCTTCAACTTCGAGCTGCAGGCCTCAGCCACCGACGACGGCATCAACATCGCGCTGGCCGAGCAGCACAGCTTCCCGCTCGCCGACGTATTCCACTACCTGCAACCGGAGACGGTGGAGGACGTGCTGCAGCAGGCCGTGCTCACCGGCTCGCCGCTGTTCGCCACGCGCTTCCGCTGGGACGCCAACCGCTCGCTCGCCCTGCTTCGCTTTCAAAACGGCAAAAAGGTCCCGCCCTACATTCAGCGCATGAAGAGCGACGACCTGCTTGCCGCCGTCTTTCCACAGGTCGCGGCATGCGCCGAAAACGTCGACGGCGACATCGTGGTGCCGGACCATCCTCTGGTGGAAGAGGTGATGAAGGATGTGATGCACGAGGCGATGGACATCGACGGCCTTCGCCGCGTGCTCGAAGGCATTCGCGACGGCAGCATCCAGACCATTGCGGTCGATACTCCGGTGCCGTCGCCGTTTGCACACGAGATCCTCAACGCCAACCCGTATGCCTTCCTGGACGATGCGCCGCTGGAGGAGCGCCGCGCCCGGGCCGTGCAGCTCCGGCGCACGCTGCCCGCATCGGTGCTCGAAGAGGCCGGACGGCTCAACCCCGCGGCCATCGCGCAGGTCGTCGAGGAGTCGCGCCCGGACCTTCGCGATGCCGACGATCTACATGATCTCCTGCAGACGCTGGTCATTTTCCCAATGGACATCGAAGTTGAGGGTGCCCCATTCAAGCCCTCTGTTGACTTGAGTGGGGTAGTTGACTTCAGCCACGCTCATCCCAGACGTGGCCAGGAGGCGCTGCATCTCGTCGACCTGCACGATCAAATCACCGCCTGGATGCGCGAGCTTGTCGCATCCCACCGCGCAGTTTCTGCCACCGCGCAAGATCGCCAGTTCTGGGTCGCCAGCGAAAAGGTCATAGACCTTACATCGATACATGTCGATGCATCGTTCTCCCCCGAGCCGCCGGAATTTTCCGCCACCTCGTGCGCAACCCCCGATGCGGTGCTCGATCGCGCACTGATCGGCTGGATGCAACATCTCGGGCCCACTTCAGCCCGGGAGCTGAGCAATCTTCTCTCTATCAATACAGCTGCAATCGAAAAAGCCCTTTTGCGGCTGGAGGCAACCGGCGCCATCCTGCGCGGCCAGTTCCGCCAGATTGCGGGCGAGCTCGAGTGGTGCGACCGCCGGCTGCTGGCGCGCATTCACCGCCTCACCGTGGCCACGTTGCGCAAGCAGATCGAGCCGGTCACCGCGGCGCAGCTCATGCACTGGCTTTTGCGCTGGCAGCACGTGGCGCCGGGATGCGCGCTGCGCGGCGAACACGGACTGCAGAAGGCGTTGCGCCAACTACAAGGTTTCGAGATCGCCGCCAGCGCCTGGGAACCCTACATCCTGGCGCGCCGCGTCGCCGCCTACGATCCGGCTGAGCTCGACCGCCTGTGCCTGATGGGCGTCGCAGGCTGGGGACGCCTCTCGCCGCACCCTGCCACGCTGGCTGATTCAACGACCGGCGCAACGGATCGCGACGCGAGTCAGGAAGCAGGCCACGAGCGCCCGCGGCGCATCGTCCCCACGGCGGTTGCGCCCATCACATTCTTTCTGCGCGAGGAGTGCGCCTGGATGCTGCCGCGCCCGCACGACGGCATCTCTGAGCACTCGCTCAGCGACACCGCTCGGGCTGTGCTCAGTGCGCTCGTCCGCCGCGGCGCATCGTTCTTCGCCGAGTTGCAGCGCCACACCGGCCTGCTGCGCTATGAGGTCGAACACGGACTGTGGGAGTTGGTCGCCGCGGGATTGGTCACGGCCGATGCCTTTGAGAACCTTCGCGGACTCATAGCTCGGTCGCGCTCCACGGCACGCTCGTCGCGCTTGCGCCGTCCGCGCGCCACCGCCGGACGCTGGTCTCTGCTCTGGCGTGAGGATGACCCGCAGGATGTGCTCGCCGAAGCAGGTGAGATTGCCAGAGAGCTCGCGCCGCGGCGCTCGCCATCGGATGAACGCGTCGAGGCCACCTGCTGGATGCTGCTCAACCGATACGGCATCGTCTTTCGAGAGTTGCTGACGCGCGAGTCCAACTTGCCCAGGTGGCGCGAGCTGCAGTGGGCCTTCCGCCGGCTGGAGGCCCGTGGCGAGGTGCGCGGCGGACGCTTCGTCTCCGGCTTCGTCGGCGAGCAGTTTGCGCTGCCGGAGGCGGTGGAGAGCCTGCGTGAGCTGCGCAATCTCCACCCCAGCCCGCCAACAACAGGCGCGCTGGGGGCCCCGCTCCACCCCAGCCCGCCAACAACAGGCGCGCTGGGGGCCCCGCTGCCGGCCTCAACCGAGCTCATCACCATCTCGGCAGCCGATCCGTTGAACCTGGTCGGCATCCTTGTTCCCGGTGAGCGCATCCCTGCTATCGGAGCGCGCAGCGTCAGCTTCCGCGCCGGAGTCTACGTTCCCGATACCGCAGTGCGAATTCCTTTTAGCCCCGAGCAGGCTGCGGTGTAGGGGCGGCCATCCTGCCGAGAGAATCGCGAGGACACCATGATCCGAAAGCCAATCGCGGGCGTCGATTACACGCTGAACGAGCAGGGCCGCAAGATCTTCACCGCGCGCTTTCTCCTGAGTCTGGGATACTGCTGCCGGATGGACTGCCCCAACTGTCCCTACCAGGCCAAATCGCTCGTATACGACGATCCCAGCGAAGAGAACGCAGACTCTGCCTACATTTGACTTAAGCCTGCGCGCTAAGTGAGAATAAAGAGTCGCAAGCATTCGCGACTCCCACCCGAGTGGGCCTGTGGCGCAGCTGGGAGCGCGCTTCCATGGCATGGAAGAGGTCGTCGGTTCGATCCCGACCAGGTCCACCAATAACTACTTCAAATTCAATCAGTTATAGCGACCGGCAGTTTCCATGCTGCTGGATTTGGTAGCATTTGGTAGCAAATTTTCAGAAAGTTTTTGCCGCTTCGACTTTTTCGGCTTCTTTCTGAGCTCCTGGTTGATCGCATTCACCGTGGCGGCGACGCCTTCGGGCAGCTCCTGCATGTACACATCGGTCGTCGTGGCCGTGCGCGAATGCCGAAGCAATCCCTGAACGTCTTTGACCGTTCCCTTCCGCTGCGCCAGCGTAGCGATGCTGCGCCGGATGACCTGAAAGGTCAGCTTGGGAAGTTCCAGGTCTTCCGCCAGTTTATGCAACACCCTTCGACGGTAGTTGCCCGTGTCCATGAAGCCGCCTTTCGCATCCGGAAAGATGAATGCGTCGGGAGAGGCATCGGGGCATTGTTGTTTCCACTCGGAAAGTGCGTCTACCAGTGCCTTCGGCAGATGGATCACGCCCAGACTCTTCCTCGTCTTGCCCCAAGGCCGCAGGACACCTTTGTATGCGGTCTCGAACACCTGCATCTTCGACTCCGCACGGTTAAAACACTTCCAACGCAGAGCAAACAGTTCCGAGGGCCGCAATGCATTGGTCATTTCCAGTTCCAGCAACACCCGGTCACGCACTGGCAGTTGCGCTAACGCAAGCCGCAGCTGCTCCCAGGTCAATGTGGTCCTGTCGGTTTCGCGCAATTGCGCAGGAACGGTTACTTTACGCGCAGGATCCTTGGTGAGAAAGTCCTGCTCTACAGCTTCCGCAAAGATGTCCCGCAAATATGCGCGAATCTGAAGCACCCGATCCCTCGAATGTCGGCTGGCCAGTTTGTTCAGGTGAACCTGCAAAGTGAACCGGTCAAAGCTATCCAGCGAAATGGCATCGAACGTATCTGTCAGATCCTTCTGAATGATCAACTTCTTCACCTTGGCCGTCTCCGGCTTCCAGGTCGCTTCCTTCAAGGGAAGAAAGCGGCTGCGCAGGAACCACCCGAATGTGACCGCGCCGTCGTTCATGACCCGACCGTTCGTACTCTGACCCGTCGCGCGCGCGATTTCCTGCTCCAGCAGATCTCGCGCCTGAAACTTCGAAACCTCCACTTTCAGGCCAAGCACTACCGAAACGATGTCGACTCTTTCTTCATTTTTGGTTGGATCGAAGATCACCTTGCGGTAGTAGCCGTACCACTTTTTCCCGCGCAGTACGACCCAACCCCTCTGGTGCGAATTTCCCATCTATTCCTCAGTTTCTGTGGGGGAACAAGTGGGTCTCGCTATTCTACTCCCGGAACGTCGATGGCGAATTGCAGAAAGCCTCTCCTGCTCCGCGATGAATTCCTCGATCTTGCTTGCCCGGTAACGAAGCAAACCGGCACGGCCAGGACCGCCGCCAAACCTGATAGCCGGAAGCAGTGGCACTTTTCTCGATGAGTGATCCCAGACCCAATCGAGCGAAGTGTTCAGTCGCTTCGCAACCTCTTCCGGCGTAAGCAATGCATCGAGCGCTTCGATCCTGACCGGATCGTTTCTATCACTCATCAATTTCAACTTTCCCGCCATGGTAGACAGCACCCCATAAAGCACACCCGTGTATCAGAAGTGGCTCATTGTCCGGCGAGGGCCGGTAAGACTGACACGCCCTCTCGTATCCCCCGCGCCTATCGCCGGACAGGAACAGAGGCAAAGCAGAATCGCATCAAGAAACGTGAGAGGCACCCGATGGGCATTCAGGAGCTTGTAACACGCAGTCCAACCACCTTACCGGGCGGCAGGCGCGATGCCGGGTTGGATCACCTGGCCGCATTGCTACCGGATCACGCCGCAACGCCAAAGGACTGCTCCCAGACACGTCCAGAGAACCAGCGAAAGCAAACAGGCGAACGCAATTCCTCTAGCCGGCCCTTTGGTCGCTAACCTCATGATCTTCTTCACTTGCGTATTTCAGAAAGGCCCTCCGGATCGATCAAAATGCCATTTTCGGGCGTGCCGCGCCGCGCCGCTGGCATCGGCAATGCCGGTGCGGCTGCAGGAGGGCCGTCTGCGCTCTTTCTTTGCGCCTTCTTAATGGCGAGGAACGGCTGAGCCGTGGTTTCGAACTCCTCCATCGCCTTGCGAAGCGCCACATAGGCCCGATAGGCATTGAGGAGCTCGTGACACGATTTACATCCGCCTCTGATGCCCCCTTGCTCGTCCTTCACAGGGTTATATGCAGGATGCCGGGAACATCGGCCCCTGATGCGATACTCAGCACGAACTGCCAGCTTTAACATGGAACTCCTCTCAGCAGGGAAAATAATCATAGCATATATAGTATTACTATGATTTGGTATGCACAGCGACGGATCGCAGGAGGGGTGGCAATTGTGGGCTGATGCATCCAGCGCACGACATCGGCCCCGGGTCCGGCGCTCGAAATGCACCGGAGTGCCAAATGCCGGATGAAGCCCTTTGCGGAAGCTTGGTATTCCTTTTTTGCCTTCTTGCATAGCCGGATCTCACAATAGAGAATCTCAGATTTGAAGGACGCGCCAGTTGGGAGACACACGCGTTGACCTCACCTACTGGTTCTCGGCAAGATTGGACTTCCGGCGCCTGTTCGTGAACTGGCTTCCCGTTCATGGGACGCGATCGTTGTCGGTGCCGGACACAACGGGCTGGCCTGTGCCGCATATCTCGCCCGCGCGTGCAGGCGGGTGCTGGTGCTGGAGAGCCGGGAGCGGGTTGGCGGCGCCTGCACAATTGAGGAGCCTTTTCCCGGTGTGCTCATGTCTCCCTGTGCTCACCTTGCAGGGCTCTTGCACCCACTCGTGATCTCGGAGCTGAAGCTGCCAGAGCGCGGCTTCCACTGGACTCCGGCTGTAAATGGACTTTTTGTGCCCTTTCTCGATGGATCGAGCATTCAACTGTGGGATGACGATGATGCCTGCGAGGCCGAAATTCGGAAATTAGCACCGGGAGATGTCGCTGGCTGGCGCGCAATGAACGATGTCATTCGCCGGCTCCGGGATAAGCTACGTCCTGAAGGCGGCGGTGATCTCTGGATCGGTGAGCCTCCTACGCAGGAGCAGATCGAAGAGCGGCTCGGCTCTGACGCGGAGGCAAAGCATCTCCTCTTCGATTGGTCGATGGCGGAGTTCGTTGAACGCTACCTCGATGATGAACGATTGCAGTCGGCCTATCTGGGCCAAGGCGTGATTGGAACCAATGCCAGTCCGTTCGACGCCGGCACGGCTTCGATCCGCTTCCACCACGCGTGCGGTCGGTTGGGCGGGATACCAGACATGTGGGGATATGTGCGGGGCGGCATGGGAATGGTCTCATTCTTTTTCTGCGATGCCGAGGTGGAATCAGGGGCGGTGGTCGCCGCTGGAGTACCGGTCGCGCAGATCATTCCGGGAGAGGGCGTAGTGCTGGAGGGTGGCGAACGGATTGCCGCTCGTATCGTTGTGTCGAATGCCGATCCGCAGCAGACCCTGCGCCTGCTTGGGGATCGTGCAGACGCAGCCTGGTGCGCCCAGGTAGAAGGCATTCCGATCGAGGGGTGCACGGTCAAGCTGAATGTGCTGCTGCGCGAGTTGCCGAACTTCCTAGCGCGGCCGGGAACCGACGCGCCACATCATTACGGCCAGATCAACGCGCCGCTGACGAAAGCGGAGTGGAAATTAGGATTCGCGCAGGCGCGGCGTGGCGAGTTGCCAGAACATCTCTGGTGCGAACTCTACTTCCAAGAGCGTGCATGACAGATCGGTCGTTCCGGCAGGGCAGCATACGATGAGCGTCTTTGCGCAGTATGTTCCCTATCGCTTTGCGCACGGCACCTGGGATGAGCGGCGCGAAGAGGTCAAGCGGCTGGCCTTGAAGTCGCTGGGCCGCTTCTATTCGAACCTCGACACGGCAGTGATCGATGCGCAGGTCCTGGGGCCGCCCGATATAGAGCAGAAGGCTGGATTGACGGGTGGGCATATCTTTCAGGGAGAATGCCTGCCGCCTTACATGTG
>WNFY01002601.1_pt1 | contig 25053 bp, 23 predicted proteins | sample 5400091 | NCBI WGS metagenome assembly WNFY01 (sample SAMN13153364, study PRJNA577476) | soil metagenome | isolation source: 60 cm soil or saprolite under grassland replicate 1 | place: USA:California | collected 2016-06-15 | reverse complement strand
GCCATTGACGAGGGGTTGGATGAGCGTCCTGCCCGCAGCAGCGCCCGCCGCTACCGCTCCACGATGACCACCCAGGAGCAGACGGCTCCCGTTGCCCGCAGACGCCCGCTGCACTGGACGGTCCTGGTGGGCCTCACCCTGCTGTGTATGCTGGCCGGATTCGTGGTCTTCTCGGCCCTGGGGAACTGGTGGCAGCACACCCAGGACACGCTCCACTACGGCATGCCCAGGACGTTCCAGATGGATGCGGTGGTCGGGCACCAGGACTCAGCGGCGCACCCGTCGCACTTCATCGCGCTCAATCTGGGCGGGCACCTCTCCGTCATCGAGATGCCGGGCGGGGATGTGAGCAAGACGGTGATCTACGCTGGCCCCGTCCTCTACGGGCAGGACGCTGCCCTGGTCGCTGTTACGCTCTCCGTGGCCCATGACGGGCAGGGCAAACCGGAACTGGTCCTGCACTACCAGAACAACGAGGTCATCCTCTCTGACGGCACAGATGGCAAGTTCCACCTGCAAGCACAGGAGTAAGTTCGTAGCGCGTTTGGTGAAAAGAGAGACACAGACAGGAGCAGGGGACCGTTGGACGGATGATCATCCCTGCTCCTGCTGGCACGAAATGATGAAGAAGAGAGAGCACGCGAAGAAGGGAACACACACGATGCACCAGGCAGATCAGCAGGCACACGAACCCAAAGGACCCACCACCGGACCGCTGCGTCCTGTGATTGTCGTCATGGACACGATTGACGATGAAGAAGAAGAAGAAGAAGAAGAAGAAGAAGAGGACCCCCGTCTTGATGCGGGAACGCCTCCACCACCACAGGGCGAGGGCGATGACGAGGAGCAGGACCGCCTGCCTCCCGTAGCAGCAGAGGAGGAGGGCAGCGTACCACCACCACGAGCGCAACCCAAAGAACCAGACGAACCCGACGACGACGAGCCTATCACGCCCGGCCCACCATCCCCACGCGAGCCCAGGCTGCTCTCCCTCCCGGCGGCAGCCGCCCGGCCCCGGCGTCGGCTCTCCCTGCTGATCGCCCTGATCGGGATCAGCCTGATGCTGCTTGGCGTTGCGGTCGGCGTCCTGCTGGTCGTGAGTCCGGCACGTCTGGGCTCAGTGATGACCTTGCTACCCGGCATCACTCCACGCGCCACCGTTACTCTCACTCCTGCCCAGGCACGCCTGCACACTGCCGTCTCGCTCACCGCTGTCACCGGCACCCCCGATCCCACCCGAGGACAGGTACACGCCCGCCTGCTTTCTGAGCAGAGTCCCGTCTTCACGCGCATGGTGCCCACCAGCGGACACGGCCACACCCGCGCGCAGGCAGCAGGCGGCACGCTCACCTTCTACAACGCCGCCCCCTACACGCAAACCGTGGCCGCAGGCACCGTGCTCACCGGTACCGATGGCGTCCAACTGGTGACGGATCAAGCAGCGCTCCTGCCTGCTGCCAACCTGCCTACGGTGGGCATGGCGACGGTGCCTGCCCAGGCGGTACAGGTCGGTCAAGAGGGCAACATCGCGCCTCTGGATCTCAACGGGCTCTGTTGTGTGGCGGGCGTCTCGGTCAAGAACACGGACGCCTTTACGGGAGGGCAGTTTGCCCGTGACTACCCGGTGGTAGCACGCCAGGACGTAGACGAGGTGATCACCCAGGAGAGCAGCCCCCTCACCCAGGAGGCACAGGCGCGCCTGCAAGCAGATGTACGCCCAGGCGAGCAACTCATCGCCCCCGCGCAGTGTCACCCAGGCGTGAGCACGGATCACCCGGTGGGCAGCGAGGCGGCTCACGTCACGATCACGCTCACCCTCACCTGCCAGGGCGAGGTCTACGACCAGCAGGCGGTCGAGCAGCTTGCCAGTGCCGCTCTGAGTACGCAGGCTCGCACGACGCTGGGCACCGGCTACAGCGTGCAGGGTCCCATCACCACCAGCATCACCCAGGTCGCCACCACCCAGGCAGCCCATGGCACCCTCTCGCTCCTGGTGGGCGCGCAGGGCACGTGGAGCTATCAATTCAGTAGCGCCCAGATCAGCCAGTTAACCAAACGGATCGCGGGCCTGCCCCGACAAGAAGCCGTACGTCTGCTCAAGCACGACGCGCACATCCAGGCGGTGAGTATCACCGAGACGTGGAACGCGACAAGCATCCCGAGCGACCCGGCGCACATCCAGGTGATGGTCCTGGATGTGGTCAACGGATAAGCAAGAGAGGGACGTGCAGGACTGGGGAGTGACCAGCCCTGCACTCCACCACGGACAGGTTACCCTGGTCAATTGGGAGCGGCGGCACTTCGTCACGGACTGCCTCTTCACCGTACAGGAGTGTGCCGTGCTCATGGCCCTCTTGGATGCATGGTCCTCCTACATGCCCACGGACCAACTGCTCAGAGAGCTACGCAAGCAAGCAGGCCCGACGCACGAGCAGCAGGAGCCGTCAGGACAAGACGTGCCCCTCACCCGTCTCCGCACGGTGTTCGCCCGATGCCAGGAGCGTCTGCACCACCTCGGCCTGGATATCATCCCTGTTGGTGAGCAGAGTTTGCTCCTGGTCCGTTTCCAGGAGCCGAACAGAGAGGAGCAGGCAGACGCTCATGAGGATCAGTGCGACCCATCTGCACGCCCTACTGCACGTGAAGAGGGTGATTGAGCAGGTAAAAGCAATGGAGCAGCTACCCCTCACCGACCGAGAGCGAGACATGGTACGAGAGAGCCTGGAGCGGGCCTATGATCGGGCGGAGTTTCTACTCACGCCCGAGATCATGCAAGCGCTCACCGACAAGGCGATGGAAGGGGAGGATGCTGATGCATCTCTTGTTCCCTTCCCTTGAGCCGCTGTTCCCATCCGGCTATACGCTGACCGGCAATGACGAGGGGCGTCTGCTCTCGCTGCTGGCGCGCTTGCCATCGGAGGAGCATGGACGCCTCCTGGCTCAGGAGCACCTGACCCCCACGGAGTGGCGCATTCTGATGGCGCTAATCGACGCCTATCCCGGCTACGCGTCCTATGCACACCTGTTAGCAGTGCTCACCTCGTCTTCTCCACAGGCGTGTCAGCAACGCCTGCAAGAAGCGCGTGTCGGAGGCACTGATGCCGTCAAGCGCGTCCTACACCCGCTTCGTAAAGTCCTGGCCTCCCTGCATCCCAAACTTGAGCATGTCGGGCTTCGGGCAGCATCAGTCCAGGGGTTCGGCTATCTGCTGGTCGCCTTTAGTGAGAGCGGGGAACAGGTTACCCGAAAACGCGGGATGTGAAGGCCGCATGGTCACACCTCAATCGGCTACACTTCTCTTGTACTTCGTTGATCGCGACACAAAGAAAGGCAGGAACAGCGCGATGGAAACAGGCAGCGGTGAGAGGGCAGAGAGCAGAGGACAAAGAAAGAAGAAGCAATACGGCATCCTGAAAGGAGGAGCATCCGATGGTCTTCACTGATACACTGGCGCAGTATCGGCACGACGTTCGAGCGCTGCGGGAACGGGTCCGAGAGGTGGACCTTGATCAGCAGCAAGGACTGGTAGAGATGAACCTGCCGCTGGTTATGACGCTGGCGCGGCGGTATGAAGGACGAGGTGTGGACCTGATGGACCTGATCCAGGAAGGCAACCTTGGTCTGCTACGAGCAGCACAAAAGTTTGATCCTTCGCTAGGGGTCCAGTTCTCGACGTATGCATGGCTCTTGGTCAAACAGGGGATTCTCTCGGCCCTTCCGCAGCGGATCGCCTCGGTGTCCACCTCCACATACACGTTCGAACGCGTGCAACGACTGCTGCATCTCCAACGAGAGATGCGCGCGGAAACCGGACAGGAGCCGACCCTTGCTCAGCTTGCGGAACGGATGGGGATCTCAGTGGCCTCCGCGCTGGCCCTGCTTGATATGCAGCAAGGACTTTACGCAGTGAGTCTTGATGCCCGGATAGGAGAACACGAAGAGGATACGCTGGCAAACCTCCTGGAGGCGGGTCCGTATCAGGACCCCGAGCACGTTGCCTTGCTTCAGATCCGCAACGAGCACATGCAGCGCTTGCTTAAGCTGCTCACCAAGGCCGAGCGCAAGGTGATCCTCCTGCGCTATGGGATACTCGACGGTGAGGCGCATACTTACGAAGAGATTAAGCGACGCACGCACCTGGGCATCGAGAAGGTTCATTCGTTGGAACAGCGCGCCCTGCTCAAAATGCGCCACGTCGCCACGCGCAAGCAGTTGCGCGACTTCATTGGTTAATCTCTCTCTCGCGTATGTGAACTCTGTTCTGATGAGAAAGGAGCCCGAGATGACACAACGCTTCAGGCACTATTCCTTACGATCACTGACGGGGACTCACCTGCTGGTGATAAACGCGGATCAGGCGGTTCTCTCAGCCCTGGCGGAAGGAGAGATCGTCGAGCAACAAGTGCTCACTTCCAGCGAAATGTACGTGATCGAGGAACTCTTCAAAACATACCCAGAGTACTGCCCCAATGAAGTACTCCTCTCAGCGATGACGGGCAAGAGCATCGATCAGTGTCAGGAGAAAGTGCTGTGGGGTGTCGTATGAAGCTCCGGCCCTTTGGCATCGAGATCAAGTCGCTGGTGAATCTGGGCTATGTGCTCGTCCCGCTCAAGCGGAACATTGGCGGAATGCGAGCGGTTGCCGTGTAAGGACGGAAGACCGACAGAAAGGAAGGCACAAGGACATGACAGAGCGCCAGCATCCCCGAAGAGGGCAGGACACGGCCTACACTCTGACCAAAGCCGTGACCCATATTCGGCTCAGTGAGACCAATGCCTGCAAGCTTGCCGCCCTGGACGCCCTGGCTCCGGTGTACCAGGCGCTCTGTCAAGCATACGTCACCTACTTTTGCACGGAAGAGCCACCCGATAAATTTCATGCTCCTGTCTTTCCCACTTCACTTTCTGAACGCTGGCACCGGGTCGCGATCCAACAGGCGGCAGGTATCGCCCGTGCGTGGCGAACCAACCGAGAACAGGCGTATCAAAGCTATCTGGAAGAGCGAGAGAACTACCAGGAAGCACTGGCAACGCCAGATTCCAATCAGAAAGAGCCAGAGTGGAAGGAGTGGAACACCCCCACCTTACGGCAGACCTGCATCCAGGCCAACGCCAATGTTGCCGTTCTGGAACCATCCAACGACTCCACCTTTGACTACTGGCTGAGAATCAGCACGTTAGAGAAGCGCCAACCCATCAGGGTGCCGGTCAAGCTGGCAGATTACCATCGTGCAACACTGGCAGGCAAAAGCATCAATAGCAGTGTGACCTTGAGCAGGCGTACAGATGGCTGGTGGCTCACCCTCTCCTACGAAGAGCAGGTGGCCGCCCAGACCGAGCCAGATGCCCCGGTCGTCGGCCTGGATGTCGGCATTGCTAACTTTGTGACGAGCAGCGATGGCAAGCACTACGGCACCTTTCACGGCAAACTGCGCGAGCGACAAAAGCGTGAGCGGGAGAAACGCCGTCGCAAGGCAAAGCTGCGCGCGTGCCTCAAAAAGAAGGGCGTGGAGAAGCTGCCCTCGACCAGCAGCAAGAGTGGGCAACGACTCAGGCGCCACGTGCGTCAGGAGATCAACCGTGCGGTCAATGTCTGCCTGGATGAGCACCCTGATGCACACATTGCCTATGAACACCTGTCAGTGGCCTCCATGAAGTTCAAGGCGCGCGCGATGAATGCGTATCTGCGCGCCTCCAATCTGGCACGCATTCCCGAAAAGATCGCCTGGGAGGCGGCGAAGCGGGGAGTGGTCGCCACGGAAGTCAAGAGCGCGTACTCCTCGCAGGAGTGCAGTGTGTGCCACTATCCCGATCGTGCCAATCGCCCGGACCAGCAAACGTTTTGCTGCGTCGTCTGTGGCTTTTCAACGCATGCCGATCACAATGCCGCCACCAATATCGAGCGGCGCCTTGGGGATACTGAACTGCATGCCTGCAAACGCAAAGAGGATGTCAAAGCCGTGCTGATCAGGCGGCACGAGATATGGAAGAATCATAACGGTTGGCCGTAGTCCAACCGCCCGCCTAGTTGGTGTATTCTGCGGAGGACATTCAACGGGCGTAGGTGAAGGTTAGGCATCTTGGTGAATGCTTGCATTTGTCAAGATGCCTGATAACTATAGGTTTTCAATGTTTCGTGTCGAATCAGGTGTGTAACCAGGAAAAATCAGGTAAGTACCTGATGTTTTCAAGGGTGGAACAGGAGTACGCTATCTGTACTGACATAGAGATATCTGAGGCAAGATTGCAATTTTCGCCTGTTCCTCTTCCACTCAGGCGATATAATTCATTATAATCTTGTCAAAAGGATGCAAGCGTTCTTGCTGTGCTCTGCCGTGTTCTGTAGAGAATGTTGTCCTGGCCTGAAAAGGAGGGGTACCTGGACGAACAGGTGTATGATATAATCAGCGGCGAGAACTATTTGCGACGATATTTTTCCAACAAGTCTAGATCCTTTGAGGAGGCAAAGTGGGCTCTACTTCTAACAAAAGCTTGCTTGATGTGGCGACGCAGAAGATCGTCGAAAGCCAGGTCTGGCGTTCTGTCTTCCGTCATGGCTATCCCGATACGCCCTTAAATCAATCTCTGGTGATGATGGGGAATGTATTTCTGCACCTGCACCCCGTCAAGGTCAGCCGCCAGGCGATGAAGATTACCTATACCTGGTGTATGGGCGGTATTTCTTTCTTCTTGTTCCTGCTGCTGACGATCACTGGCGTCTTTCTTATGTTCTACTACATACCCAGTACTAGCCTGGCGTATCAGAACATCAATCAATTGAACAGCGCGGTCTCATTTGGTAATCTTGTGCGTAACATGCATCGTTGGGCCGCTCACTTGATGGTGGTCTCCGTGACGCTGCATATGATCCGCGTCTTTTACCACGGCGCGTATAAGCCACCACGCGAGTTCAACTGGGTCGTAGGCGTATTGCTGTTCTTTGTAACGTTGTTCTTGAGCTTCACAGGCTACCTGCTCCCCTGGGATCAGATCGCGCTCTGGGCTATCACCGTCGGCACCAATCTCGCGCCGTACACCCCGTTGCTGGGCGACCCGGTCTACAAAGTGCTGGTTGGAGGTGGCGCGGTAGCGCAGGCCACGTTGATACGCTTCTATGTCGGTCACGTAATCCTGTTCCCGCTGGCTGGTGCATTGTTGATGGCTGTTCACTTCTGGCGTATCCGTAAGGATGGCGGTGAAGCCGGTCCTCCACCTCCCTCTCGCCGTGAGTTGGAAGCCCGTGAGGCCCGTGAGCGTGCTGTAGCTGGCACGACTGGTTCGTAAGAGGGATCTCTGTTCCAGTACGGCGTTCTTGACGCTCTTGAGAGGATACTTACATGTCAATTGAACAGAAAGAACCACAGGTACAGACACAGGCGGCTGCAACGCAGCGACGCTATCGTACGCTGGCGGTAGTGCGGCAAGAAGCGATCACGCGTGTCGAGAAACCGCTAGAAGATTCGGTCTTCGTCTGGCCTCACCTGCTGGTGCGTGAGTTCTTCGCGGCTACGGCGGTGACGGTGATGGTCACGTTGCTGTCACTGCAGATCAACGCACCACTGCAAGGGCCCGCTAACCCGAACGTGACGCCAAACCCGGCGAAGGCCCCCTGGTACTTCCTGGGCTTGCAGGAACTGCTACACTACTTCGCACCGACTTCAGCAGGCGTGCTGGTGCCTGGATTGACGCTGTTGGGGCTGGCGGTGCTCCCCTACGTAGATCGCAATCCAAGCCGCGCCTACTCCGATCGCAAGGTCGCCATTGTGACGTTCACCATGTTTGTGGTGTTCTGGGCGGTGATCACGCTGATCGGGAGCTTTTTCCGTGGCCCAGGGTGGCTGTGGATATGGCCGTGGAATACTGGCGTCTACTTTGATCTCTAAGCAAGGAAACAATTGCTATGACGATAAATGACATCGATAGACCGCCAATCACGCCGCAGCAGTACGAGGTGCTTCATGGCGGCGGCGCTGAGGCGGCGGAGATCGCGAAACAACGTATGTCGCGACGACGCTTCGTGCGTCGCTCTATGCTCGCGGTGTGGGGCGTCTCTACGACCGCAAGTGTGGCGGGTGCATTGTACATGCTCTATCCTAATCTGGCGGGCCAGTTCGGCTCGGCGATAACTGTCGGCAAGAAGACCGATTTTCCAGCCGCGCTACCGGCCAATTTCAAAAGCAATACCGCTGGTGTCCACTACAACCAGCAGGCAAAGACGTACCTGGTGCATATGGCCAAAGGCACGACGATGCTTTTGAAGGGCTCTGATCTCTCCGACCAACTGGCGTCGGAGACGATTGTAAAGGATAGCGATGGCACGTACTGGGTCGCGCTCTATCAGCGCTGTGTCCACCTGGGCTGCACGTACGCTTTCCGTGATGATTGCATAAGCTTCAAGTGCCCGTGTCACGGGTCACACTACAATGTGGATGGTGAGTATCTGGATGGCCCTGCACCCAGAAGTGCGGATCGCTTCGCGCTTTCTTTCCAGGGAGATGAAGTGGTGGTGGATACCGGTACTTTGAATAATACGGTGCCACACCCCGATCCAACAACGCGCATAATACCTGTGCCTACCGTGTTGTGCACCTGATCTGCGAGAGATGTCAAGTCCCGTGTTTGGGAACTCTCTTGTAGAGATATGCTTTGTGAGAAGCTGTCTTCTGAAGATACTTGCTTGGGAGACAGCCTGCTATGGGCCATAGCGGGCCTGGAGAACTTCGGGATGATAACGCTGTCTATGCTCTTAAAGGTCGGGGAGCGTTGAGGCTCTTATCAAAAGGTAATGTTTTATGGTGAATTTTGGACAGGCTGCCGTAGGCATTGTTGTGTTGCTTGTCGTTGCTGGTGGTTTGCTGTATTTGTTCTATTCTCGCACGAATGCGGTAGAGAAGGCAGGCTACGGCGCACTGGCTATGCTTAGCATCGTCTCGATCATGATCCCGGTCTTCTGGATTCGCGAGACGGGATTTGAGGCGAGCCAGCAGAACACACAAGAGGAAACCGCCGTTACGAATGGAATGCAGCTCTACGCGCAGTATTGTGTGTTTAATTGCTACGCTATTGTGAACAACAAGTTAACGAATGTAAAGTACAATGGTTATACCATTGACGCTTTGAATCAATTAAGCGATTTTCAGCTGCAACGCACTATCGCAGCCGGGATATGGAATCCTCAAGCCCCTGCGCCTGCAAATTCGAGTCAGATTCCTATGAGCCAGGACTACGGCGGCTCGCTGGATGCCAATCAACTCAACTACTTGTTTCAGTTTATTCGCTCTGCCGATACGCAATACATGAAAAAGCAGGGCTATGACACTTCTGTTGTACAGAATGGGTTTAATGGGCTGATCGGCTACCTGCAAAATAGCGATCCTACCGCCTACCAGACCGCTGTGAATCTGGGTAAGACCGGACAATTCGGCACGCCAGTGAACGATACTGGTAAAAAGACTGTTACTCTGAATATCACCCAGCCTATCTCGGGCGCTGCCTGCACGCCGTCCTGTTTTAACCCGCTCAATGTCAAGGTGAAAGTAGGAACAACGATCACCTGGGTTAATACAACCAGTCTGCCTCACACGGTTACGGCTATTGTTGGAAACGATCCAACGGCTTCTCCGAAGCCCGCACCAAATATTTTCGACTCTGGCGTTGATCCGTCGAAGTATTTGAAGACTGGTGGGAAGTTTAGCTATACCATAAAGGCGTCGGATTACAAGGTGAATCCAGATCATACCATTTACTACTTCTGTCGCATCCACCCAACGATGTTGGCTGAACTGATCATAACACAATAGGATCTGTTGGGGTAACATCTCGTCAGAGGTGTCGCTAAGTATTACTTTGATCGCTGGTCATGTCGTCATAGGAGATATGAATGGCATGTTGAAAGGGATTGCGATCCATGCAACAAACACAACAACAGGGGGCGTCCGAGCGTATTTCATGGGCTCGTGCCATGATCTTCGCTATCGGCTTCTTTTTCCTTTCAGCCCTTCTTGTGGGGCAGATCCCCAGTTATATTAACCTGCAGCTCACTGCTGCATCTCTTCAAGGAATGGAGATCGGGTCTTTAGGGCTGGGCCTGGTCTGCCTGGGTGGCTTTGCGATCATTCAGGTGATCGTACTACTTTTTGATCCTAAACCGCTGGTGCCTCCAATTATCTTTACTGGCCTGGGAACAGTACTTTCGCTCGGTGGGCTGGCAATCGTGTTATTGTCTAGCTTGACTGGCTGTTCAGCTACCCAGACAACCTGTAACCAGTATTTTCCCACCGCCAGTAGCTCCTGGAACCCTGTTCTAGGTGGAAAGGTGCTCTGGTTCCAGCCGGGCGCGGTCGATTTCGTTGCGCTCGGTATCGCGATATTGGCAGTTGGCGTTGCCATGATCTTCTACAGCCAGCTTGCATTGCGCGAACAGCGTAACCCTGATCGTCGTGATCTGGGGACGACCCCTACCATTCGTTGGCTGATCATTGTGGGTTCTATCCTGCTCGTCGCTTTCATGGTCTTCTATACGTATGCTGATGTCACTGGATTGGGTACTCTGCTGTTTCCAAGTCGTCCGTACTTTGGAACAAGGCTGGTGACTCTCTGTGCAGGTCTTGTGCTGGGTGCGTCTATTTTTACGACTGCCGGGGCATTTGCTCTGCGTTTGCACTATTTGATGCGACCAGTGCGAAAACGCACGATGTCGGGACTCTATGCTATCGGAGCTCTGGGTCTCGCTCAGCTAGGAGTGATCCTGATCATTGCCTGGTTTGTCATCTATCCGCTGATGGCCTGGATGCACAGTTGGACCTTTATTGGATTAGGTGACTATCTGACGGTCTGTGGTCGTAAGACCTTTGTGCCAGGGAGCTGCGCGTTCTCACAGCAAGGTGGCTATATTGTGAACGCAATTGTCACTACGAATTTCTTTGTCATGCTGATGGGCGCCGTCTGGGCGTGGAAGTCGCACCGTAACCTGGTCGTGATCGGCAGTGTAGTGACAATGGCTGTAATCGCTGCGGGAACGTTGCTCGTCCATACAGCGGCAACGTCGAATCAGATTTTGACGGCTATGATGCTCTGCGCTGGAATGCTCATATTGGCAGCCGTCTGGACGTCTGTGTCGCGTCGCGAATTTGCCATCGTGGGTGAGAAGAATCTTGGTTGTCTTGGGCAATGGCTGGTGGTTGGTACCTGCCTTTTCATTTATATTGGGGCATTTGCCTTCTTCTCGGTGCCGGTGTTTCCTGAGACGGAGACTAACATCACGTTCCAGGGAGGTGTTGGTATTCCACCAGTCGCGCCCGCTGGACAGACAGCTCCGATTGTCTATCCTGACGCGATGGTAGTGGTGTTCGTCATGGCAATACTGGCGGCTATTCAGTTTTACTTTCTGACACGTAACCGTTATAAGGTGTAACTGAAGAGCATATAGGATGCGGTCCATTTACGGGGACGAAAAGATGAGAAACCATTCATCTTTTCGTTCCTATTTTTGTGCATTCGGTGATCAGGCATGCTATAATGGAATATGTTCTGTGAGTGGGAGGATTTATGTATGCAGTATGAGCAGCCCCTCAGAATTCTGATCCTTGCCGCCGAGATTGTGCCATTCGCAAAGGTCGGTGGGTTAGCAGATGTGGTGGGTGCGCTGCCGAAGGCTCTCAAGGCCCTTGGTCACGATGTCCGTCTGATTATGCCGCGTTACAGGCAAGTTGACCCGGAACGTTTTCAGTTAAAAACGCTGTTCGATGCGGTCCCCGTGAAGATGGGACGCTTCAATGTCCAGGTCGGTGTTCGTGAAGGAACGATTGGTGACTCTATACCAGTATATATGATCGATGCCCCACGCTACTTTGATCGCGAAAATATTTACGGCTATACAGATGATGGAGAACGCTTTATTCTCTTCTGTCGCGCAGCCCTCGAAGCGGTTCGCGCCCTGAACTGGTCTCCCGATATCGTGCACTGCAATGATTGGCATACTGGCATCGTTCCTAACTGGATGCATACGGTCTACCATACCGATCCGCTCTTTACCAATACTGCTACGGTGTATACCATTCACAATCTCGCGTATCAGGGCATCTTTGGCTATCGCATTCTTGAGGTCGCAGGCGTTGCAGCGAATGGTTTTCTCTATCCACAGCTTACCGAACTGGCAAACGTGGTAGATATTATGGGGCGCGGTATCCTGTTCGCCGATGCAATCACTACGGTGAGTGAGCGCTACGCCCAGGAGATTTTGACACCGACCTTTGGTGAGAAATTAGACCATCTGCTGCGTTCGCGTCGCAATCGCCTGTTCGGTATCCTCAATGGCGTTGATTACCAGGAAAACAATCCTGCCACTAATCATTATATTCGAACCCACTATGATGCTGATTCCCTTGAGATGCGCGCGGAAAACAAAGCCTTTCTTCAGGAATATGCCCATCTCCCGGTACGCGCCGATGTCCCTCTGCTGGCGATGATCTCCCGCCTGACGGATCAAAAAGGGCTTGACCTGATCGCGCGCATCATTCAGCCGTTGCTTACGCAAGGTGTCCAGTTTGTTGTGCTTGGCATTGGCGATCAACACTATCATGAGCTATTGCAAAACCTGGCGGCACGCTTTCCCGATCAGGTTGCTGTCTTCCTGACGTTCAATACCGAACTGGCGCAGCGCATCTACGCGGGCAGCGATATGTTCCTGATGCCTTCCCGCTTTGAACCATGCGGTTTAAGTCAGATGATCGCTATGCGCTATGGCAGTGTGCCTGTCGTACGCCGCGTGGGTGGCCTTGCTGATACCGTGCAGGAGTACGATCCGCTCACTGGCGAGGGAAATGGCTTTGTTTTCAATAATTATGATGCCTGGGAGCTGTTCGCTGCTGTTGTACGCGCACTGGAGGTCTATCGTTTCAGAGATGTCTGGCGCGTTCTTCAACTGCATGGTATGGCGGCTGATCACTCCTGGCGTACCTCGGCGCTGCGCTACGTAGAGATCTATCGCAATGCGCTGGCGTTTCACAGAAGCGGCAAGTAACACTAAATCAGGGGGATCGGCAAGGTAACATCGACTGTCGTCTCCCTATGGATACCCGAAAAACTCCTTTTAGCTCCTTGAAAGGAAAAAGTCCTGTCCATTGCTAAAAACTTGAAGTTTTAAATGCAAGGGCTTATACTAGGGTCAAAGCAAATATAAGATGTGCTGATGGAGGTTTGAGGTGACGTGGAAAGTGGGTCTATCCTCAATAACGTATTTGATACCGCTGAACAGCTGGGAAGATGCCGCACGGCTTGTCGTACTGGCGCTCTTCCTGCTTATGCAACGACAGGTGCATTCGGGCAGGTTAGCGAGCGAACCGAAGTTTCGCTCGAAGCGCTGGTGGGCATGTTCCGTACCGCCCTCGCTTATGGAGATGAGCAGGGGCGCGATACCGTTTTCGCCGCGCTTATCTGTCGCACGCAAACAAGCAATGAATACTGGGCCTCCACTATGCTCAGCGACGCCTGTCTCGATGAGCGTCATATCTTGCTGTACGATCTGTGCGCCGATCTGCACGAGAGCATCTTCCGCGCTTTGATGGACCCGGAACGGTCTTTCTGGGAGGAAAACTTTCTGCGGGCCCTCCATTTTGAGCGCAGGCACGTGTATCAGGCGTTTATGATGCGAGAAGGCTGCTGGCACGATCGACAGGTGAAGCGCGCGACACGTATCCCGCGTTCCCTGCTGGCGAGTCTTGATCGACTCCATTTGCTTGCCAATGGTGATTCTTGTCCAATGGAGGTTGAGGACGAGAAGGCGCATACCATGCTGCTCGCGGTTGAAGCGAGCGATCTCGCGCGCGTGGTGATGCTCCTGCCGTACAGGTTAAGGGCCGTAATTCTCCTGCTGTTTTGGGAAGAAAGATCGGAGAAGGAGGCTGCCCAGTTGCTCAAAGTTACCACGCGGACGGTGTGGAATCGCAAGCAGAAGGCGTTGGGCGTTGTTGCGCGAGGCATTAAACGTTGAAAAAGATGGTTTCTCTCTATAAACGGATATAATGAGAGAGAAATTTTGAGCAAATAAAAAAGAAGAGATGGAGCGATCTGGACTTGGCACAAAAGATAGCATACCTGGATTGTCATTCTGGCATCAGTGGCGATATGTTCCTGGGAGCGCTGCTTGACGCTGGCCTCTCGCTGGACATGTTGAAGGATGGCCTGGCGGCCCTGCCTGTCAAGGATTATCAACTGACCCTTGATGTGTTTGAGGATAAGGGGATACGCGGCTCGCGTTTCGATGTACTTTTATCGGAACAGGAGCAGCCGGCGCGCCACTTCTCCGCTATCGCTGCCCTGCTACAGTCTTCGACGTTGCCATTGCGTGTACGCGAGACCGCGCTGGCAATCTTTCGCTGCCTGGCCGAGGCGGAGGCGACGGTGCACGGCTCAAGTATCGAGGAGGTCCATTTCCACGAAGTTGGAGCCGTTGATGCGATCGTCGATATAACCGGAGCGGCCATTGGTATAGAGACGCTTGGTATAGAGCAGATCTATGCCTCGCCCCTCCCCTTGACGAGTGGACATGTCAAAACGGCGCATGGCCTGTTGCCGGTTCCGGCTCCTGCGACATTGGAGATTCTGCGCCGCGTCGCAGCACCCTGGCGACCAGCTCCCGTTGAAGGCGAGCTGGTGACGCCAACAGGGGCCGCTATTCTGGCAACGCTCGCGCGCTTTGAGACGCCGGCAATCACTATCGAGCAGCTCGGTTATGGCTTTGGGCGCAAGCGACTTCCCTGGCCGAACTGTCTGCGCCTCTGCCTGGGTCGCGCTCAAAGCGGAGGTCATCCAGGAGACGAAGAACCGGATACCGATTGGGTGACGGTCATCGAGACGCATATCGATAATATGAGCGGCGAACTGCTGGGAGGACTGATGGAGCGCCTGTTCGCTGATGGGGCGCTGGACGTGAGCTACTCGCCGTTACAAATGAAAAAGAATCGCCCGGCTACCCTGATCACCCTTCTCTGCCGGCCCGAAGACGGTGAGCGCATGGCCGGCATCGTGTTGCGCGAGACCGATACACTGGGCGTGCGTATACAGCAGGTGCAGCGGCGTAAAGCGCAGCGCGCGCAGCAGAGGATCGCGACGCCTCTGGGCCCGATACTAGTAAAGGTTAAGCGGCTGGGTATGCGTATTATTAGTGCCGCGCCCGAATATGAAGAGTGCCGGCGCATCGCTGAAGAACGTCGCTTGCCGCTAGAGCAGGTATACGAGGTGGCACAGGAGGCAGCCCAATCTCTTATAATAGGATAGTAGGAAAGCGTAACAAACAAGAACCTGGAAACAAGATAGAGCATGGAATTCATCGACTGGCGTAAATCGCCCGAGAAGATCGAGATAGACAAAAAGTCAGAAGATACGGTGCGCAGGAGAAATAGAAGGTACCGGGATTACGTCGAGGACCAGATTCGCGAGGCGCAGGAGCGTGGCGACTTCTCGAATCTCCCTGGCGAGGGGAAGCCGCTGCACCTCGAAGACGAGACCCATTTAGGCGAAAGGGCCCTGGGCTACCATCTCCTCAAGAGCAACGGCTTCGCACCCACCGAAGTGGAGCTTGCCAAAGAGATACGCCAGGAGCAAGAACGCGCCGAAGTGAGGCTTGAGCGCGTAAAGCACCTGAGCAAGAGACTACGCGCCCGCCGCGTGCCTCCCTTCGCCAGTGAGAAGCGCGCCTTCAACACTACGGCAGCAAAGGCGGCCAGCGAGTACGAGCGTACATTGCGCGAACTCAACCGCAAGATCCTGACGCTCAACCTGATCGCGCCCTCCTCGATGCACCTGCCTCTGCTAGAGGTCGAGCCGCGCGTGGAGGAGTTCCGCGCATCCTGTCCCCTCTTCGAGGATGTGACGCGCTCGTAGGCTATGGTTGCGAGAACGTGATGTGAAGGGCTGGAGAACTGCGTGTCACTACCCTGCGCTGTTTTTCATATATTCATTTGCGGAATAGGAGAGGTTGTTTGTTTTATGCAAAGTAGCAGGTAAAAGGATAAAGAAGGTTTAGAAAAGGTAGGATTTGACGTGAGGAGTATAATGGATATGTAAGGGCTTATTGGTGTGGTCATTAGTATACGACAGTTTGTATGCCAGTTTGTCTGGATTGTGCCAAATGGGGAAAGATGCGATGAAAAATTGCAGGGTGAGTTTTAGTCCTGACGAAATTGACGAGAGGGCACAGGGAGCTATTATTGTTGAGGCTGTGAAATGAGGTAGGTATATGTCGTTGTTGTTCGCTAGACCAAAAGATAACACTGCAAGGAAAGGTGAAATAACTGAGAGCATCGTTCTAGCAAGATTGATACAATTGGGACATCAATGCCTCATTCCCTGGGGACACGATCATCGTTATGATATTGCAATCGATGATGACGGGAAGCTCGTGCGCATTCAGTGTAAAACAGCGCGATACATTGAGGAAAAAGGCTGTATCGAGTTTAACACAGCTATCACTTATGCCAGAGTCGGAGGAAAGCCACATATCAGGAAAGGATACAAGGGGGAAGCAGATTACTTTGGGGTTTACTCTCCTGATACGGGTAAAATCTATTTAGTGCCCGTGGATGATGTACCGATAGGCTCTAAAGGGCTTTTGCGCTTAGATGCAACAAAGAATAATCAACAAAAGGGCGTGAAATGGGCGCAAGACTATGAAATATAAAGAGCCGGTGAAGGGATTCGAACCCTTGGCCGCTCATTTACGAAACGAGTGCTCTACCACTGAGCTACACCGGCTAACTGTCTCTAGAAGCTCTTTTAGCGCTTCATTGGAGATATCTCTTAGACACAGCAAATTATATCCATAAAGCCTGGTCGTGTCAAGCACTTTTCGAGGGTTCTTTGAAAAAAAGAGCTGATCAGACGGGCATTGAGCTGAATAGTCGAGGTAGGGAGAGGATAATTGATGAGTTTAATTGAGAAGGAATCAGAGAAGCGTGGTGGATGCAGCATCTGTTGAGCTTTTGTGTGGGAAAGCAGGCTTCGCTTGCTTGAAGTGCGTACTGCATATGTCGCAAGTGGAATTCTTCCTACTACTCGATAAATATCGAAATGATCCTATCAATTAGTTCAAATCTGAGCAGTTAATCTCGACAACTATACTGTGATATGGTAAGATATGTGACAATGTTCCGATTTTGTCTAGTTTGGAGACCTGTATGCGTGCCCTATTGCTGGCAACGACCAATCGTCATAAGTTAGATGAGTATCGCGCGATCTTCTCGAATCTACCTTTTACTTTGCTTTCACTTATTGATATCCAGCTAGACATGGATGTGGAGGAGACGGGGACCACCTTTCTGGAAAATGCGGAACTGAAGGCCCATGCCTATGCACAGGCTTCGGGTATGCTCTCTCTTGCTGATGATTCTGGGTTAGAGATTGATGCGCTGGGGGGTGCCCCTGGTGTGTATTCCGCCCGCTTCGCGGGGGTGAACACGCCATATGAAGAGCGCTTTCGCCTGATTCTTGAGCGGATGCAGGGCCTCCCTCAGAGTCAACGGACCGCTCGCTTTCGTTGCGTGATCGCTCTGGCGGAGCCGTCTGGTTATTGCCGTAGCGTGGAGGGGGTAATAGAAGGGGTAATTGCTGATGCTCCTCGTGGCGCACATGGTTTTGGCTATGATCCTATTTTTTTGATTCCCGAACTGGGAAAAACGAGCGCCGAGTTACCGCCGGAGCAGAAGAACAGTATCAGCCATCGTGGACGAGCTGCGCGCAAGGCTCGTGAGCTGCTTGAGAACTGGCCGCCATCTCCAGCTCCCCAGGAGATAGCGTGAATATAAAAGGTGTTGTGTAGCGAGAATCGAGAGAGAGACATGAGGAACAGGTAACTATGGCGAAAAAACCGGCTGCTGTGCGGGTAGCTCTTGATCTGGAGACGACGGGGCTGCATGTGGATCAGGACGCTATCCTTGAGGTCGCGGCTATCAAGTTTCAGGGGAAAGATGTGATCGAGACGTTTGAGACGTTTGTGTCTCCGGGACGCTCTATCCCCTATCGCGTGCAACGCCTGACCGGGATCAAACCGGAACTGTTAGTGGGGGCGCCGCTCTTTGATGAGATTAAGAAGAAGCTGCAAAATTTTCTGGGCGATCTACCGATTGTTGGTCATAGTATTCCCTTCGACGCGGGTTTTCTGCGTCGTTGGGGCCTGGCCCGCAATAATCCTCTGATCGATACGTTCGAACTGGCAACGGTGATGCTTCCTTCTCTGGCAAGTTATAACCTGGGGCAGGTGGCGGAGTCCCTGGGCATCAAGGTTCCTGAAGATAGACACCGGGCAATGGTTGATACCGTGCTGGCGATGGAGGTGTTTCTGGTCCTGCATGAGCGCCTGCAGTCCGTTGATCTTGCGCTGCTGCAGGACCTGGCGCACCTGGATGCCCCCCGCTCGTGGCCGCTACTCCATTTCTTTCGCCAGGAGGTGCGTGATCGTCAGGAACGCGATGGCGTGCGCGGCGGCCCGGCGCGAGGTAGTCTGGGCGATCAGTTTGCCGCTCAATTGGGGATGGATCCCCGCGTGCTCTCCTTTGCGATCGCTGGCCAGCAAGAAGCTGTACAGGAGAATGCGACGGGTGTGGCTGATACGCAAGCGGCTCTCCCGAATGCCCTTGAGCAGATGCAGGCGTTGGCGGTGCTATCTGAAGACAACGAACAGTCAACCGATAGAAACTATCAGACGGCGCAGATAGCAGTGCGTGAGGCATTGGAAGAGCGTACGCCTCTGCTCATGGAGATTACCGTTGGGGGCAGCGAATATACACCTGCGTTGCTCCCAGCCCTGGAATGGCTGGTTGAAGCCTCTAGCAAGGGCGAGACGCCTGCTCCCCGGCTCGTGATCGCCTGTTCAAATCAGCAGCATGCACGTCGCCTTGTAGAGAACACCCTGCCGCGCTTGCAGTCGTTTTTGAAGAGCCAGCTTCCGGTGGCCTACCTGGCTGAGCGTGGAGGCTATCTGTGCACCCATCGCTGGTTCGGAGCCGCGCTGCGCCGCACCAGCGGTGAGCTGACGGCTGAACAGGCGCGTGGGCTGGCGAAGCTTGGTCTCTGGGCGCAGCAGACGCTCACAGGTGAACGCGGCGAATTGACGCTACTGCCACAGGAGATGTCGGCATGGGAGCGTATCTCCTCCGGCGTTGAGCGTATTCCGTCCGCCGATCCGCGCTCGAAGACGATCTATGAGCGCTGCACGTATCGCCGGAAGGGCTACTGTTTTGTGAGCCGCGCCGAGGATCGTGTGAAGGCGGCCAGCATTGTGGTGACAACGCATGCTGGATTGTTCGATGATCTCTCACAGCCGCCGTCGCTGCTCGCCGGCATTGACCGCCACCTTATCCTCGATGCAGACCTCCTTGAGGAGGAGAACGCGCGCTGGAGCAATACTGAACTGGATCAGACGCGTCTTTTCAGGCTGCTCAACACTATTGGAACTGAACTGCCAGATGGCCGTTATCAGGGATTGTTGGCCCTTGTCGCTCCCTCTCTGCGCGAGAATGGACCCGGTGGACTCTCGACGACGCAGACAGTGCCTAAAGCCGAGATCGACGCGCGTATGCTCACCTGGTTTCAGGCGCTGCGCCAGGCCAGAAGCTCCGTGGAGAAGCTATTCAGCGACCTCAATCGCCTGCTAGAGGAGTTTTTACAGCAGGGAAATGGCGGCAAAGATAAAGGGCGCAGTGATTCGTCGGGCCGCTCGCATAACTGGCGCGGCAATGAGCCACGCTCTGATCAGCCTTTACGCTTGAATGGGAACATTCGCCAACTTAGTACCTGGACGGATACGGAGCGTTCATGGCAACAGGCGGCACAACGCTTACAGGTAGTGATCGATCTGGCGTGTGACGCCGAAAAGATGATTCTCTCGACGCAGCATAAGCGACGTCGCCTCGATATTGGCAGCGGGGAGGATAGCTCCGTTGCCTCCGAAATAGCTGCCGCCGCCCGGCAGTTGCGCGAGCAGAAGCAGCTCGGACAGCAAGCCATATCGCTGACTGATAACGATATGGTTTACTGGCTGCGGATGCCGCCTGCGCCGCCGCCATTTACGCAGCAGGGAACGCGCTCTAACGATAGCTCGTCTTCCCCGGTGCAACCTGCCGCGCCCGTGCTCTATACTCAGCTCGTCCAGACGTCGACGCTGCTGCGCCGTTTATTGTTGTCGGGTCGCACGAGCACTATTTTTGTCGGGGCCGCGCTCTCCGTGGATAACTCCTTTGCTTTTGCGCGCGGACGTTTTGGGCTGGACAGCGATATTTGCCCTGCGTTGTCCGTCGTGACTGAACACCACGAGCAGACGTTGCTCTATCTGCCCAATGACGTGCCGGAACCGAACGCGCCCCAGTATCAACGACACCTGGATGAGGCTCTGACCCAACTGGCAACGGCGCTGGAAGGACAACTGGTGGCGCTTTTCACTTCGCACGCCGCTCTCCGTAGCTCTTATGCTGCCATCAAGCCGCTCCTGGAGACACGAGGAGTCCTTGTATTGGGCCAGGGCATCGATGGCTCACCACGCCAGCTCTGGCAGGTCTTCCAGTCGCAGGAACGCGTGGTTCTGCTTGGTACTGGAAGCTTCTGGGACGGTGCGGAAGATGTCGCGCGCGCTCCCACCTGCCTGGTGGTCTCGCGCCTGCCGATGCCGGTACTCAATGATCCACCCATTGCTGCACGCGCGGAACACTACTCCGACCAGTTACACCAGTTGACGGTTCCCGTCGCCGCTCTCCGTGTGCGTCGGGCCCTCAATCGTCTGGTGTGGGGCGATACGAAGCGCAATATTGTGGTGCTATTTGATCGTCGCGTGATTTCGAAGGAGTATGGCTCGATGGTGCTGCACAGCTTGCCCCGTTGCTCACAACGCCAGGCGGCGCTTTCTCATATGTCCGAAACGGCTCTTGATTGGCTTACCGATACCGGCGCGTGGGAGTAGACGCTCCTTTAAAAGTGTGGAACCAGTGGTACAATAAGCGCATGAAAGAATTGAACAATGGCACCGAGAATGTCTATGCACAGTGAGAGTAGTCGCGATCTACGCGTTGTCTATGGTTCATGCCCGCATGATTGCCCGGATACGTGCGCTTTAGAGACGCACGTCAATAGAGAGGGTAGAGCGGTGAGCATACATGGTCGCGCTGACCATCCAGTGACGCGCGGCTGGCTCTGCGCGAAGGTGAACCGTTATCTGGAACGCGTCTATCATCCCGAACGGCTCCTCTATCCTATGCGCCGTGTAGGCCCAAAGGGGAGCGCCGAGTTCGTACGTATCTCCTGGGACGATGCCGTCTCCGAGATTGTTGGGCGCTGGCAGGAGATCATTGCTCGCAGTGGTGCGCAGTGCATTCTGCCCTATAGCTACGCCGGCACGCTCGGACTGGTGCAGGGAGCAGTCGCCGATAGCCGTCTCTGGAATCGCCTGGGCGCATGTCGTCTGGAGCGAGCGATCTGCGGTCACGCCGCCGAGGAGGCTATTCGTACGTTGACCGCGCGCTCCGCCGACCAGCACGTCCAGCCCTTTCCTGGTACAGATGCCGCGCTGGCCCTCTCGATGATGCATGTGATCGTGACCGAAGGACTACATAACCTTGCATGGATAGCCGAGCATACCCTTGGGTGGGAATGGCTGCTTGAACGCATCCTGCAATATCCGCCTGAACGCGGCGCGCAGATCACGGGCCTGGCGGTCGAGACCATCATCGACCTTGCACGCATGTATGCTTCCACCACTCCCGCCCTGCTGCGTGTCACCGACGGCATCAATCGTCATACGAACGGCGGCCAGACGGTGCGCACCTTGCTTTGCCTGCCGGCGCTCACCGGACAATACGGACTGCTCGGCGGCGGCGTGATGTATAGCACCAGCGACTGGCTGAAGTGGGATAAGATTGTGCTGGCACGTGAGCATGAGGATGTCTGCCCGCCTGCGCCGCGCACGCTGAACATGAACCGCCTGGGAGCGCTTCTCACAGGCGAGGCCGATCCTCCCATCTACGCGCTCTATGTCTACAATGCGAATCCGGCTGCCTCCGCCCCGAACGCCGGCAAGGTCGCCGAAGGGCTGCGTCGCAACGATCTCTTCACGGTTGTGCATGAGCTCTTTATGACGGAGACCGCGCGCTCCGCCGATATCGTTTTACCAGCTACCAGTCAGCTTGAGCATGTTGACCTGCATAAGCCGTACGGGCACATGATGCTGCAATATAACACGCCTGCCATTGCTCCCCTGGGGGAGGCGCGCAGCAACTGGGATGTTATGCGCACCCTGGCGCAGGCTCTGGGCTTCCAGGAACGCTGGTTGCGAGATGACGTGGAGACCGTCATCCGCGAGATCGTCGAGGCTACCGCCGCGCAAAGCTCACGTCTCGCTGGCATCACGCTTGAACGTCTGCAGGTAGAGGGCGCGCTTCCTTTGCATATTCCAGAAGATGAAAGGGTTCCTTTCGCCAATGGCATCTTCCGCACGCCTTCAGGGAAAGTAGAGTTCTATTCCGATCGAGCTGCTGATAAGGGCTACGATCCTGTGCCAGACTGGCAGCCGGAGGCAGAAATGCCGCTGAAGAGGAGAAGGGATACTCCGGTGAGCAATGAGTATCTACCGCTGCTCTGCCCTGCGGCTCATCACTTTATCAGCTCAACCTTCGGCAATCAGGAACGCATGATCGCGAAAGAGCAGGCGCCAACGCTACAGATTCACCCCCTCGATGCCGAAGCGCGTAATATTCGCAGCGGGCAACTGGTGCGTGTGAGCAACGAACGCGGCTGGTGTCGCCTGGTAGCGGAGGTGACAGAGGACGTGCGTCCCGGCGTCCTGGCGACAACGACGGTCTGGTGGCCACAGTTCAGTCCAGATCGGCGCAACGTCAACTGGACCACATCGGACCGATTGGCCGACTTCAATGGCGGGAGCACCTTCTATACCAACCAGGTGTTGGTCGAGGCGTGTTGAACTACCCCAAACAATCTCTTCTCTGAAATGTGTCAGGGAGAGAACGGGAATGACCAACGTATCTTCCTGGAGATAGTCGCGCCTTAGCAGGCCAGGAGAGGCCGTTAGCATTTGTGCTAACGGCCTCTCTTGTAAGGAGGACACGAGGTGGACACGGATCGAATTAGTCTTTTGCTCCGGCATCTATCATGTCTGTTGTGACAATAATACCCTCAAATAATCACGGCAACATCAGACATCGGGATAGAAAAATCACGAGGAGATCACAGTGGAGAGAGAAAAAATGAGGCGTTCTGTAACACAGACTTGAATTCTTGAGAGGGATAGTGTACAGATTTTGCAAGTGGTAGAAGTAACCTGAATTTGACGTGTCGCACTCTCTATGTTACCATGTGGCAAGTCGATAACTTTGTCTGGTGAGCGTCCGTCCACATCTTCAGTGTGGTCCGGCTGTTCCCGTCAACATATCACCCCACAAGGGGTAGCGCCAGAAAGGAGAGGCGGCGCGTTCTCCGGCCAACGAGAGGGAGCGCCGTAAGGTCCGATGAACTTATACGAGCAATTGCTAGTGGTGCGAGATCGTCTCGAGAATATCGGGGCGCACGATGATAGTATGGATCTTGTCGAGAATCTGTTGAAGAGGGCTGAGCCTGCGCGAGGCGATAAGACGAGCATTACCCAGATACAGGTGCTGCGTCATATGCTGCGCATGCGCGAGGCCAGCGATAACTACAATATCTACAACGATCTGCAGGAGTTGATTAGCGAGCGCGATGAGACAGAGGTTACGGCTCGTGAGGACGCGGCCCCTGCGGCGTATGAGGATACTGAACGTCGTCCAAAACCGAAGTCGTATTATAAAGCGCAAAAGGAGAGGACGAAAAAGAAGGACTAACCTGTTTGGATTAGTCCTTCTTTTTGATTATACTCAGGCGTCCGGCCCCTCAATACGAGGAGGCTGGGCGGCTGGTCCACCCAATTGTAGTTGCTGTTTCAATGTCTGTAACTGCGCTTCGACGTTTTGCTGTGCCGAGATCTGCTGCAGTTCGCGGTCGAGGGTATCTCCGTTAGATGCGAGTATGCCCTGTTCTCCTAATGTGCCTTGCTCGATCAGCGTTTCCATGGCATTGGCGCGTGCCTGCATCGTCAGTACTTTATCCTGGGCGCGCTGCATGGCGAGGTTCATTTCGCTCATCTCTTTGGAGATACCTGTGATAGTTTCGTTGATCTTGACCTGAGCCTGCGCCGCGTTGTACTGGGCTTTTACCATCTCCTTCTGCGTGCGGAAGGCGTCTACGCGCGCGGAGACGTTGCGTTGCATGACGACCAGTTTCTCCTCCTGCCCGTGCAACTGTGCAAGCTGTTGCTCATAACTATTGAGCTGGACCAGAATCGTCTCTTTCTTTTGGAGTGCCAGACGCGCCAGGTCCTCGCGATTGGCCTGCAGTGCCTGCCTTGCCTGGTTTGTCAGCGTGTTGACCTTGTCGATAAGCTGCGATTGCAAGAGCTCCAGGCGTTTTTCGTTGGTAACAACGTCGGCAATGGAGCGCCGGAGCTGCTGGAGCTGTTCGACCTGCTTGTTATAAGAGTAGTCCATGACCTGTCCTGGGTCTTCGGCTTTATCTAATGCGGCGTTGACGCGAATGCCCAGAAAGTTTGCCAGACGAGAGAATATGCCCATACAGCCCTCCTCGTGCGCTGAGTGATAAGTGTGGTTGTGTATTTACTATGTTTACGTACCAGCGGCATGCATTGTTGTTTTGTCTTCTTCTGGTATCATATCATAAGTCCACAGTACCAGATGCTTGACTTTTTTGTGGGCATCGGCTATAATCCTCTTCGTCAGATGTTACTTGCGGGTTTGGTGTAGTGGTAACATGAAACTTTCCCAAAGTTTAGACCACGGGTTCGAATCCCGTAACCCGCTTACGACAAACCGCCTATCCAGCGATAGGCGGTTGTTTCTTGCTCCTTAGTTACCCATCCTCGCCTACCTGCGGCGCGCTTGCCTCTGTTGGGCACGCATATCGTTGGCGACCGTGCGCAACCCGATCAGGCAGATGATGCCCGCCACGAAGAGACAGGTCGGCGCA
>WNFY01001424.1_pt1 | contig 25054 bp, 23 predicted proteins | sample 5400091 | NCBI WGS metagenome assembly WNFY01 (sample SAMN13153364, study PRJNA577476) | soil metagenome | isolation source: 60 cm soil or saprolite under grassland replicate 1 | place: USA:California | collected 2016-06-15 | reverse complement strand
AGGCGCGAAGGTTTTGTTTGTTCGGGATAGAAACGAACCGATCACGGCCAAACGTCCCGATGATTTTCGGGAACTGGCCAGGAAAATTCTGATTAAAAACGGCGTGCCACAGCCCCGTACCGAGGTGCTTGATCCAAACGATCCGGAGAAAGAGCAAACGATTCGCTGGCAGAGCGAAATCTTATTTTACCGTTACAACGAGATTCGCCGTCGGGCGGCTCTGGTAAACTTCAAGTCGCATCCCGATCTTGTCCTTTGTTTGCATTTCAATGCCGAAGGCTGGGGCGATCCGAATAATCCGACGCTGACCGACATCAACCATCTTCATCTTCTTGTGAACGGTTCCTATTTGCAGCAGGAGCTCGAATTCGATGACGAACGTTTCGAAATGATTCGGCGACTTCTCAGCCGCGGTTACGATGAGGAATTGCCGCTGGCGGACACCATCGCCTCGGCAATGGCTCGCGAAACGCAACTGCCCCCGTACGAATATCCGACCACGAACAGCACAACAAAGGTCGGCACCAGCGGTTATGTTTTTGCGCGCAATTTGCTCGCGACGCGGCTCTATCGTTGTCCGGTGGTTTATTGCGAGCCCTACGTGATGAACAGCAAGGATGCGTTTGCCCGAATTCAGGCTGGCGATTACGAAGGGACTCGCAAGATCAACGGCTCGGAACGTAAAAGTATTTTCCGCGAGTACGCCGACAGTGTGGCCGATGGACTAATCGAATATTATTCGAAAGCGCGAAAATGATTTTTCATCTGTAGGGGCGGTCTATGACCGCCGTTTCATAGAGATTCGGTTCGGCGCTCATAGAGCGCCGCTACAGTTCGTTGACCGCCTCGCGAATATCTTCCATCGTCACGTCGTGCGACACGTACGCTGCGCCTATTTTCGGCGTGACAACGAATCGGATTTTTCCGCTTTGGAATTTTTTGTCGAACTTCACCGCGCTGATGATCTTGTTCCGCGGAAAATTCTTCGGCAAACACATCGGCAAATCGAATCGTCGCAGAAGGTCGATTACCGCATCGCGTTGCCTTGGCGGGAGTCCTGCTCTTTTAATTGAAACAGCGCATGCGGCGGCAATTCCCAGGCTCAGGGCTTCGCCGTGAAGAAATTTCCGGTAATTTCCCGCGCGCTCGATCGCGTGTCCGATGGTGTGTCCGAAATTCAGAATTGCCCTTTCGCCGGTACAATCTCGCTCGTCTTGCGCGACAATCGTCGCTTTGATCTTGATATTACGCTTGATCAGTCGTTGTAGGGCAAGCGCTTCGCGTTTCTTCCAGTCTTGAAGCTGCTTGAACATTTTCGCATCGGCGATAATGGCATGCTTGATGATCTCAGCGAATCCCTGATTGAACTCCCGCCGGGGCAGCGTTTTCAAAACATCCACATCATCAATCACCAGCGCCGGATGATGCACCACGCCGATCAAATTCTTTCCATCGGCAGTGTTCACGCCGGTTTTTCCGCCGATTGAGCTGTCTACCATCGCCAGCAGCGTGGTGGGAATTTGGACATGCGGAATGCCACGATGATAAATCGCCGCCACAAAGCCGGAGATATCACCGATCACTCCGCCTCCGAGACCAATGACAAAAGATTGCCGATCCAATCCCGCAGCGATCATTTGCTCACAAATTGCGCCGGCTTGCTGGAGAGTTTTCGATTTCTCGCCTGCTGGAATTGTTATCAACATCGGCTGAAACCCACCCGACGTTAAACTTCGCTTTACTCGACGAGCGAAGAGTGGTCCAACATTAGTATCGGAAATGATCGCGCACGTTTCGTAAGGAAGATACTTGTGCGTGCTCTCGCCGAGTTGCCCTAGCACACCGGGGCCTATAAACACCGGATAGCGATACGCTGCACCGCCAACTTCCACAAGTACTATGGGTACGGAAGGTATGGGCTCCAGCGGAGGCTAGCGCCCGGGTCGGTCACTGAAGGTGTGTCGTTGAGGAACGTCGTCCAAACCATGTTTTCACAGTGTAAATCGGCGAAGAGCGCGTTGATTTTTTGGCGGTTGCTATGAGTCCCGCCAGACGCAGCGGGGTTGATATTCTTGTAAACGGTAACTGCTGCAGCCGTTCCACCAACGAATGTTACCCTTGGCCCCGGAGCTTGCGCGGGAGCGAACATAATAAATATAGAAGGATTGCTGATCTTATTCACTAACAGGCCCGCGATGCTCGAGCCCGATCCGGGATTGCCGTTCAAGCCATAACTGATCGGCGCAGTGGCATCGACTTCGGAGGCTGGGCGCTTGTCGAAGGGTGATTGGAAAATGCTCCACGCAGCTAGGTATTTTGGATGCAGCTGTGTCATCCAGATGCCTCCGGCAGTAAACAAAACACCGTCGCTGTCGTTTAAATAAGTCTGGGTTGCTATCCCGATCTGGCGCAGGTTGCTCATGTCTTTTGTCGCTTTTGCGCGCTCTGAAATGGTGGTGAAGGCCGGATAGACCATGGCCATCATGATAACGATAATCGCAAGGACCACCATCACCTCGATCAGGGTGAAGGCGCGGGAGAAATAGGAATTCCTGGCCATAGATCTCAGACCTTGACAATACACTTTCCAGTTTGTGTATGTAGATCATGCCAGACGAAGTGCCCACTCAATCTCCGCCTCCGCCAGGTCCCGAACCCGAGACGACGCCAAAATCCACATCAACCGGTTTACCTTCCAATGTGGCTGCAGCCATCGCCTGCATTCCGTTGATCGGCGGCATTATTTTTTATATCCTCGAAAAACACGACCCTTTCGTGCGCTTTTACGCGATGCAATCGATCATCTTCGGTTGCGCATGGTTTCTTTTCAACATTGTTTCGGCGATCGTCCATGCGGTCTTTGGGGCGATTCCGGGTATCGGCGGTATCCTGGTATTTTTCTGGGCAATCATCGCGGCGTTGGTTCATCTGGTATTCCTGGTAATCATGATTATTACGATCGTTAAGGCGTTTACGGGCGTCCGCTGGGACATTCCTTACATTGGCCCGGTTGCGCGGAGACAAGTGGAAAGCACTTAGTGGTAGGGGCGGTTCACCGAACCGCCCGCAGGCGATTGAGGTCAATCGCCCCTACCTTTGTCTCCGAGCAGCTTGACGACCACTTCAGTCAAGATCAGTTCATGATCGAGCTGCGTCGTAACCAATTGAACATTTGCTGCGAGACACGCCTGCATGGCCTGAATTAGTTGGGCCGTTTCGAAACGGCCTGCCTGTTGTGCGGCAATCCCAAGGGCGTAGGCGTTGATCGAGCCATCTTTCTTACGCGGCAAATGATCTGTTGCCTCGGTAGGCAGGCGGTTGATTCCGGAGATGAACTGAAACGGCGAGTGCGGTCTTGGGAGGCGATAGCGTTCCATCAAATCTTTGGCGAGTAACAAATTGCGAACGGTAGGAACAACTGCCACGAGCAAGATGCCGATCGCGCTTTCGCCTTGGTCCAATAAACGCCGCACCAGCTTCAGGGATAGTTCGAGGTCCCGCGCCGCCAGTGCATTACCTAACTCGAAAATGACGCCGGCGCGCGAAAGCGGCACTAGTTCGCGGACGAGTTCGATATTTACTCCGCGATCCTTTCCAAGAAAAGTATCGATCTTTTCCAGTTCGTTATCGATTTGTCGAGTATCGCCACCAGTCAGTAACACAAAAAGGTCGAGCGCTTCATCATCGAATTGGAGTTTTCTTTTTTTTGCGCGCTGCTGAACCATCTCAAGGGCTTCTTCTTCCCATCCGCCTCGGCTGGAATCGAGCCGGTCGAAAACCTGCACCTCCGCTCGTTTGAGCAGCGTCTTATAAAACGAACGGCGTTTATCCAGGTCGGTCGCACTGATCAAGAGAGTGACGCCGGGGCCGAAACCGCTATCGACTAACTCGGACAATTCTTCCAACGCCGATTGCACCGCGGCCGAGCGCGCCTTTTGATCGTCGCCCAGAAAATTAACATTCTTTAACCAAACCACTTTAGCGTTGCCAAAGAAAGGCAGCGTTTGCAGTGCTTCGATCGCCGATCTTATTCGCGCTCCGGCTTGGTCGACGTTGTCGGCAGCTCCATCAATAATTTCCAACCCGAAATCGCCTGCGCCTGCTGGCGTCAGATTAGACGCGAGTTCCGCGGCCACGTGTTTAACTTCCGCTTCATCGGAACCGAGTACGGCGTATATGTTTGTGCTTGCCGCTTTTGTTTTTGTTTTCGGCATTGCGATTTTATCGCATGCTGATAACGACACTACAAGATCGCCTTGGTCCCAGAACAAGTTGGGCAGGAGTTACGCGTTTACTCTATTCGCCTGCGCCGCGCTGCACCGCCGCTCGCGCATATTCGCGATTCAGCTTGGCAATGAAACTGGCGCTAATCTCCGCCGGGCAAACTGCCTCACACTCGTATGTATTGGTGCAATTACCGAATCCTTCTGCATCCATTACGGAGACCATTCGCAGCACGCGGCTCTCTTGTTCCGGATGACCCTGCGGCAGGAACGATAGATGCGAGACCTTCGCGGCGGTGAAAAGCATGGCCGATCCATTTGGACAGGCCGCGGCGCATGCGCCGCATCCGATGCAAGCAGCTGCTTCCATTGCCAAATCGGCGTCGTGTTTGGGAATCAGAATCGAGTTCGCCTCCGGCGCGGAGCCTGCGCGGGCGGAAATGAATCCACCGGCTTGCACAATACGATCCAGCGCGCTGCGATCGACTACCAGATCTTTCAGGAGCGGGAACGATCCGACTCGAAACGGCTCGACTGTGATCGTCGCGCCGTCGCGAAACTTTCTCATGTAAAGTTCGCACACCGCGCCAGGATGATCGGGTCCGTGCGGTTCGCCGTTGATCGTGAGCGAGCAGGTGCCGCAAATACCTTCGCGGCAATCAGAGTCGAACGCGATTGGTTCCGTTCCGCCTGTGACCAAAGTCTCATTAAGAATATCGAGCATTTCGAGAAACGACGTGTTCGGCGAAATGTCGCGCACTTGGTAATCGACGAGTTTGCCGCGTGATTTCGCATTCGGCTGGCGCCAAATTCTCAACAGAAAGTTCATGGTTGAGAGTTGAGTGTTGAGAGACGGAAGCTCTGCATGCAGTTACTTCGCGGCCAAGAGGGATCTGCGTAAGCCGCTCAGCATTCGACTCTCCTCCTCGGCTGCCGCGTAGATTTTTCGGAAATTGTCATCGCTGAGAAAATTCTGACGTCGCGCGACAAAACATTCGGAAACCACTTCGAAGACAGATCCACCCGCGATTTCGACAAGGCATGCAAAGTCAATTTTTGAACTTCGCGAGGACCCCTCTGCAATATTCGATGAAATTGAGACAGCAGCGCGACGTAGTTGAGTCGTTAGGCCAAAGCGCTCGTCGGTGGGAAAGCTGCGAGTATCGGCATAAATGAGGTCGGCAAATCCAATCGCCTTTTGCCACACGTCTAGTTTTTCAAAGTTAAACATGTTCTCTCCTTGTTCTGTTTTTGATCTCTCAACTCTCAACCAACAACTCTCAACTTTACTTATAGCTTCTTTGCGTCAGATGCACGGTTTCAAAATTGAGAGGCTCGCGATGCAATATCGGCGGTTTTCCATCGCCTTGAAATTCCCAGGCAAACACCGCGGCGTGATTTTCATCGTCGCGCAGTGCTTCGCCTTCCGGGGTCTGGTGTTCTTCGCGAAAATGCGCGCCACAGGATTCGTCGCGCTCCAGTGCGTCGATACACATCAGCTCGGCGAATTCCAGGAAATCGGCAACACGTCCGGCACGTTCCAAAGATTGATTAAAATCATCACCGTCCCCCGGCACTCGTACCTCGTGCCAGAATTGTTCGCGAAGTTCGGGAATTTTTTTGAGCGCCTCGCGCAATCCCTTTTCGTGACGCGACATTCCGCATTTGTCCCAGAGAAGCAGGCCAAGCTCCCGATGGAACGAATCGACCGAACGAGTGCCCTTGACGTTGAGCAGTTTCTCGATTCTGGCATAAACATCTTTTTCTGTTTCTCGGAACTCCGTAGAATCCGGAGACGGCCGCTTTCCCATCTGACCCGCGAGATAATTCGGCAGGGTGTTGGGCAAAACAAAATATCCATCGGCCAAGCCCTGCATGAGAGCGCTCGCGCCAAGCCGGTTTGCGCCGTGATCGGAAAAATTCGCTTCGCCGATCACAAACAGTCCGGGCACATTGCTCATTAGGTCATAATCCACCCAGAGACCGCCCATCGTGTAGTGAACAGCCGGATAAATCCGCATCGGCACTTTGTAGGCGTCTTCGCCGGTGATCTTTTCATAAACCTCGAACAAATTTCCATAGCGCTCGCGAATCGTATGTTCACCCAGGCGCTTAATGGCGTCGGCAAAGTCGAGATAAACGCCGCGTCCGCCCGGGCCCACACCGCGCCCTTCGTCGCAAACTTCTTTTGCTGCGCGCGAGGAGATATCGCGCGGCGAAAGATTCCCGTAGCTCGGATATTTTCGCTCGAGATAGTAATCGCGATCCGTCTCGGGAATTTCACCGGACGCCTTGTTGCGATCTTCCTTACGTTTCGGAACCCACACGCGTCCATCATTCCGGAGCGATTCGGACATGAGCGTGAGCTTTGATTGATATTCGCCACCGACCGGGATGCAGGTGGGATGAATCTGCGTGAAGGCCGGATTCGCAAAGAGCGCGCCTCTTTTGAAAGCGCGATAGGTCGCCGTGACATTGCACCCGCGTGCGTTGGTCGAGAGATAAAACACGTTTCCATATCCGCCGGTGGCGAGCACGACAGCATCCGCGGCGTGTCTTTCAATTTTTCCAGAACTCAAGCTACGAGTAACAATTCCTTTCGCGTGTTCCTCGACAATCACGAGATCGAGCATCTCCGTTTGCGGAAACATCTGGACCGTGCCGGCCGCGATTTGTCGGCAAAGCGCTTGATAACAGCCGAGCAGAAGCTGCTGACCGGTCTGTCCGCGTGCATAGAATGTACGCGACACTTGGGCGCCGCCGAAGGAACGATTGGCCAGTAGCCCGCCATATTCGCGGGCAAACGGCACGCCCTGTGCAACGCATTGGTCGATGATGTTGTTGCTGGTCTCAGCCAGGCGATACACGTTGGCTTCACGGGACCGAAAATCGCCGCCCTTGATCGTATCGTGAAATAATCGGTAAACGCTGTCGCCGTCGTTTTGATAATTTTTCGCTGCGTTGATCCCTCCCTGGGCCGCAATCGAATGCGCGCGTCGCGCCGAATCTTGAAAGCAAAAACATTTTACTCGATAGCCCAATTCTCCCAGCGTGGCCGCAGCCGATCCCCCAGCCAGACCGCTTCCCACAACGATGATCTCGAACTTCCGCCGGTTGTTCGGGCTAACTAATCGCGAATGGTCGCGATGGTTTCGCCATTTCTGGGCGAGCGGACCGGGCGGAACCTTGGCGTCGAACCTTCCAATCATACTTTAAAATTCGAATATCGAATGCCGAAATTCGAAACAAGATGAAGAATGACGAAATCCGAATGACGAAGCTCGAAGGAATGACGAATGATTAAATGAGGAGTGATCGTGATGGCGTTTCTTTGCCATTTGGGGCTTCGTGCTTCTTTCGTCATTCGACATTCGTGCTTCGTCATTGCCTGCGGATATTCGTATTTCGAATTTTCACCCCTCATAGCTGTTGCGCTGGTTTAACCAAACCGAAGAGAACCGCCACCGGGATCGAGGTGTAACCGATAAATATGAGCCATGCGAAGATTCGACCGCCCAACGCGAGGCGTGGCGTCAGTTTCTTGTCATTTAATCCAAGAGACTGGAAAAAGCTGGAAGATCCATGGCTTAAATGAAGCGCGAGCAAAAACAGTCCGAGGATGTAAAAGCCCGACACATAATAATTCTGAAATCCGTATACCATCATGGAGTAAACGTCGTAGTGCCCGAGCGGATCAGCCTTAAGTAAGCCAAACCTGGGATCCGTGACGCGCACTGTGAAATGCGCGAGGTGATAAACGATAAATGCCAGCACGATCAACCCGCTCATCACCATGTGACGTGACGCAAACGTTGCTTTGACGTAGCTCTTGTCTATGTACCTCTCAGGGCGGGCACGCCTGTTTTCGATTGCCAGTTGGATGGTCACGTAGATGTGAATGACAACAGTGGCCAACAGGAAAATTCGGATCAACCAAAGCAGCGGGCCGAGATCGCGCAGATGTTGCGAGTAACCGTTAATCCAATCCGGGCCGATGAAAATTTGCAAATTCCCAAGCAAATGTCCGATCACAAAAAGGATCAGAATGATGCCGGTGACCGCGACGATCATTTTTTTCCCAACCGATGAGCGATAAAAAGCTGCTAAAATGTTCACATTGGATTTGCGCGTCCTGCCAAATGGCACGCGTCTCAGATTATGAACGACGCCCGGAGCGTCAAGGCTAGCGCACGCGTCTCGCGTGCGCCAGTCGGACGGACTCGTCCTGGGGCGAGCTGGTGAGCGTGTCCTCGCGGTCACGGACTTTGCTTTAGTGACAAACCGCTGATTACTAGCGCGGCTGCGCCGCAGCCAAAGATTCGTCCGCCAAATACGCCAAAGAACGCCAACCCCGAACGCGTTCGGGGCAGACTTCAGCCTTCGTTTTGGCGTCATTCGGCGTGTTTGGCGGATCAATTGTTTGCCAGAAAATCTTCGCAAGACGCGATCAATTTGGCCCATAGCATTGCGGATAGCACAGATTAAAAAACAGAGAAAAGATCATCAGTGTTATCCGTGTAATGCGCGGTTCAAGCGTTCTCAGTTCGTCTCTCTCGCGCGTATTTGGTGGGCAGTTGATACCGAATACCTTCCGGCGAAGAGCAGCTTTTTGATCTCGACAGGTCGGCAGGATTTTTCAAGACTCGACGTAGGTCGGTCTGACTCGGGCCGAGGAACCCTCTCCCCGCCCGGTTCTTTCGCTCTTTTCAGACCCGCAATCACGCAATCAGCAGCGGGGAAAAGAGAAAAAAACATATTATGACGTCAACAATTCAACCTAAAACAATAACTCCATTACTTCTGATCACTCTGGCGCTCTTCTACCTTGGCCTTTTGCCAAAAGCACAAGCGGTCAGTCCTCCGCCCGACGGCGGCTATCCCGGGGGTAATACGGCAGAGGGGCAGAGCGCGCTTTTAAGCCGCACCACCGGCCTATACAATACGGCAGTCGGTATATTTTCAGTTCTAAGCCTCACCGACGGCAACTTCTGCACGGGTGTCGGCGCTGGAACGCTCCTTCTCAACACGGCAGACGAAAATACGGCCACCGGCGCAGGGGCGCTTTTTAGCAATACCATCGGCGACCAGAACACGGCCAATGGAGCGTTCGCCCTTTTTACCAACACCGAAGGCATCAATAACACGGCCACCGGTGCTTCTGCGCTCCAGAGCAACACCACCGGCGACGCCAATACAGCCACCGGCGCTAGTGCGCTCTTTAGCAATACTACTGGCATTAACAACACGGCCAACGGAACCTTCGCACTTTTTAGCAACACCGACGGCGGCGACAACACAGCCAACGGTCATGAAGCCCTCTTTAGCAACACGGGCGAAGACAACACCGCCAGCGGTTTTCAAGCGCTCTTTAGCAACACCGGCGGCCAGGCAAACACAGCTACTGGCGAGTTCGCTCTCTTTAGCAACACAATCGGCGGCTTCAACACGGCCATTGGTGAGGATGCGCTCGTTAACAACACCACCGGCACTGGCAACATCGCATTGGGCGCGGAGGCCGGCAGCAATCTCACTACAGGCAACAACAATATCGATATCGGCACCTTTGGTGTGGCTGGCGAGAGCAATACCATCCGCATCGGCAACCAAGGTACTCACACGGCTACCTTTATCGCCGGCATTAGCGGAGTGGACGAGGGCAGCCCGACGGCGGTTTTTATAAACACAGCCACCGGTCAGCTTGGCACCACACCGGCCGCTTCCTCGCGCCGGTTCAAGAAAGAGATCAAACCGATGGACAAAGCCAGCGAAGCCATTCTGGCGCTCAAGCCGGTGACTTTCCACTACAAGAGCGACAAGATTGGGACACCGCAATTTGGCTTAATCGCCGAAGAAGTGGCCCAAGTGAATCCGGACCTGGTGGTGCGTGACAAGAACGGCGAGGTTTACACCGTGCGTTACGACCAGGTGAACGCGATGTTGCTCAACGAATTCCTGAAAGCACACAGGGCAATCGAGGATCAACGGAAGGAAATTGATACGCTCAAGACGCAACTCAAAGAGCAAGTGGCACTCATTCAAAGAGTGAGTGACAAAGTGGATTTGGATCAATCCATGCGACAGTTGGTCGCCAACGAGCAGTAAGAGCGGAGAGGGTAACGCGAACTTTGGGACGAGTCTCGCAATTCGTGAAAGGCTTGGTCGCTTCTCTTGGATCAGGGGAGCACAGGCTACTAGCCTGTAGCGTTCGGCAGCTTGCCGGACGCCGGGTGTGCGGGCGCGCGAGAGGATGCGAAGAAGTGTGCGGCAGGCTGCCACAAACAACAGGCTGGCAGCCTGTGCTCCCCAGCATCCCGCGAACCGCGCGGCATGCGCGGGGCGCTTGCGTTGCGATTCTTGGCGTAAGACGTTTAACAATTCAACGATTCGAGGTATGGCCGAGCGCGAAAAGACGCTGACGATCAACGAAATCTATCACTCAATTCAGGGTGAAAGCACCTGGGTGGGACAACCCTGCGTGTTCGTGCGACTGACATTTTGCAACCTGCGCTGCAACTATTGCGATACCGAGTACGCCTTTTACGAGGGAAAGAAGCAAACTCTGAACGAGATTCTAAATGCGATCGCCGGATTTGGCTGTCCTTTGGTCGAGATCACCGGAGGCGAGCCGTTGCTCCAGAAGAACGTGTTGCCCTTGATGTCGATGTTGTGCGACGCCGGTCATACTGTTCTACTCGAAACCAGCGGCACCCACGATATCTCGAAGGTCGATCCGCGCGTCCATCGGATCATGGATTTGAAAACGCCGGGCAGCGGTGAAGTGGATAAGAATCTTTGGTCAAACATCGACCATCTCACTCCGCGTGATGAAGTGAAATTTGTGATGGGATCGCGCGAAGATTACGAATGGTCGCGCGAAAAGGTGGAGCGTTACGATCTTCATTCTCGTTGTCACGCCGTGCTATTTTCGCCGATCTTCGGCAGGATCGATCCACGCGAAATCGTCGAGTGGATTTTAGCGGACAAACTAAATGTTCGATTTCAACTTCAGATGCACAAGTTCATCTGGACCCCGACGCAGCGAGGCGTTTGAACGGGAGGCGAATTCTGTAGGGCGGCTGTGTCAGCCGCCAGTTATTAGAGGCAGCGTCTCACAGAGACGCAATACAATTGTCCTGCCCATGGGAGGTGCCTCTCTTCGTTCGGGATGACAACGCAGCATGGAGGGGTGGGCCCCGGTGAGCCCTAGGTCTAGCCCGTTTACGCCCCCAAGTGTGGCGTCGCAGAGCTCCGCCCTCCATTGCTCCGGATGACAACGTGCACGAGACGGTGCAGCTTTTATCCGAGTTTATGCGCGCACGTTTGACGAAAGATTTCACTTTTGAAGCAGCGCAAACCTTGCCGAATGCTCCGGAGGGCCATAAATGCCGTGGACTGCATGGGCACAGCTTTAAGGTGGAAGTTTCAGTGGAAGGCGATGTCGATCCGAAACCCGCATGGGTTTACGATCACGCAAGAATTAGTGATGCAATGAAACCGCTTCTGAAAATGTTGGACCACGCTTATCTAAACGACATCGAAGGCTTGGAGAATCCAACAATCGAAAAAATGGCAGAATGGTTTTGGTTGAAGTTGCAATCTCAATGTCCCGGCCTCTGCGAGATTGTCGTGCATGAAACCTCAACAGCACGCTGCGTTTATCGTGGTAATTAGCAAGGAACGACGGCATTGGTGGCTGTCGTCATGCCGATCGAGGAATCTTCGACATTGTGTTTTGGGGGAGTGTGTCGTTAGGCCGCTTGAACTGTTAAAAACGTCCGAACCTATCGTTGTCATCGTTGAGTGAAGCGAAACATCGCGGATTTCATTTCTTGTTGGCTGAACAACTGGAGATTCTTCCCTTCGCTGAGAATGACAATGCCCGGTTCCCGCTTCAACGCTCCAGCGCTTTAGCCTTCAACGATCCCAGTCGCGAAAAGAAATCTTCGAAGAGCGCGTCGTAGATCTTTCCACGCTCGGGATGATATTGGACCGCCAGAGCGAATGGATAATCGCGCAGGCGCACTTGCTCGATGATGTCGTCATGGGCGCACCATGCTTCGACTTCGAAACCGTCTGCGACGCGATCGATGGCCTGATGATGTGAACTGTTCACAGTTTCGAATCGATGCTTTGCGGACGCATCGTGACGCAACGGCTGGATGTCCTGGTCTTTTTGCTCCGGGTGTCCATGACCCGGAATGTCGAGCCTGAGTGTGCCGCCCAGAGCGACATTTAAGACCTGAATACCTCTGCAAATGGCAAGAACCGGCAGCCCGCGCGTGAGGGCCTTGGAGATCGCCTCGAACTCCCAGCGATCCCGCTCGGGATCAAGATCATCCTGGTGGATCAAAGTCGGATCGACATTTTCCTGGCGCAGAAATTCCGGTGCGACATCGGAGCCGCCCGTCAGGAGTAATCCATCCATTTGTTCCATCGGAACGTCGCCGTTGCGCGCATCAAAAACATGAATGTCAGGATGCTTCGCAAAAAATGGTTGAAACCACTTTTCGTCCTTCGGGCGCATCCAGATAGCGAGATTTGGCATTGTCGAATTTGCGACTTGCCAATGCGTATGTAAAGAGCACTTCCGTGTTACGCTCTGACATCTCCAGCATCTTAACTGAGCAAGTGGAACGATTGGCGGCCGAAAGCAACGCTCGAGCGACTGCAGTATCGGTGCACGATCTCGAGAACGGCTTGCGCTTTTCCCTGCGGGGTGATCGCTGGTTTCATGCTGCAAGCACGATTAAGGTTGCAGTGCTTCTGGCCCTTTTTCGGGCCGTGGACGAGGGGCGAGTTCGGCTGGATGACTCACTGCACGTGCGAAACTGCTTTTTCAGCGCGGCAGACGGCTCTCCTTTTCAGCTCAACCGCGACTCCGATGCAATGCCTGAGCTGTACCAAGCCATCGGGCGAACAGCGAAGATCTCTGCGCTTGCGGCAGGAATGATTACTGCGAGCAGCAATCTCGCGACCAATTTGCTTCTCGATTTTCTGGGCGTGTCATATGCGCGAAATGTTCTGCGCGATGCGCAAGTTCAAGGAGTGGAACTACGGCGAGGTGTTGAGGACCATGCCGCACATGAAAAAGGCATAAACAACGAAGCGACTGCCGACGGTTTGGTGACATTGTTGTCCGCCCTGCGTGGTGATTTTCTTCGCAGCGAAAGCAAAGAACAAGCGATCCGTATTTTGCTGGAACAACGATTCAACTCGATGATTCCTGCCGGCCTACCGCCGCACGCGGCAGTGGCGCACAAGACAGGCGAGATCTCGACCGCCTGCCACGACATGGGAATTGTCTACTTGCCCGAACGCGAACCGTACATTGCGGTTATTTTGACGGAATTTGATTCCGAGAAGGAAGGGCGTCGCGAGACCGTCGCAGCTATTTCCGAAGCGATTTATCACTCGGTCATGGGAATGGAAGGCGAGATCAAATGACCGTTGAGGGGTTGCGCGTGGTTGATGGCTTCAATCTGCCTGAAGAGTATCGCGCATTACTGCGGCCTGGTGAAGCGGAAACGGACTCGCACGGCAATGTCCATCATCTGCCACGATTTTTTTACGAAATCACCAGCTGGCAGGAAGCGCACGAAATTCGGCTGGCACGGCACTTCAGACTCTCGGAATTAATGCTCGTGGATTGCCGTGAGGCGAGACTGCTTCTCGGCCAGTTTCCCCATTATGTTCCGTGCGCAATCGCGTTGCTTGCGACATGGTTGGAGAATTTTCGCCGCGAAGTCGACGCGCCGGTTTTCATCAGTGCAAATGGCGGGTACAGGTCACCGGCACATCAGATTGGCGGCGCAAAAAGCATCCACGTCTGGGGAACGGCTGCGAACATATACCGGATAGGAGACACTTTTCTCTCAGATGCGAAGTCCATTGAGAAATATGGGACTGTCGCGGCGTCGCTTAGTCTAGCAGTCTTTGTTCGCCCATTCGGCTCGAAACCGGGTGAAACCAACGACCATCTTCACATCGATTTAGGATTTGCGACACTGACTCCGCGCGGATGCAGCGAAGCGGGTTGACCTCTTTCGGTATGAAGGATTCCGGAACAGCACGACGCGGCCGATTTTCTCCCGAGCGCGCGGTTCTCGCAACCCCGCCACGGGCTGTGATTGGCTTGGAAGCGGAGTTTAATCTTTTGGTAAATGGACGGCGGCGGCGTCCCGAAAAGGTCTTTGGTGATCCTAGCCGGCTAGTGCGACGCCGAATGATTCCGCGGACCGGCAAATCGTTTCAGTCTCCCGCTGGCGGTGCGATTTATTTCGACACCGGAGTAATCGAAGTCGCGACGCCGATCGTTGAACTGGAACCCGGCTGTTGTTATCGCGCGACGCGCCTGCTTTGGGAGCAAATTCGGTATTTACGAGTGGAGCTCGATCAGTGGGCGAAACGCAACGGCTGCGAGTGCTGTCTGCAGGGTTTTAGCACACATTATAATTTTTCATTTCCCAATGCGCGGAGATCAAAATTTCGCGACCCGACCAAGCTTGCGTATCTGCTAGCGCACATTTTGCCAGTACCCGTGATTTTGCTGGCGACGAATCGACAGAGCAGTGCGGTCGGCGTTCGTCCACGCAGGACCCGGCTTGAGGTAACAGCTGATTTTACGCCAGATCCCGCGTTAATGCTGGCGACGTGCGCTTTCATCACGGGCGCTGTGGAAACTGTCCTCCGTTGGGAGGATTTTGGGCTAAGGCAATTGGACCGTAACGGAATTCCTCGGATAACGCCGTTTCGTTTGCGAAAGCATTCTTCGCGCCGCGGCTGGCGAGTCACGGTCCATTCCTTCGGCCGAAATCCGTTCGCCGCGGACATCAGCGCGCCGCTTTGGAAGTTGCGCGATTGTCGACTACTTAGCTTGCGTGCAATCGCGGCGGAAACTTTGATCCCTTTTCGGCGGCGCATTCGACAGATTAGCGATTCGAGCACGGCGGAGCACATTGCCGCCGTTTTCGCTGGAGACGCGCGCTCGCTTCTCGACTTTGAGAAGCGTCCTGAAACTTACGACGACGTGGGGAAGGGAATCGATTGGGGACGGCGCCGGAAGCGACGCTGGTCACGCTCCAAATACGAGAAAATTATCCACCGGGTGATCGCGCGCGAACCTATGCGCATCGGGCAAAAACGCTATCGAGTGATCCGAATGAACGGGTGGTATCAGGTCGATTTTCGAGAAATCGGAACGAATCGGCGTCGGACATTTAATCTTGACGAACTGGTACAGTCGTCGGCTGCGAAAAAGACAGCTCGCGCTGTGTCGCACAGACGCAAGCCTGGTAAAAAGCATCACGGCAAATAATTCGCAACGCGTCGGGGACAACGCGTTACACCTATTGCCCCATTAACTCGCGAACGTATTTCACCGGTGGACTGCCGTATGAAATAACCTGGTCGTTGTATTTTCTGAGCTCGAAATCCGCGCCTAGTTTCTTTTGCTCCGCTGCGCGCAGATCGAGATGCTCAGTGGCGCCAACAAAATAAGTGGAGAGCTGAGCTGAGGTGAGTCGTGCACGTTTCCATTTGGCCACGGCTTCGCCTTCCTGTTGGAAAGTCTCTTTCATCATCAAATCCATTGCTTCCTTCTCGCTCATGTTTCCGGCGTGAATGCTTTGATCGAGAATGGCGTTGCCGATCGCGCGCAATCGCATCTTCAACTGCTGCATCTTCACCTCCGGGCCGCCGTAGCCCTGTTCCGCCATCATCTGTTCGCAATAAACAGCCCAACCTTCAATGAATGTGCCGCTACGAAAAATTGCCCGGACTAAGGTGGGCGCGCTGAATTCGTTTGCGTGAGCCAGCTGCAAATAATGCCCCGGCATTGCTTCGTGCACGGTCAGATCGCGAATCATGTAGTTGTTGTATTCACGAAAGAACGATTCCTTTCGCTCCTTTGACCAGTCTTTTGGTGTTGGCGAGACAGCGAAAAATGTTTTACCGGTTTTGTCGAGCGGACCGGGAGAATCGCAATATGCAATAGCCACGCCGCGTTTGAATTCAGGCATTGCGATTACGTCCAGCGGTGTGTCTGGAATGGTAACGAGATTATGCGACCTGACGAAATTGGTTGCTTCGCTAACAACTTCTTTCGCGTAACCGACAACAGTGGCGTCATCTGGATGTTGTTCAGCAAGCTTGTCGAGTACTGCCGCCGTTACCTTATGTTTGTCCGCGAGCGTTGCCGAGTCTGCGTTGGGAAAATACTTTTTGTAGAGCGGCACCGCAGTTTCATAGATAGCGGTTTGCGTCTGTTTCAGGTCGGCCTGTGCGCGCTTCATGATTTCTTCCATCGACAAGTCAGAGGCGAGCGCGAAACGCAGTTTCTTTCGAAATTTCTCCGCGCCGAGGCGGAAGTTGCCGTCGGAGCGCGGCAACAGATCGTTTTGCAGCCACTTTTTGTAATCATCAAGAGCGGCGGCCGTCTTTTCCTGTAAAGGCGCCAATTCATTCTTCATTTGCGGCAGGCGATCAAGAAGCGGGGCAAGTTCTTCACGCACCAGATTGATTGCGCCTCGTGTCTGCTCAACCGCTGTTTCCGTGTAAACCCGCGGCGGATGTTGCAAGTTAGCCTTTGCTTGCGCGATTACGCGGGGAATTCTTTCCATGCGCTGGCGCAAATTTGGAATCCTTTGTTCCGGCGCCGCGAAATCGCGCGCGACCAACAGATAAAGGCTGTTGGCGAGGCTCTGCATGTAAACAAGGGGATTCCATTCCGGCTCCTTTAGCTCTTCAGCCCTGAAGATTTGGTAATCGATGTTCTCTTTGAGGATGCGGAAATCGATATTGTTCGCGCCGGTAAGCTGTGAGCCATCGAGGGCGCTCAGCTTGTCGCGAAATTCTTTTTGCGTTGCCAGTTCTTTGGCCTGTGCTTCGGATGAGTAATCAGTCAGCTGGCCGTCAAACCGATGGTCGCCGAGCTCCGTCGCATCCTCCGGATTCGTCCGCAAATATTGCTCGATGTACTCGTGCGCGATTTTCTGAAACGCGTCATCCTGTGGAGTAGCCGACGCATTGATGAGCGACAACGACAGCACCGACGCGGCGGCGATGATGATTTTCATCCGTGTCAGCTCGGCGTGCCGCCGTGTAAAATCGGCTCCGTCGCGATTTCATCCGGCGTGAGCTGTGATTGGAGATAGGTGCGGCCCTTGTAGAAGCAGGCGACGACAACGAAGACGACAGCGGCTCCAAACATCAACCAGGTAAAGAAGGTAAAATACTGATAGTCGCTGAGCTTATGCGCGGCGCCTGCGCCCAAGATCCATTTATTGACAAGACCGACGAAGAGTTCACCTGAGGCGACAGTGAGAAGCCACAACGCCATCACAGAACTCTTCATCGTGTTCGGTGCCTGGGTATAGGAAAATTCCAAACCAGTGATGGATACCATCGCTTCACCGAGCGTGAGAATTACGTAGGCCAGGAACTGGCAATTGATATGCGGTCTCAAGCCTGCATCGATCTGTCCTTGAATCCAAACGATGACAACAAAAGAGAGGGCGGTAATGAAGAGGCCTATTCCGATTTTTCGCAACGGGGTCAGCGGAAAGACAGAGTTAATCAGCGGGTAGATCACATAATTTACCAACGGAATAAAAATCAGGATCAAAATAGGGTTTGCGGTTTGCACCTGCGCGGCCAGCAAATCCAAACCCCATCCAGCTGAAAGGTGAAATGGCGCAAAGCTAATGTTGACCCACGGCAGCCAAGACACGTGCAGATCCATTTTCTCAGCTTGCAACGTCCATTCGGCGCCGTTGCTCATTCCCCACAAGGCCCAGAAGACCAAAATGAAAACGTAAACCATCGCGATTCGCGCGAGCGTGATGAGACCTTCTTTGCTGAATGTTTCCCGGAGATAACTAAGTCCAGCAGGAGGCACGTGCACCATTTTCTTGCGGCCACCCCAGAAAAACAAAGTTGCGATCAACATCGCGATCCCAGGGATTCCAAATGCCCATCCTGGTCCATACTTCGGATTGCCGAGAAGCCAGGGGCAAAGAAGCGAAGAAATGAAAGAGCCGGCGTTGATCGAGAAATAGAACCAGCCAAACATTTTCGACAGCAGATGTCTGTTCGATTCGCCAAATTGATCGCCAACGTTCGCCGACACGCATGGTTTAATGCCGCCTGCACCCAGACAGATCAGAAACAGGCCCATCGCGAGCATCGTTCGCTGCCCAATCGCGATTCCCCAGGAAGTGGCCATGCACGCGAGCGTGAGATTGCCCAGGCAGTAGACGATCGAGAGCGAGAGGATAGTCCAATATTTGCCCAGCCAGCCGTCGGCGATCACCGCGCCGAGAATCGGGAGAAAGTAAACGCCGAAAACGAAGTAATGCGTGTACATGTACGCCTCGTTCGAACTCATGGGCGCGAGCAGGCCAGACTGATTCAGAATGTAATGCGCCATGAAGACGGTCAGAACCGACTTCATGCCGTAGTAGGAGAAACGCTCGGCTGCTTCGTTGCCGATGATGTAAGGCACGCCCGGCGGCATGCCCGTTAGATTTGGGGGCGAGGTTGCATATTTATGTTTGGCCATATGACCCCTTTGGCTAACGAGCTTCGTGCGGAACAGCTTCCACCGGCGTGGGCGCGGATTCCGATTTTTCCATTTCGCTTTTTTCGGACCAGGCTGTGGTTGCCGGGTCGGGCTGTTCGCGCTGAACTTCCGGCATCTGGCCGAGCGGATGTTTTTCGCAAGATATGCAAAACAGCAGCATGCAGAGCGCAACAGCAGTTACGCTGTAGCGGAGGAAAAGAGCCATAATGCGCTGGCACAGTTATCAGCCTCTGCATGGGCGCGCAAGATTAAACCGCAACGGTAGGGCGCGACCCGGTTTACCCGCCGTCCGCGCCGTTCAGTGATTCGATCACGATTATGAGCAGGAGCACGAGCAAGAGTAAGTGATTGAAAGACGCTGCTGCGGGATTACTATCAGACGCGGTGGCCCGCTCAGACAGACACAGCGCTTGGAACGAAGTATTCGCACTCATTCTACTGTTCTCGGGGACCCTGCTGTTTTTTGCGCTGATTTCCTATACGCCGAAAGATGTACCTTCCTGGGTTTGGTTCAGTAATATTTCGCCGGCGAACCATCCTGCGCAGAACTTCATTGGGCCAGTGGGCGCAATTATCGCGGGAATTTGCTATCAATCCATTGGAGCGGCCGCGTACCTTTTAACGGCGATTCTGCTCGGGTTCGGGGCGGCAAAACTGTTTTATCCCGGATTGCGGGTCGCGCCACGGTTGGCCTGGATTGGTCTGTTTATCGTATCGGGTGCCTGTTTGCTGCATGTGCAGCCGTATCATTTGCGGGGTTGGCACGCCGCTTTCAACATCCAGGGGCCGGGCGGATGGATCGGATACGCTTTCGCTGATCAACACCGTGGGCTACTTCGCAACGCTCTTGGTCCACTCGGCACGCTTCTCCTGCTGATCGGAATTTATGTGACCACGCTGATTTTGGTCACAGGACTGCGTCCGATTCATCTTGTTCGCGAAACCGTCGCCGCTATGCGACGCATCAGTGTAACACTGCAGGAGTGGCGATTGCGCCGCAGGCTGCACAAATCGGATCTCAAAGGAAAACTGGAGATCAGTGAGCAGCAGCTCGCCAAGCAGCGGCGATTGCTCGAAAAACAATTAAAGAAGAAAGGCGCAGCAGTTGCTGAGTTGGTTAGGCCGATGATTTCGCAGGAGGAACTGGCGAATCGGCCAAAACCAAAAGTTGTCGATACAACCGCATTGCCGAGCGGGCAGGAGACTCGCAGAAAACCGTCTCTCGCCGAATTGCGTGCGAGCGAACAGAAAGGAAAGTCGGCTTCAAGCGTGATCACTCCGGCTTGGACGTCGGAAAATTATCTCCTGCCCGGGATGGATTTACTGGACGAGCATAGCCTGGAGGGACGCGGCACCGCCGATCCTTCAGAGCTCGAGAATGTCCAGCAAGTTCTAATTGAAACCTTGGGGCAATTCGGGATTGCAGTGGCGCCAGGTGACATCACAAAGGGACCAACCATCACCCGCTACGAAGTCTATCCGGCCAAAGGCGTGCGCGTAGACAAGATTGTAAGCCTGGAGCGCGACCTCGCTCGAGCCACGCGTGCCGAACGGATAAATATTCTCGCGCCGATTCCCGGAAAAGACACCGTGGGTATCGAACTGGCCAACAGCCGAAAAGTGACGGTAAAACTGCGTGAACTCTTACAATCATCCGACTGGGAAGAGGCAAAGGGACACGCAAGAATTCCGCTGGCGCTGGGCAAAGATGTTTACGGCAAAACGATCATCGCCGATCTCGCGCAAATGCCGCATCTGCTAGTCGCCGGGACCACTGGCAGCGGGAAGAGCGTTTGTATCAATGCGCTGATCGCCAGCATGCTCTTTCGTTTCACGCCGGAAGAGCTGCGTCTGGTGATCATTGACCCGAAGATGGTTGAACTTCAGGCGTATAGTTCGCTGCCCCATCTTGCATTCCCGATCGTTGTTGATCCAAAAAAAGTGATGCTTGCCTTGCGATGGCTGATCGACGAGATGGAACGTCGGTACAGGATTTTTGCCCGTGTCGGCGTGCGCAATATCGTGGGTTTCAACGCGCGGCCGCCGAAGAAAAAAGCTTCGGATGCGGAAGAGGATTCCGATGGAGGGCGGAGCTCGAGCGACGCCGGGCTCGCGGGAGCTCGGCCCTCCAGTGAGATCAAGGTTCCGCGTGACGATGAGGTGCAAGTTCCCGACAAGATGCCCTATGTCGTCGTCATCATCGACGAATTGGCCGACCTAATGCAAACCGCGCCCGCGGATGTTGAAACCGGCATCGCACGCATCACGCAAATGGCGCGCGCTGCCGGCATTCACATTATCGTGGCAACGCAAACTCCCCGCGCAGACGTTATCACCGGCGTGATCAAGGCGAATATTCCAAGCCGGATCGCATTTCAGGTGGCTTCCAAGATCGACAGTCGCGTGATTCTGGATGAAAACGGAGCCGATCGTTTGCTTGGGCAGGGCGATATGCTTTATCTGCCGCCGAGCGCTTCGCGTCTCATTCGGGCACAGGGCGTGCTCGTTACGGATGATGAGATTCATCGGTTGGTGGAATTTGTTTCCAGGCAAAGCCCGCCGGCTTTTGATTCAGCGATGCACGAAAAACTCCAATCCGCTGCAACGACAGAGGAAGATGTCACAGATGAAGACGAAGAGCTGGTTGAAAAATGTCTGGAGATCATTCGACAAGAGAAACGCGCCTCCACCTCGCTGCTGCAGCGCCGCTTGCGACTCGGCTATACGCGCGCCGCGCGAATCGTTGATATTCTGGAGCAGCGCGGTATTTTAGGTCCCGGCGAAGGCGCCAAACCACGCGAGATTCTGGTCGATCTCGATGCTGCCGTTTAGCCGCTATTTTCTGCGCAATGACGATAGAAGGGCTTGGTAAAAAATTTCAGGAAGCGAGGCTCGCGAGGAATCTTACTCTCGACGAAGCGGCCCGGATGACAAAGATTCGTCCTGCGCGGCTGGCAGAGATTGAGGCGGATGATTTTTCCCAATTTCCCAGCCTTGCATACGCAAAAGGTTTTCTTCTTATCTACGGCAAATTTTTAGACGTCGATGTCACGCCGTATCTGGATGCGTTTGAAGATTCCGAACGTATGACGGTCGACGGTTACTCGTACCTCCAGGAAAATCGACCTCAGAAACCAGTTAGTGCGCCGGTCGTTCGACGGCGTCGTCCGGCTCCTTCTGCTGGCCCCGACCGCATTTCACCAATGCCGCTCATTTTCGGCGTGCTCGTGTTAGTGGTTGGTTTTTCCGTGATGAAGTTGATCCTCAATGTGCAGCGGCTTGCACCCGGAAAGTCGGCGTCCACGGCACAGGTATCACCGAGTGCGTCGCCGGTTCCGAGCGCTAAGACTGGGCAACCGGGGGCGGCGGGAGCGTCACCAGACACTGTTGCATCTGCTCCTACAGTCGCGCCCTCAGCACCGCCAGAAGCTGCCACCTCGCCTGTTGCGACAGCTGGGCCGCCAGAAACCCGGAAGGCTTTGGCTGCTTCCGCGGGGCCAAGTGAACCGGAGGTGCGTCGGGCGAAGCCGGTGACTCGCGAAGATCTTGGGAAAGCGCAAGAGACGACGAATTCGTCGCCTGCGGAATCAAGCGACCAGAATCGCGTCGCTATTCGGCCACTTAAGAGGACCTATGTAAAAGTGACCGTCGGTGACAAAGGAGGAAGTCCCGCCTTCGAACGCTGGGTCTCTCCAGCAGATGGGCCTGTAGAATTCCACGGCAAACATGTCTCGATTCGCGTTCTCGATCCGGATGCCGTCCAGATCACAAAGAATGGAAAGGCGCTGGAGGACGGTGACGAAGACGTGACGGTTAACTAGGCTCGAAAGATTTTACAAGCTGTTTCGTGGTGTCATCTCTGAGCGAAGCGAACAATCTCGGATCACGCTGTGACCCGATCGTGCAAAAGAAAAATAGCCAGAGATGTTTCGCCTTCGCTCAACATGACAGCGTCGTTGATGAGATGAACCCTTGAGGCAGACAGTTGGGCGTTAGACAACTTTCCCGGTTAAAATGAAGACAAGCACCAAGACGACGAACGCTGCCAGTAAACCAAAGGTCGGAATGATCAGCCTTGGCTGCGCAAAGAACCTGGTCGATGCCGAAATTATGCTCGGGAGCGTGTTGCAGCGCGGCATGGAAATCACTTCGCGCGCGGAGGATGCCGACGTTCTCGTTGTTAACACATGTGCGTTCATTGATTCAGCCAAGGAGGAATCTATCGGAGCGATTCTGGAGGCGCACCAGCAACGCGGCTTGAACAAAAAGTCCGGTCAAAAACTCATCGTCAGCGGCTGCATGTCGCAACGGTTTGCACGCGAGCTGCGAGAAGAAATGCCGGAAGTCGACGCGTTCATTGGACTGGATCAAGTCGGTCAGCTTGGGGAAATTGTGGAGAAGATTCTAAAAAAACGCGCCACGCTCAACGCAGGCAATTCAATGTTGGATGTTGATTCTGACAACGTTGATGCCGATCTCCCTTTTGCTGACAAGCGCCCTACTTACATCCCCGATTATGACACGCCGCGCTTCAGACTTACGCCCGCGCATTCCGCCTACGTAAAGATTGCCGAGGGCTGCAATCATCCGTGCAGTTTTTGTGTGATTCCGCAGATGCGAGGGAAACACCGCAGCCGCACGCCCCAGTCAGTGCTGGCGGAAATTCGAAGGCTCATCAGCGAAGGAGTTCGCGAGATTAATTTAATCAGCCAGGACACGACCTATTACGGGATGGATCTTTGGACAGCGAAGGCCGGACCCCGTCAACCAGTGGACTCAACGCGTGGCCCAACGCTTGCCGCCCTTCTTCGCGAGATTCAAGAAATCGACGGGGAATTCTGGGTGCGCTTGCTTTATACGCACCCAGCCCATTGGAGTGATGAACTTATCGACACCATCGCACAGTGCGACAAGGTCGCCCGCTACATAGATATTCCTCTGCAACATATCCATGAGGCGATGTTGGAACGCATGCGCCGAGAAACGTCGCGGCAGCACATCGAAAATTTGATCTACAAGCTGCGCTCCGGAATTCCTGGGGTGACGTTGCGTACGACTTTCATCGTCGGATTTCCCGGGGAAACCGAAGAGGAATTCGCCAGTCTTCTGGATTTCATCCGGCGCACTCGATTTGAGCGCCTCGGAATATTCAAGTATTCGCAGGAAGAAGGCTCGCGCGCTGCGAAAATGCCAGGACAGGTCCCTGTAAAAACTAAGAACGCGCGCTATCGGATGGCGATGTCGATTCAGCGAGAAATCGCGCATGACACAGAGCGTGAAAAAATCGGAAGAGAATTAAAATTATTAGTGGATCAACCCCATGTCGCGCGGAGCGAAGCCGATGCTCCGGATGTCGATGCGCATGTCATTTTGTCGAAAGAAGCCCCAGTCGGCGAGTTCGTTTGGCGACCGATCGTCGGAAGCCGTGGCTACGATTTGCTGGCCTGAGTCGATTGATTACAAAAGTAAATTTTTTAGCAGAGCCTACTTAACACGTGACAGCCGTCCTTTTCCTGAGCAAATTTCCGGGTAGTTATTTAGCTAGATGACCGAACCCAACGAACCGAAAAAAGAGACGACTCGCATTCCCTTCGCTCCTGCGGCCGCGGAAAAACCGCCAGACCCAACCACGAAATCGCGCGACACAGTTCGAATCCAGTTGCCGCTTCGTGAGCCGCCTGTTCACATTTTACCCGAACCGCAATCTGCCGTTCCGGAAGTTCCGCCGCAATTCTTCCAGCCGCCACAACCTCCACCGGTGCCGGTAAGCTCCTCGGTCATGCCTGCACCAGATCTGCCTTCATCGGGGCCGATAAAAGAAACGGTGCGCATTCCTCTCAGCACTGTTCAGACGAAAAAAACTCAACCCCTCGTCGCCATGCCTGAGGTAGCACCGCAGGCTCCTTCAGTCGCTGTGGCGCCAGTCGAGAAAAATTCGATGCCGCTGTTGTGGCTGGTGCTTGGTGTTTCCGCGGTGATTTTGATTATTCAGATTTGGACTTATCTTTCCTAAAGCCATGGATAATTCCTCTGTTATTAAGCTAGATGAATCCAATTTTGACCGTGAACTGAAGCAGGACGATAAGCCTGTGATCGTCGATTTTTGGGCGGAATGGTGTGGTCCCTGCAAGATGATCGCACCGTTACTAGATGAGATTGCTCGCGAAAAATCAGGCTCGGTGAAAGTAGCAAAAGTTAACGTGGACGAGAATCAGAGCCTTTCGCTCAAATACAATATTCGAGCCATTCCAGC
>WNFY01003155.1_pt1 | contig 25055 bp, 23 predicted proteins | sample 5400091 | NCBI WGS metagenome assembly WNFY01 (sample SAMN13153364, study PRJNA577476) | soil metagenome | isolation source: 60 cm soil or saprolite under grassland replicate 1 | place: USA:California | collected 2016-06-15 | reverse complement strand
GCGGCCCCGCTCACTCCGGCGGAGTCGGTACGCTCGTCCGGTAGAGCCAGCCGCAGCCGGCTCCGCGGGGCGTTAGCTCAATGGTAGAGCAGCGGACTTTTAATCCGTTGGTTCAGGGTTCGAGCCCCTGGCGCCCCACCCGTCCTGACCTGGCTTTTCGCCGCGCCGGAAGCACGTGCTGGGCTTCCGGCATGGGCGGAGGTTGGCCAGGGTATGGGCGCTGTCTTGGTGTGCGTTGTCTTGACATTGGGTGCTGTCTCGCCAAGGTGACCCGCTAGCAGGGCACGATGACCGCAACCAGGCAAGCCGTCCCGGCACGGCCATCAGGCGGTTGTGCCATGGTGCTAGCCGGCGGGTCTCCTGGTGGCGCTGGCGGCCGATCTGCCGGGCCGGGTGGGCGAGGCTGAGGCCGCTGATCAGGACGGCGCGGGCGCGCCGCAGGGTGTTCCGCACCTGGCGACGGCGCTGAGTGCCCGGGACCTGGCAGCCCGCCGTGATGATGAGGGCGGCGATGTCCTCGGCGGCTTCGCGGGCCACCTGGGGCAGCACGGAGGTATAGGTGTCGGCAGTCAGCACGATGCTGGAGTGCCCGAGCATGGCCTGGACGACCTTCAGGTCGGCGCCCGCGGCGAGTGCGAGGCTGGCCGCGCCATGCCGCAGATCATGCAAGCGGATCGGCGGCAGGCCCGCGGCCTCGCAGAGCCGACGGAAGTACCGGGACAGCCGGGTCCGGGGCCATCGGGTCACCGTTCAGGCCGGTAAGCAGATAGCCGCTGTCACGGTAGCTGCCGCCCAGCCGGGCTTGCTCGGCCTGCTGGCCGGCCCGGTGTGCCCGCAGGGCCGCCACGGTGGTGTGATCCAGGGCGATGCCCCGCTCGGGGGCCGGCGCCGTGGCCGCGTCCGATGCTCTGGTGCAGGTCATCCCGATTCCGAATGCCGGAAGCGCAGCAGTGGATGGCTTCGTGGCCGGGGTAGCGCCAGTGACGGGGTGATCGCCGCGGCGGCGCAGATTCCGGCGGCGGCACAGCCACCCCACAACAGGGCTGGGCTCAGGCGGTAGAGGGCGGTACCGGCCAGTGGGGCGAGCAGCATGGCGGTGCCGTAGCACAGGCTGCGGGCACCGGCGATGCGGCCGGTCCTGCCGGGCGGGGCGAGGCTGGTGGTGTAGGCGGCGGCGACCGGCCACTGTGCCAGCTCACCCAGCGACCAGACGGTGACCGCAGCGGCGAGCAGCACGGTGGTGTGGGCGAAGGTGAGCAGCCCGAACCCGGCCCCAATGAGCACGCTGGTGGCGGCGATCACCGGCTGCGGCCGCCAGCGGCCGGTCAGCCGGGTGGCGGGGAGCTGCAGGGCCATGACCAGGCCGGAGTTGAGCGCGAGCAGCAGCCCGTAGCTCGCGGTTGGCAGGCCCTGGTGGTGCACCCAGATCGGCAGGGTGGTCTGTGCCTGGAACAAGATCAGATTGACCAGCACGGTCACGGCCAGCAGGCGAACCAGCCGCCGGTCGCGCAGCACGCCGGTACCGGAGTCCTGACCGTGCGGTCGTTCCCGGGACGAGTCCACCCGGGTACCTGGCAGGGCGCGCCAGGCCAGAATCGCCCACGCCAGCGAGGTCGCGGCGTCGCAGGCAAACAGGACCAGGAAGCTGTGTTCGGCGACCAGTCCACCGATCGCGGACCCGGCGGTGGTGCCGGCATTGACCCCGAACTGGTATATCCCGAACGCACGTACCCGCTGAGGGCCGGGCACCTCGGCCGCCAGGACCGCGCTGGTCGCTGGCCGGTATAGCTGCGACACCAGGCCGGTCAGCCCAGCCGTGACCATGGTCAGGGCTGGCCCGCTCACCGCGGCCAGCGCCAGGGTGGCCACGGCTGAGCCGGCCATCGATCCCGCCGTGGTGATCTTGGCTCCGAGCCGGTCGGTGAGCAGCCCACCGGCCGGCCCGGCAATCATCTTCCCGGCCGCGTACGCGCTCACCGCACCCGCTGCCAGGCCGGTGCCGTAACCGCGGTGGACCAGGTAGAGCAGCAGGAACGGAACCACGAAGCTGCCGAAACAGTTGACGAACGAACCTCCGGCCAGCACCCACACCACCCGCGGCAGTCCCGCTGGCCCACAGCGCGCTGACCAGGTGGTCGCTTCCCAAGCTGCCATGACCCCTCACTAATAGCTCGGTGCCGAGCTAGTTAGCTCGTCACCGAGAAACATTACGGCGAGCTAGCTAGCTCGTCAACATGTAATTCGGCAGCGAGCTACCATGGCAGCGTGGATGGACAGCGTGATCACGTGGCGGCAATACTTGACGCCTGGCACGACGAGCAGCCAGGCCTGGACGTCTCGCCGGTCGAGGTCTTCGGCCGCATCTCCCGCATCGACCGCTACAAGGCGACGGCGCTGCGCGAGGTCTACCGCCGCTACCAAATCGACGCCGGCGAGTACGACGTTCTGGCCGCGCTGCGCCGCAGCGGCCCTGATTACCGGCTAACCCCCACTGAGCTGTACCGCAGCGTACTGGTCACCTCGGCCACCATGACCGAACGTCTCGACCGGCTCCAGCGCCGCAAGCTCATCCGGCGCCGCCCAGCCGCTCGTGACCGGCGCTCCATCCAAGTCGAACTCACCGCCGACGGCCGGGCCCTGATCGAGCAAGCCATCACCGACCTGCTCAGCGCCGAAGCCAACCTGCTGGACGGCCTCCCCCCGGAAGACCGCACCGCCCTAGCCGGGCTCCTCGGCAAGCTCGCCGCCAGCCTCGAACAAAGACAAGGCAGTCCTGCCGGCAGCGCATAACCCGCCGCCACGGAGTAGGCACCGGTTAGCTCGGGTCCAGCCTGTCGGCTCCTAAGGACAGCGTGACATTGGATCCACGTCCGAGCCGATGTCGGCCACCACCACCGGGCGGCCACCGCCGCCACCAGGTAACCGTATCCGCCGGGCCCGCTCAAGCCTGCCGTTATAGCTCGCCGCCGAATTACATGTTGACGAGCTAGCTAGCTCGCCGTAATGTTTCTCGGTGACGAGCTAACTAGCTCGGTACCGAGTTATTGGTGAGGGGCCAGTAACCACGAACCATGACGGGAGAAATTGCGATGGCCGCTGCTACCGATGTCGGCCCTGCCCACGGGACTGGGTCGCCAGGACCTGAACGATCGACGATGAGTACCGGTAGCCGGGCCCGCTGGGTTGCGCTGGCGGTGGTCTGCGCTGGGTCGCTGATGAACGTGCTCGACACTACGATCGTGGGCGTCGCTTTGCCGGCCATCCGGCAGGACCTCGGGTTCACCCAGAACTCGCTGGCCTGGGTGGTGAACGCCTACATGCTCACCTACGGCGGGTTCCTGCTGCTCGGTGGGCGGCTGGGAGACCTGTTTGGCCGCCGCCGGCTGTTCGCCGCCGGGATCAGCGTGTTCACGCTGTCCTCACTGGCGTGTGGCCTGGCCAGCGGGCAGGGATTCCTGCTCGCCGCGCGGGCGGTCCAGGGGTTCAGCGGGGCAGTGGCGTCCGCGGTGGCGCTCTCGCTGGTGGTGTCGCTGTTCCCGGAACCCGCGGAGCGGGCCAAGGCGATGGGCGTGTTCGGGTTCGTCGCCTCTGGCGGTGGCAGCATCGGGGTGCTCATGGGCGGCGTGCTGACCAGCCTGCTCTCCTGGCACTGGATCTTCCTGGTCAACGTCCCGATCGGCGCCGCGGTCTGCCTCGCGTCGCTGCGCGTACTGCCCGCCGGCCCGGCCGGGCAGCACCGTGGGCGGCTGGACATCCGCGGCGCGGTGCTGGTGACCGCATCGGTGATGCTGGCCGTGTACGCGATCGTCGGCGTGAACCAGGCCGGCTGGCTGTCGGCGCGGACCGCCGGGATGCTGGCAGCCGCCGCGGTGCTGCTGGCAGCCTTCGTTGCCGCCGAGGCCAAGGCCGCCTCCCCGCTGGTCCCGCTGCGGCTGTTCCGGTTGCGCAACCTGTCATCGGCCAGCGTCATCGGCGTCCTGTGGGCGGCGGCCATGTTCGCCTACTTCTTTCTCACCGCCCTCTACCTGCAACTGGTGCTGCACTACAGCCCGCTGCAAACCGGGCTGGCCTTCCTGCCCTCAAACCTGATCATGGGCGCGCTTTCGCTGGGCATCTCGGCCAGGCTGGTGACCCGGTTCGGCACCAGGCGACCGCTCGGCGCCGGGCTGGTGCTCGCCGCGGGTGGCCTGCTCCTGCTGGCCCACGCCCCCGCCGGCGGCCATTTCCTCACCGACGTCCTGCCGGGCACGGTCCTGCTCGGCTTGGGCGCGGGAACCGCCCTCAACCCGGTGCTAATCGCGGCCATGGGCGACGTGCGGCAGGAGGAGTCGGGCCTGGCGTCGGGGATGGTGAACACCTCCTTCATGCTCGGCGGCGCGCTCGGGCTCGCCGTCCTGGCCAGCCTCGCCACCGCACGCACCCACAGCCTGCTCGCCACGGGTCACGGCGCACTGGCCGCGCTCACCGGCGGCTACCACGCCGCGTTCGTTGCCGGAGCGGTATCCGCCGCCCTCGCCGCCCTGCTCGCCGCCTGCTGGCTGCATCCAGTCACCTCCCAGCCGGCAGATCCTGACACCGGGGGGAAGACGTTACGGGAAAGATCGTCAACTCGACGTTCGTCGGTCGCCAAGACGCTCGCCAGCGTTTCATCCAGAGATAGTGATCCGACGACTGCCTACGAGGAGAGTCTGTGATGCGGCTTACGGTGACCTCCCATCTGACACTTGCTGGGGTCATACAGGGCAACGGGAAACCCGAACCGGAGCTAAACGACGGCTTCGAGCAAGGCGGTTGGCAGATGCCTGAAGACCACGCCCGGCGGACGCGGGCGGGTCATCCGAAGGGCGGGATATTCCGATGAAGGTGCTGGTAACCGGCGGAACGAGCGGTCTAGGCCTCGCGATGGCCTCCGCCCTGGCCGCGGCGGGAGCCACCGTCGCGCTGACCGGCCGATCCGGCCAGCGCGCGAGCTCGGTCGCCGCCGAGCTGCCGGGCGCGGTTGGCATGGAATTGGACGTGCGAGACCGGCAGTCGGTGGCCCAGGCGGTCGACCAGGCGTGGTCGCGGCTCGGCGGCATCGACATGCTGGTGAACAACGCCGGGATCGGCATGCGCACGGTCAACCCGCGCTTCATGACGCACCCGCAAGGCTTCTGGGAAGTGCCGGCCGACGGCTTCCGTGCGGTGATCGAGACGAATCTGACTGGCTACTTCCTAGTGGCGCGCGAGGTCACGCCGCGGATGCTGGCCGCCGGCGGCGGCCGCATCGTCAACATCTCGGTGAGCCACTCGACTATGAAACGAGCCGGGTTCGTCCCCTACGGGCCGTCCCGTGCCGGCAGCGAGGCGCTGTCCCGGATCATGGCCGCCGATCTGCAGGGCACAGGCGTTACCGTCAACCTGCTCCTGCCCGGGGGCGCGACGGTCACGGGGATGCTGCCCGACGACGCACTGGCCGAGGGTCAGGAGTTCCTGGACCCCGCTGTGATGGGCCCGCCCATAGTCTGGCTGGCGTCCGACGACGCGGCCGGCGTTCATGACGAGCGCATCGTTGCCGCCGAATTCGAGCGCTGGATGCAAGACAGGAACAGGTAAAAGTGGGGCTGGGCTGACGGCCCGCTCCGACCTGTCCGATACCACAGGAGCTTTGTTGTCAAGCTGCGACGTGCTCCCGGCCTGCTGGGCTTCGCTGCGGAAGGCGGTGCGGTAGGCCATCGGGCTGATGAACCCGCTGAGCCGGCTGGAGTTGATTTTTGTCTCAGCCCACTCCGTAGACCAGCGGCAGTCGCCCCGGTTTAGCCGAGTTGGGCGCTGAGCGTGGCGTAACGGGCTATTGGTGGGCGGCGTTACCCAGGATGTAGGGCCTCTTCCTGGACGGGGTTCCGGCCTGGCCCCCGCAGGCCGGAACCCCGTCGGCCGCTGATCGCAGTGGGCCTGGTCAGCGGTCGTCGAAGCAGAGCCGAAGGCGGTGTAGCCCTTCGGGTATGCGGTCGGTGGGTATGGCGCCGTAGCCGATCACCAGGCCCGGCGGCCCCGGGGCGCTGAGGCCGAATGGTGCCAGTGGCTGGGCGTCCACGCCGGTGGTGGCAGCACGGCTGAGCGCCTCCTCGATCTGGGCTGTGGTCAGGGTGCGGGCTGTGGCGGCGAGGTGCAGTCCGATCGCTGAGGGGATGACCTCGAGGTGGCCGGCGAACTGGCGCCGCAGGCCGTCGGTCACCAGCTGGTGGCGTTCTGCGTAGACGGTGCGCATGCTGCGGATGTGGCGGGCGAACCAGCCGTCGGCGATGAAGCGTGCCAGCGCCGCTTGGGCGGGCAGGTGGGTGTGCCAGTCGGTCACGAACTTCGCTGCGCGTAGCGCGGTGCGCAGTGGCGCGGGGGCGACCAGGAATCCCAGTCGCAGGGCCGGCAGCATGGTCTTGGAGAACGAGCCCACGTAGATAACGTGGCCGTCGGTGTCGAGGGTTTGCAGCGGCTCGATCGGGCGGTCGCTGTAGCGGAATTCGCTGTCGTAGTCGTCTTCGATGATCGCGGCGCCGTGCCGTGCGGCCCAGGCGAGCAGGGCCAGCCGCCGCGGTAGCGACATGGTTACCCCCAGCGGGAACTGGTGCGACGGCGACACGTACACCAGGCGGGCATTCGCTGGGATCGCGTCAACCACCAGCCCTTCGGCGTCGACCGGCACGCCGGCCACCTGGGCGCCCAGCGAAGCCAGCAGCCGCCGCGGCGGGGAGTAGCCGGGGTCCTCCACGGCCGCCACGTCGCCGGGGCCCAGGATCACGCGGGCGATCAGGTCGACCGCCTGCTGGGTGCCGCTGGTCACCACGATGTCTTCGGCGGTGGCCCGGACCGCGCGAGACACGCCGAAATGCAGCGCGATCGCCTGGCGCAGGCCCTGATGCCCTGCTGGGTCGCTGTAGGCGTGGATATCGGTGGCCCCGGCGTGCAGTTCCTGTCCCAGCAGCCGCCGCCATCTGGCGTACGGGAAGAGCCTGGCGTCGGGAATGCCACTCCTGAAGTGGAACTCGGCCAGCGGGCGCCTGGCCGGGATCGGGACGCTCGCCCAGACCGGCCGCGGGCGCAAGGCGCCGCCGGCCGGCCTGGCCTGGCCCGTGGCGCTGCCGATGTGGTCGCTGACGAAGGTGCCGGCTCCGACGCGGGTGCCGACGTAGCCCTCGCCGGCAAGCTGCTCGTAGGCGAGGGTCACGGTTCCGCGCGAGACGCTGAGCTGCCGGGCAAGCTCCCGGGTGGGCGGCAGGCGCTCGCCGGCCGGCAGCCGTCCGGCGAGGATGGCGTCCCGGAGCTGCCGGTAGATCTCCGTGGTCAGGTTGTTGCGGCCGACCAGGCTGACGTGCAGCTCTACCGCGCTCAAGCCTCCCGCCGCCTTCGCCGGACCAGCCACACGGTTGCCGGTGATGACTGCCGAGGATCGGTCCCTTGAGTGCCGGTTCGAAGCCCGGGGCCGATGTTCACCACCGTAACCATGGGCCCAGCATAGGACCGGGATTTCGGTTCTGGCAGGCGCATTGGCCCAGTGATCATGGTCGGAATTGGATCTACCGTTCGACCAATGTGCCCCCTACCGTGGTAACGCCACGACGGTGTGAGGAGGCGGCGTGCGAACCGGAGTCCTGGTGGTTGGCGGCGGGGTGGTGGGGCTGACCAGCGCCTTGTTCCTGGCCAAGCGCGGCCTGACCCCGCGCACGATGGAGGTGTACCGGCAGGCGGGCCTGGAGCCGGCGATCCTGGCGGCCGCCTACGGCGGCGCGGGGTTCGGCTGGGCGCCGGTGCAGGCAGACACGCTGAACGACGAGGTGTACGCGGCCCCGGATGAGCCGGCTGAGGACGACGGCGCGGCGGCGAGCCCGTGCGGCTTCGGCCCGGTCGGCCAGGACAAGCTGGAGGTACTGGCCCGCGCCCGCGCCCGCGAACTGGGAGCCGACCTGCGGTTCTTTGTTGAGATGACGTCCTTTACCCAGAACGCTGACGGGGTGACCGCGGCCGTGACCGACCGGGGGAGCGGCGCGAGCGAGACCATCGAGGCGGATTACCTGGTAGCGGCCGATGGCGCCGACAGCCCGGTCCGGCATGCGCTCGGCATCGAGGCGGGCGGGCCGGGGCCGATGTTCACGACCTTGACCGCGATCGTGGACGCGGACCTGACACCGGCATTGCGCGGCCGCGCCGTCACCATCGCCTACCTGCAGCAGCCCAGGCCATTCACGATCTTGATGGCGCACGACAACGCAGGCCAGCGCTGGGTGTTTGGCACCGGCTACGACCCGGACCGCGAGCCGCTGGCGAGCTACACCGACGACCGGGTGGCGGACATGGTCCGGGCGGCGGCCGGGCTAGCTGAGGTGGAGGTCCGGCTGCGCCCCCAGGTCCCCGGCACCGACTTGAAGGTGCTCAGCTTCCCCATCGGCGCGCACGTGGCCGCCAGCTACCGCAGCGGCCGGGTATTCCTCGCCGGTGACGCCGCCCACATCTGCCCGCCGACCGGCGGGCTGGGCGCCAACGCCGGCATCCAGGACGCCCACAACCTCGCCTGGAAGCTCGGGCTGGTGCACAGCGGCCGGGCAGGGAACGCGCTGCTCGACACCTACGACGCAGAGCGGCGCTGCGTGGGGATGCTCACCATGGGCCAGGCGCTGGCCCGGTTCGGTTCCCGGATGGGGCCAGCCGCGGGGCCGGCCATCATCGACTACGGCGCCGTCGCCATGGGCTACCGGTACCCAACCGCCCAGTCCGGCCGCGGGCCCGCCGGCCAGCAGGGCAGCACCGAGCCGGTAACGCCCGCCCGGCTGTCCGGCCAGCCCGGCACCCGCGCCCCGCATGTGCCGGTACCCAGGGATGCTGCCGGATCCGTCCTCGACCTGTTCGGGGACACCTTCGTCCTGCTGACCGGGTCGGCCGGCCGGCCCTGGCTGGACGCCCTGGCCAGCCTGGCGGATCAGGATGCGCTGCCGGTGACAGGCCACCAGCTCGGCGCCGACGTCTGCGCGGCATACGGGATCAGCGACGCGGGAGCGTCGTTGGTGCGGCCCGACGGGTTCGTCAGCTGGCGCAGTCAGGCCGGCGCGGCCGACCACACCGCCACCTTGTCCGACGCCATCCGCGCCGCGCTGTGCCGGTGAGGGTCACCCCGGGCGAACCAGGCAGCCTCGTCCCCCGCGCCGCCGTGATGCGCGTATCCCGCAGCGACCAGCCGTCCCCGCCGGCTCATTGCCAGGAGAGCTAAAACGATATGACTGCAACGCAATCGACGACAGTGCCCACGGCGGCAGCCGGCGGCAAGCGGCTCGGCCTGGCCCTGCTCGTCATCGCCACCGCGCAACTGATGGTCGTGCTCGACGCGACGATCGTCAATGTCGCGCTGCCGCACATTCAGCGGGCGCTGGGATTCTCCGGGTCGGGCCTGGAGTGGGTGGTCAACGGCTATTCGCTTGCCTTCGGCGGGTTGCTGCTGCTCGGTGGCCGGGCCGGGGACCTGCTCGGCCGACGCCGGGTATTCGTCGCCGGGCTGCTGCTGTTCTCCGCGGCATCTCTGGCCGGCGGATTCGCCACAAGCCAGACCTGGCTGCTGGCAACCCGGGCGGTACAGGGCGCGGGCGCCGCGGTCATCGCGCCGGCGGCACTGGCGTTGATCTCCACCACATTCCCCGAGGGACCGCCACGCAACCGGGCCATGGGCGCCTACGGCGCGATGAGCGTCGCAGGCGCCGTGGCCGGCCTGCTCGCCGGCGGCCTGCTGGTCACCTACGCCTCGTGGCGCTGGGTCCTGTTCGTCAACGTGCCGGTCGGCATCGTGGTGGCGCTCACCGCGCGGCGGGTGCTCAGCGAGTCCAATCGTCAGCGGGGCCGGTTTGACCTGCCCGGCGCGGCCGTCGGCACCGCCGGGACCACCGCCCTGGTGTATGGACTGTCGAATGCGGCCACCGGCCCCGACGGCGTATCGCACTGGGGTGATGCCAAGGTCGTCATCTTGCTGGCGGCGTCGGTGGTGCTGCTGGCCGCGTTCGTGGTGATTGAGGCCCGCAGCGAGCATGCCCTGCTGCCCCTGCGCCTGCTGCGCAACCGGAACCGGGCCGGCGCCTACCTGATCATGCTCTGCGTCGGCACCTCCTCGTTCGGGCTGTACTTCTTCCTGACCCTGTTCATGCAGACGGTGTGGGGGTACTCGGCGCTGAAAACCGGGCTGGCCTACCTCCCATTCACCGCAGTCATCGTGGCGGCGACAGGCGCCGCCGCCCAGCTCGTGCCGCAGATCGGAGCCCGGCCGCTGCTGATTGCGGGCTGCGCAGCGACCGCCGGCGGCCTGTACTGGCAATCACAGGTGACCGAGCACAGCACGTATGCCAGCGGCGTGCTGGGCCCGATGCTGATCAACGGAATCGGCATCGGACTGCTGTACGTCCCCCTCTCGCTGATTGCGCTGTCCGGGGTCAAGGAGCACGACTCCGGCATCGCATCCAGCCTGCTGAACGCCGGCCAGGAAGTGGGCGGTTCCATAGGGCTCGCGGTGCTGGGGACCGTCGCCTGGACTGCGGTCGCCACTACCCTGCGGGCGCAGGCCGCCCCTTACCACCATGCCCTTGCCATCGGCTTTTCCCGCGGGTTTCTGGCCGGCGGGGGGATCATGCTCCTGGCGCTGGCCATTGCTATCGTCGCGATCCGCGTGAGCCGCGCCTGCCCAGTCGAAGCACAGGATCCAGCGGCGATGTCGCTGGTCCGCGACGCCACCGCGGTCAACGGGGAGATCTTCGATGAACGCTAGTCCCCGTGCAGGCAGATCCGGCCAGGCCAGGTGGTGTCCCAGCTGCTTCGCCCGGTGCGATGAGTTGGGTAGTGCGCCCGCGTCTCACCCAGAGATGACGATCCGATGGCTGCTTACGAGGAGTGCGTGGTGCGACTCACGGTGACCTCCCATCTGACACTTGGTGGGGTCATGCAGAGCAATGGGAAACCCGAGCCGGAGCTGAACGACGGCTTTGAGCAGGGTGGCTGGCAGGTGCCCTACTTCGACCAGGACCTGGACCGGCTCACCGCGGACTGGATCGCCGCCGGGGCCTTCCTGCTGGGCCGCCGGGCCTACGAGCTATTCGCGGAGTACTGGTCGCAGGTCACCGACCCCAGCGACCCACGCGCGACCCGGCTGAACGCCCTGCCCAAGTACGTCGCATCCACCACCTTGGACAGGGTGCAGTGGAACAACTCGGTCTTGCTCGGCGGCGATGTGGCCGGGGAGGTCACAAAGCTGAAGCGCCAGCCCGGCAACGAACTGCAGGTCCATGGCAGCGCGGCGCTGGTCCGGACGCTGATGAAGCACGGCCTTGTCGATGAGTACCGCCTGCTCATCCACCCCGTCGTCTTGGGCAACGGAAAGCACCTTTTCGCTGACGGGACCACCCCGACCGCTTTTGAGCCCATCGACACCAAGACCACCAGCCGTGGGGTCGTCGCTTGCATCTACCAGCCGTCAGGAGAGCCGGAATACGGCTCGGTCGCCGCCGAGCAAGAGAGTGGCGTGGTCAAGGACTCCGTGAGCCGGCAAGCCGCTACGTAGACAGGCCGAAGGAGGCGGACGAGTGTCGGCGATACCCGCGCCAGGCGAGCATGCGGCAGGCCACGCCGGCGACGTTCCCCTGGCACCTGAGCGCGGCAGGCTGGGGCTGGCCCTGGTGGTGATCGCATCGGCGCAGCTGATGGTGGTGCTCGACGCCACCATTGTCAATGTGGCATTGCCGCACATGCAGCGTGCGCTTGGCTTTTCGGGTAGCGGCTTGGAATGGGTGGTGAACGCCTACGCGGTGATCTTTGGCGGGTTGCTTCTGCTCGGCGGCCGGGCCGGTGACCGGCTGGGGCGTCGGCGGGTGTTCGTCGCCGGGCTCCTGCTGTTTTCCGCGGCGTCGCTGCTAGGCGGGTTCGCAACCAGCCAGTGGTGGCTGCTGGCCGCGCGAGCGATCCAGAGGACTGGCGGCGCGGTGATCGCGCCGACCGCGCTCGCGCTGATCACCACCAACTTCCCCGAGGGCGAGCCGCGTAACCGGGCGATGGGGATCTACTCGGCGATGGCGGGCGGCGGTGCGGTGGGCTTGCTCCTGGGCGGGCTGCTGACCACCTACATCTCGTGGCGGTGGGTGCTGTTCGTCAACGTCCCGATCGGGATACTTGTGGCGGCCGCAGCACCGCGCGTGCTGGCCGAGTCGCCCCGGCGGCCGGGCCGGATCGACCTGGCCGGCGCGGTCACCGGCACCGCCGGCGTCGCGCTGCTCGTGTATGGCCTGTCCAAGGCGGCGACCGGGCCGGACGGCACCTCGCGCTGCGGTGACGCGCCGGTGCTGGTGTCGCTGGCCGGGGCCGCGGCCCTGCTTGTCTCATTCGTGCTGATCGAGCTGCGCAGCCCGCACCCCCTGCTTCCGATGCGGGTCCTGGCCGACCCCAACAGGTCCGGCGCCGACCTGATCGTGCTGTGCATCGGCACCGCGATGTTCGGCATGTTCTTCTTCCTCACCCTGTTCGTGCAGACCGTGCTCGGCTACAGCGCGGTCCGGGCCGGGGTCAGCTACCTGCCGTTCACCGCCGGGATCGTGACCGCGGCGACGCTGGCTTCGCGGCTGATGCCACGGACCGGCGCCCGGCTGCTGATCCTGGCGGCACCACCATGACCGCAGGCGGGATGTTCTGGTTCTCCCGGCTGTCCGAACACGCCGCCTACCCAAGCCAGTTGCTCGGCCCGATGCTGGTGACCTCCTCCGGGCTCGGGCTGCTGTTCGTCCCGCTGGCCCTGGTAGCCCTGCACAATGTGGCCGACCAGCATGCTACCGGCCGCTCCATCCTGCGCCAGCGAAGAGCGCCCCGGCCGGTCCGGCAACGGCGCGAGAACCGCCGACCTGGCCGCTCTAGGCGCGGCAGATCCGGATGTTCGTCGGGCGCTTCGCTGCCCGATCCCCCTTGGCCAGCGCATCCTCTACGTCGGTCGGATGGGCACCGCGCGAGGTCATCTGGCGTGACGAAGTGGAAGCGCCTGCACAACGACTGTGGCCAGTCCGCAGCGATGAGTCTCGCAGTGGTCCCCAGTCTGTACCCACACCGATCAACCGCACTCGAGGAGAACGACATGACCGCTACCTACACCTTCGACGTCTTTTCCAGCCTCGACGGCTACGGCTCCCACAGCGGCAACTGGGGCGGCTACTGGGGTAAGCAAGGCCCCGAGTTGCTCGACCACCGCCTTGCCTTGTACGGCGCGGAGCAGCGGATGGTCTTCGGGGCCAACACGTATCGGGCATTCGCGCGGATGCTGGCCTCGAGCACCGAGGAGTCCGAAGTGCGTGACCCCTGGGTCACCCGGATGAGGAGCCTGCCGGCAACGGTGGTGTCAACGACGCTGGAAGGCCCCCTCGACTGGCCGAACGCGACCGTCGTGAGCGGTGACGCCGTCGACGTCGTCGCCCGGCTCAAGGAGGAGTCCGAGGTGCCGTTGCGCTCGCACGGCAGCCTGTCATTGAACCGGGCGCTGATGGCCGCCGGCCTAGTCGACCTCGTGCAGGTGACGCTCTTCCCTGTCATCACCGGTCAGACCGGGCTGGACCCGATCTTCCAGGGCGCGGCCGATTTCGACCTGGAGCTGGTCGAAAACCGGACGCTCGACGGTCACATCCAAGAGCTCATCTACCGACCCACCCTCCATTGACCTGTTCGGATTCGAAGAGGATCCGTCATGCCTGCATCTATGCACCTCGCCGAGTCCCTACACATGCGGTGCGGGCAACGCGCTCATCGGCAGGGTCGGACGCGGGCCGATGGTGCGGGCCGCGCAGCTCGCCTCGTTCGGTTGCTCTGGACGAAGTCCGGCCGAAGGCCGGCTCGCGGACCAGATTAGGCGGATCGGCTCCTGGGCACGTCCGGCCCGGGCTGCGAGCGCCGGCTCTGTGCCGTAACCTGCGTGCCGGTGAGTTCGGGCACGCCGGATGGTCCTGACCGGTGGGGGGGTAGCGGATGCTGGGCACCTTGCCCCGCCGTAGCCTGCGTGCCGGTGAGTTCGGGCTCGCCGGATGGTCCTGACCGGTGCGGGGTGCGGATGCTGGGCACCTTGCCCCGGGTTGTGTTCGAGGGCATCGCTGTGCGGAGATCGCCATGTCGCGGGTGCGCGTCCATAACTTCTGCGTGTCGCTGGACGGATTCGGCGCTGGTGAGGGGCAAGCCCCGGTGCTCCCTTCGGGCATGCGGGTGACCGGCTGCCGCAGTGGTTTTTCGGCACCCGGACCTTCTGCGCCGTGCACGGCCAGCCCGGTGGCGGCACGGGCGTGGACGACGCCTTTGCCAGCAACGGGGGGCGGGCATCGGCGCGGAGATCATGGGGCGGAACAAGTCCGGCCCGGAGCCGCGGTCCATCGCTGGCGGTCGTCTGGATCTGCTGGAGGCGGCGACCACGGTGACGGAATGCGACTGGATGCTGAGCCACGGCCGCGCCTGATCCGCCCAATTGTGCGGACATCTGGTCGGTGGTACTCATCGGCTGAGTCGCTCAGATCGATCGGGTCGTTCTGGAGCCTGACTGGCTGCGCTGAGCATGTCCTGGTTCGGTGGGGCGACGGTTTTACAGTGTTCTGCCATCTTTCGCACCATACGCCGCTGGCCTGCGCAGATGCCTCCGGCACGGGTTCCGTGTGGTGCTGCTGTCCGCCAGATGCCGGTGTCCGCTGCCCTCGCCGGCCCGTATGCGGCGGGCAGCCACGGACAGGTGCCTGCGAGGTGCTGGTACGCAGAGAAGTCCTTTGTACCTGGCGGGGCGCCGTGCCTGGGGCCGGCATGCACATGCCGTGTACCTTGCGTGCACCTCATGCGGCCTCCGAGGCTACCCGGCTCCGGGACCGCGTGCAGCGGGCGGGGTGTCACGCGGCGGGCGGGTGCTGTGTCTGATGTGCTGGAAGGATTTACCACATCAGGCAAGGAGCTTGACATGCGAGTGTTCGTTGCGGGTGGCACCGGCGCGATCGGCCGGCACCTGATCCCAGCCCTGATCGCGGACGGTCACCAGGTCACCGCCGGCACCCGGTCTGCGGGCAAGTCGGCGGAGCTGGCCGCCGCGGGGGCCGTTCCCGTCGTGATCGACGGGCTGGACCGGGACGCGGTGCTGGCAGCGGTGCAGAAAGCGGTGCCGGAGGTTATCGTGCACCAGATGACCTCGCTGGGCACCACGAAGGACTTCCGCAGGTTCGACCAGGAGTTCGCGGTCACCAATGAGCTGCGGACCCGGGGAACGGACTACCTGCTGGAGGCGGCGCGGCTGGCCGGGACCCGCCGGTTCATCGCACAGAGCTTTACCGGCTTTACGAATGAGTACGCCGGAACACCGGTCAAGACCGAGGACGACCCCCTCAATCCAGACCCGCCGGCCTCGGCCCGGCAGACGCTGGCGGCGATCCGGCATGTCGATGAGACGGTGCCGGACCGGGTGCCAGAAGGGATCGTGCTCCGTTACGGCCTGTTCTACGGGCACGGCGCGTCGAACGGCACGCTGAGCGCGGTGCGGGCAGGCAAGTTCCCGGTGATCGGCGGCGGCACCGGCATCTGGTCGTTCTGCGAGATCACCGACGCCGCCGCGGCAGCGGCCGCCGCCGTGACCCGCGGAGCGCCCGGGATCTACAACATCGTGGACGACGAGCCGGCTCCGGCAGCGGAATGGGTGCCATTCCTGGCCCGCTGCCTGGGCGCCGAAGCCCCGCAGGAGATACCCGCCTCGCTCGGCCGTCAGCTGGCCGGCGAGTTCCTCGTAGCCCAGATGACCATCGCCCGGGGATCATCCAACGCGAAGGCGAAGCGGGAGCTCGGCTGGGCACCGCGTTATGCCACCTGGCGGGAAGGGTTCCCGGAATGGGCGAAGTCGGCGGAGTGAAGGATGACGGGGAAGTCCATGGGGGCTACGCCGAGCACCGCCCGCTGCTGTTTTCAATCGCCTACCGGATGACCGGCAGTGTCGGCGATGCCGAGGACATCGTCCAGGAGGCATTCGCCCGGCTGGCCCAGGCCCTTCGCAGGGGAACCCCGGTGAGCGAGCCGAAGGCGTACCTCGCGACGGCGGCCACCCGGCTGGCCCTCAACCACCTGAGGTCGGCCCGGGTGCGCCGGGAGTCCTATGTAGGCACCTGGCTGCCCGATCCGGTCCTCACCGGACCCGGCCCCGAGGAGCACGCGGAGATGGCCGATTCCCTGTCCATGGCGTTCCTTGTCGTGCTGGAGTCCTTGTCGCCAGCCGAGCGGGCCGTGTTCCTGCTGCACGAGGTCTTCGGCTACGAGCACAAGGAGATCGCCGAGATCACCGGCACGTCGGCGGCAAACTCCCGGCAGATCCTGGCCCGGGCCCGGCGGCATGTGGACGAGGGAAAGCCGCGTTTCGAGGCGTCCCGGGCGCAGCGCGAGGAGGTCGCGCGGCGGTTCTTCGCCGCGGCCGACGGCGGCGACCTGGACGGGCTGCTGCGGGCGCTGGCCCCGGACGTGGTCTACTACGGTGACGGCGGCGGTAAGGCACGGGCGGTCGCGGCGCCCCTGCACGGCCGGGACCAGGTTGCCCGCTTCCTCGCCGGGCTGTTCCGCCGGATCCGGAAGCTGGAGGCCAGCTTCCGGATCATGGAGGCGAACGGGCAGCCCGGCGCAGTCACCTACGACCGCGATGGACACGTGGTGAACGTGTTCGCGCTGGACATCGCGGATGGCGTGGTGCAGGCCATCCGCTGCGTGGTCAACCCGGACAAGCTGCGTCACCTCGGCCAGGTGTCGGAACTGGCCCGGAAGCCGCCGCCGGAAACTCGTTAGCCCTTCATCCCCCGCATCGCCCGGAGCCCGCGCCGAAGACCACGACCAGGACCCGGAGCGCGAGCAGGGCGCAGACCACGAGCAGGCAATAGCCGAGGAACTGGAACAAGCACTGGAGCATACGGAGGGATGAATCATCACAGACACTACGCCGGTGGTGCGGACCCGCGGGCTGCGCAAGGAGTTCGGCAGGGCGGCGGGGCTGGTCCGCGCGGTCGACGGCTTCGACCTGGAGGTCGCCGCCGGGGAGACGGTGGCGGTGATGGGGCCGAGCGGCTGCGGGAAGTCGACGCTGCTGCACCTGCTCGGCGGCCTGGACCGGCCTTCCGCCGGGGAACTGTGGCTGGACGGGCGGCGCGTCGATCAGATTGGCGAAAGGGCCCTGGCCCGGCTGCGGCGCGAGGCCGTCGGTTTCGTCTTCCAGGCCTTCCACCTGATGGACGAGCTCACCGCCGCGGAGAACGTGGAGCTGCCGGCTTTGCTGGCCGGGCGCTCGCCGCGGGCCGCCCGGCGGCGGGCTTCGGGCCTGCTGGCGCGGGTCGGCCTGGCTGACCGGGCCGGGTTCTTGCCCTCGGCGCTGTCCGGGGGCCAGCGTCAGCGGGTCGCGGTCGCCCGCGCGCTGGCCAACGATCCGCTGGTCGTGCTCGCGGACGAGCCCACCGGCAATCTCGACAGCGCCGCGACGGCGGAGGTGCTCCGGCTGTTCGATGGCCTGCATGCGGCCGGGCAGACGCTGGTCATCGTCACCCACGACGCCCGCGTCGCGGCTACCGCGGACCGGCTGATCACGATGCGCGACGGGGCGTTCGCGGACGAGACCACAACGACGGGCGGCGCCAGCGGCAGCCTCGGCGCCCTCGCCGGGCTGGAGGGCTGAGTGATGGGCCGGGTCCTGCTCATTGCCCGCCTCGCCGCCCGCGACCTGCGGCGCCGCCCGGCGGAGGCCGTCATGGTGCTGCTGGTGATCGCGGCCGCTGCTACCACCTTGACCGCCGGGCTGGCCCTGAACGGGGTGACCAGCCACCCCTATCAGCAGACCCGGGCAGCCACGGCCGGGCCGGACGTGATAGCGAACGCCGCGCCCGCGGGGGTAAGCGGCCAGCCCGCCGCGCTCGCCAGCCTCACCCCGCTGATCCGCGCTTCCGGCGTCACCGGCCACAGCGGACCGTACCCGTACACCTACACCGTCATCCGGGCAGGCGGCCACATTGCGGACGTGACGGCAGAGGGACGCGACCTCGCACCAGCCCGGGTCGATCAGCCGGAACTGACGCAGGGCAGCTGGGTGCGCCCAGGCGGGGTGGTGATCGAGCGCGGCTTCGCCGACGCGCTCGGCGTCCACGCCGGTGACCGGGTCACCCTGGACGGCCGGTCCTTGCGGGTCGCCGGGATAGCGGTCACCGCCGGCATCCCGGCCTACCCGAGCAGCCTGTGCCATCTCGCCTGTGCGATCCCCGCCTCAATGATGAGCAATTCCCAGGGCGCGGTCCCCGATATCGGCCTGGTCTGGCTCACCCGGCCGGATGCCGGCAGTCTCGCCACCTCCAGCGCTCCCCTCTCCTACCTCCTCAACCTGAAGCTGGCGAACCCGGCGCAAGCCCCGGCGTTCGCCACCGCACACCGCACCACGGCCCCGGCCGCCCCGCTGCTGTACTCCTGGCAGAGCATCCGTGATCAGGACAACGGGGTGGTGCAGACCGAGCAGATCGCCATGCAGTTCGGCGGCTGGCTGCTCGGCCTGCTCGCCCTCGCCGGCCTGGCCGTGCTGGTCGGCCGCCGGATGACCGAGCAGACCAGGCGGGTCGGACTGCTCAAGGCGGTCGGCGCCACGCCCGGGCTGGTCGCCGCCGTGCTCCTCGCCGAGCACATGGCCCTGGCGCTGTGCGCGGCCGCGGCCGGGCTGGTGGCCGGGCGGCTGACCGCCCCGCTGCTCACCAGCACCGGCGCCGACCTGGTCGGTGCTCCCGGCGCGCCGTCGCTCACCATGTCCGCGATCGTGGTCGTAGTGGCCGCCGCGCTGGCTGTGGCGGTCGCCGCGACGCTTGTTTCCGCCCTCCGCGCCGCGCGCACCAGCACGGTCAGCGCGCTGGCCGACGCGGCCCGCCCGCCACGGCGCAGAGCCGCGCTGATCGCCATCTCGGCGCGGCTGCCGGTCCCGCTGCTGCTCGGCCTGCGGCTGCTGGCCCGCCGGCCACGCCGCGGCGTCCTGAACGCGCTCAGCATCGCTGTCACGGTCACCGGGATCGTCGCGATCCTGGCCAGCCACACCTTCAACGCCCGCGGCTATGCCGGGCTGGACAACCTGAAGATCGACCGCCTCAACGAGCTGACGGTGATCATCACGGTCATGCTGGTCATCCTGGCCGCCGCCAACACGACCTTCATCAGCTGGGCGACCGTACTCGACGCCAGCCGGTCATCGGCGCTGGCGCGCGCGCTCGGCGCGACCCCCCGGCAGGTCAGCGCCGGCCTGTTGGCGGCACAGCTGCTCCCCGCGCTGCCCGGCACCATCGTCGGCATCCCGGCAGGCATCTACCTGTACCGCGCCATGACACACAACCAGCTCACCGTCCCACCGCTATGGCAGCTACTCGCCGTGCTGGCGGGGACCCTGCTCGTCGTCACCGGGCTCACCGCCATCCCAGCCCGCCTCGGCGCCCGCCGCCCCCCAGCCGAGATCCTGCAATCCGAGTGATCACCGGACGAAATTCACAGGTCGCCCTGATCTGCCGCGACGCTGACCGAGACTCAGGCGGGCGAAAGTCGCGACCGATCGACCGATCAGGCACTCGCTTAGGGTCCCCCGGTCTGGGCGACGCGCTGCCCGATGAGCTCGCCCTCATGGTCCACCCGTCGTGCTCGGCTCGGGCATGCGCCTGTTCGACGAGATGACCGGGCAAATCAGGCTCGAACTCACGGGCTCGAGGACCCTCAGCACCGGCGTGTTGTCCGTGACCTGCCAGCCGGCCCACGCGTAGCGTGCCCCTGGCCCGGGCGGTAACCGTATCCGGCTGGGCCGCACCGGCCGGGCGGCAGGATTTGAAACGAGCGCTCGATAGGCATGATCGAGCGCCGGATCGTGGGGGGTTCGGGCACACGCACCGGCTCGTCGGCACGACAGAACGGCCGTTCGTGCGCGCCCTCGACAGCCAGCCAACCAACAGCGACTGGCGCGCAGATCGGCGGGGATGTGCGCCTCTGGCCCTGCGCGAATCAACAACCAGCATGGGCTGCTGCGCAAGGACGAGGGATGCTCCTGCTCACCTCGCTGCGCTGGCAACCCTGATCGCGGTCAGGGTTGATCCTGATGCCTTCGGGGATGCAGGTCAGGGTGCGAACCGGGGCTGATCCCGATCGACGGGGGTCTTCACCGGAGGCAGTCTTGAAACATGAACGCAAGCACTGCAGACACCGGGTCCGCCACCATTATTGACCAGCCCACAGCCCGCCAGTTGCGCCGGTCCGCCGACGACAGGATGCTGGCCGGCGTGGCCGGCGGCATAGCCCGGTACCTGGGCGCGGACGTCACGCTGGTTCGCGTCATCATCGCCGCGCTAGCGCTGTTCACCGGTGCCGGCGTGGCCCTCTACATCGCCGCCTGGCTGCTCATTCCCGAAGACGGCGAAGACCAGCCGGTCGCCGCGACCTGGATCGCCGACCGCCCTGACCGCTCCCGCTGACCCCTGTCCTCAAACTAGCCCGACGTGAACGGAGACCGATCACCATGCCCGGGATCATCGCCCTTGCCCTCATCGCCATCGTGGCGCTGACCGTCCTCAGCTTCGCCGTGCACATCTTGTTCTCCCCTTGGCTGCTGGTGGCCATCGGCATCCTGGCCTGGATCAAGTTCCGCCCGCGCCGCTCCCACCAGTAGCCCCGGTGCCCGGCCGCGCGCTGCCCGGTTGGCCCTGAGCAGGCCGCCGGGCAGCGTCGTGCTCGCCTCACGTGGCCCTTGACACCAGTGGCGACGACGGCCCGGGAGACGACCTAGTGATCGACGCGGGCCTTGCAGCAGGTGGCGTCGAGGACCATATACCGGAACGGGCGCCCGGCTAGGCTGCGGTCGCGGAAGGCGGCGACTTCGGTGTCGAAGCTGACGCATATTCGGCTGAGCTCGGATGTAGAGATGCAGCTGCCATTGTGACGGCCTTGACCGGGTCACCGGCCTTGCGGATGAACGTGCCGGGCAGGCAAACCTCCATGATCACCGCGAAAGCGACTGATCGACTTGCCAGTTCGGCGGCCCCAGCAAACGACGAGAACCCCACGTTAAGACGGCACGGCAGTTACGCCAGGTCATCGCCCAGCCCAACAGCCGATCCCGAGCGCCGACCAGGAGCGGTCGGCCGCGGTGCCCGCCAGGGCTGTCAGTCCCACGGAGATTCTCCGGTTCTGGGTGCGTGCCTTCCACGCGATCGGCCGGGCTACGACATGGCCTGCCTTCCTTGCAGGATCGCCTGCAGCTCCGGCTTCGCCGGTACGGGCGCTCGCGAGATCCGGGTCCACAGCTCGGGTTGCGGGCGAGACTCGGGCCCGCGGGCGAGGGAAGATGGGCCCGTGCCCGCTGAGCAGGTTGAGCCGCTTCGCGCCGAACCCTTCTCGGTTCGGATCGACCGGGGGGTGATTGACGACCTGCGGGCGAGGATCCGGAACGCCCGCCTGCCGGAGCGGGCACCTGGGGGGCCGTGGGAACAAGGTACCGATCGTGACTATCTAGAGGGGTTGATCGGGTACTGGGCAGAGGCGTTCGACTGGCGGGCTCAAGAGCGCGAGCTGAATTGTTTCGCCCAGTATCGGGCCGAGATTGACGGGACCGCGATTCATTTCGTGCACGAGCCGGCCCGCGGCGGCGCGGGGATCCCGCTGGTTCTCGGTCATGGCTGGCCGAGTTGCTTCATCGAGCTGCTGCCGCTGGTCCCGCTGCTGACCGACCCTGCGGCGCATGGCATCGACGGGCCGGCGTTCGACGTGGTGATCCCCTCCCTTCCCGGCTACGGCTTCTCCGGACGGCCAGCTGTGGCAGGCGGGGTGACCTACCGCTACGTGGCCGCGCTGTGGCACCGGCTCATGCGAGGTCTTGGCTACCTTCGCTACGGGACGGGCGGGGGCGACTTCGGGTCGGGTATCGCGACGTTCATGGCTTTGGCCGATCCCGGGCCGCTCATCGGCCTGCATCTGACGAACCTGGAGCTCGCCCCCTACACCGGGCCCCGCTCGCGCCCGTTGTCCGAACGCGAGCAGGCGTATCTGGAGCAGCCGCAGCGCTGGGACCAGACCGAGCGGGGTTACACGGCGATCCAGTCGACCAGGCCGCAGACTCTTGGCTACGCGCTGAACGACTCACCAGCCGGGCTCGCCGCATGGATTCTTGAGAAGTGGCGTTCGTGGAGCGACTGCGGAGGCGACCTGGAGTCGCGCTTCTCGCGGGACTTCCTGCTCAGCGTGGTGACGCTGTACTGGGTAACCGGCACCATCACCTCCTCGATGCGCGACTACTACGACAACCGCCGCTGGCAAGGCGAGCCGCGCCTGGGCCCCGGCGATGCCGTCCAGGTGCCAACCGCCGTCGCCGTCTTCCCGCACATGTTCGTTCCCGAGGGCGAGCCGCCACGAGAATGGGCCGAACGACTGTACGACGTCCGCCGCTGGAACGTAATGCCCAGGGGCGGGCACTTCGCCCCCGCCGAGGAGCCAGAACTCCTAGCCCGCGACATCGCCGCGTTCTTCGCCACACTCGACCGTTAAGGGCCTGGCTGCTGCCACGGCCAGCGCCTGCCGAACAACCAATCTGGGCGGACCTGCGGCCGGCTGTCCGCACAGCGCGATCACGCCCTAACGGCAGCTCGGCGAGCGTTCTCCCTGTCCCACCTAGCTACTCAGCGTGATATTGCCGATCGACGTAGCCCGATGCCGGCCGACGGCTCGGCGTGACTGGCCCTGGGAATCGCCGCCGGGCTTCCGTTCGCCCAGTGCGCCCAGTGTGCCGGAGGTCGCCGGCACTCGAAGGCCGGGGCGCCATAGGCGGCTACACCATGCCTAACCGAACGCGCCGTATACGGCAGATCCGGACGATCCCTGGGTGAAGAGCGCCGCTACTCAAGCGCCTCGGCTGGGCCCCGATCCGGTCAGGAATCGAGAAGCGCCACGGTGTGGCCGGGCCTAGCCTTTCGGTGGAAGGCCGGCATGACACCGAGCCGCTGAGCGGTCAGGAAAGGAAGCGCGAGAATGCCCGCGAAGAATGCCAAGACCGAGTCCGAAGGTTTCAGCGCCGAGGAGCGTGCCGCGATGAAGGCACGCGCCGCCGAGTTGCGCGCCGGGGGCACGAAGGGCGCCAGGAAGGCCGACGGCCTGCAGGCGGTCCTGGACAGCATCGCGGAGATGGCACCGCAGGATCGCGCGCTGGCCGGGCGCGTGCATGTGACGGTGACCGCGACCGCCCCCGGGTTGTCGCCGAAGACCTGGTACGGGATGCCCGCTTACGCGAACGCGGACGGCAAGGTCGTCGTCTTCTTCCAGAACGCGGGCAAGTTCAGCTACCGGTATGCGACCCTGGGCTTCCAGGACGCGGCGAACCTCGACGACGGCGACGTGTGGCCGGTGTCGTACGCGCTGAAGAAGTGGAGCGCCATGGTGGAGAAGAAGGTCGCCGGGCTGGTGAAGGCCGCGATCTCCTGACCGTTGCCGCGAGCGCCGCGGGTGGCGCTGCTCGGTTAGCGGTGCGGACGGCGCCGCCTCAGCACCCGCAATCACGACCCTCCGTGCCACATCTCTGAGCGCTTTCCCGCATGCAGTCACGCGCCAGTGACGGGCACCGGCAGCGGCAGATGCGGGCATGGCCGTAGCCGCCGATCAAGCCGCCCGCACTGTCCCGCGGGATCGGCGAACCCGTCAGGCGCCAGGACGGTCGGGCCAGGGCGCGACGGTCTTGCAGCCGTAATCCTCGGGCGCCACGTCCCGCACGGTCTCGGCGAACTGCCATCGATGGCCTGCCACGTCCTCCATGGTGCAGTCCCGCTCGCCGTACTCCCGATCTGCGGGCGGTTCGAGCACGCGTGCTCCGTGCGCCCGGGCACGCTCGAACTGGGCACTGACGTCCTCGACCCTGACACGGATGAGGTGCGTCACCCCATCGTCCTGTGCTGGCTTCTCGCCCCGGCGTTCGGCGATGATCACTGCCCCATCTGCGCCGATGCTCATCTGTGCCCGGTGACTCTCGCCTATCCGCGTGCGCTCAGCGAAGCCGAACGCTGCGGTCAGCCATGCCACCGCGGCCCGCACGTCCGGATAGGAAAGGACGGGCACGACGGTTGCTGGCGGGACCGACCTGTTGGGTTTCATCTACCCGACCTTGCCAGACCTCACCCGATGGGCACAGCGGCGCACGGATGGGTTGCGCTCCCAGAAGTATCCCGCAGGTTCACAGTCGGCAGGTCTGACTTGGACCGGCCAGCTAATTCAGCCCTGACCGCCGAAGCGCCCCTGGCACTGTCATCGGCAAGACCGTCACCCTGGCTGCCGCGCGATCCGCGGCGGATGAGTGCACCTGGTCAGGGTTATAGGGGCGATGGGTGCCGGGGCTCATAGATGGGGAATTCTGAGCCGTCCGGCAGGCGGATTGCTGCCAGCAGCCCCCAGCCCTGATCGGCGGCATCCCGCGCCACTTCGACTCCTTTGCCCCTCAATTCGGCAAGCGTGGCGTGAATGTCGTCGCACATCAGGTAAAGCTCATGGCGGCCGTCCCCGTTAGCTGGATGGACAGCAAGCTCGGCTGGGGGGAGAGCGAAAATGAGCCAGCCTCCGCCCGCGTCAACCGACGAGAGGCTGAGCACATCCCTGAAGAACGCACGGACCTTCTCAGCTTCGGCCGAGAACACGATCGCATGCAGGCCGGTGATCACGCTGTGATCCTAGCTGTCGCCTGGCTGGCGGCCCGCGCTGTGACCGATGCGGTCGCCCGCGCGTTGCGCATCAGGTTCTCGGGCGCACCTTCCGCTGTCACGCTCGCACAGCCGCCGAACGCGCGGCCAGCGGCATGACCGGATGTTCATCCCGAGGGCGGCGCTGCATAGACCGAAGTTACGGCCAGTTCGGCAGGCAATTCCTGGTTTGACCTGGTATTTTGCCGGATCGGCCGGGTGGCGTTCTGGCTACTTCAAGGTGAGCGGGATGGCGGCGCTGATGAGGTGGAAGGCCTGCCGCTGGGTGCTGGTTGGCTCGGTTAGCATCGGGATGGTGACCTG
>WNFY01007930.1_pt1 | contig 25061 bp, 24 predicted proteins | sample 5400091 | NCBI WGS metagenome assembly WNFY01 (sample SAMN13153364, study PRJNA577476) | soil metagenome | isolation source: 60 cm soil or saprolite under grassland replicate 1 | place: USA:California | collected 2016-06-15 | reverse complement strand
CCAACGTCACCGCTGGGTTGATATGGGCGCCGGAGATGCCGCCGGCTACGTACACGCCCATCACGACGCCGAAGCCCCACGCCCAGTGGATCGACTGGGCGCCAGCGGTGAACGGGGTCAGCACAGTCTGAGCGACGACACCGACACCGAAGATGATCAGGGTGAAGGTCCCGAGCAACTCAGCGGAGAGCTCACCTAGCAGCGTGTCTCGTCTCATCGAGCAGCGCGCCTCCTTGCGAGCGGGGTTGCGTTCGACGATGCCGAACGGCGTTTGCAGCATTAGGCACCCATACCGGCACAGTGTCAAGGGACCGTTAAGAGGCCTGGTGAGGGACGGCGGGCGACCTCGCTAGACCGCGCGGCGGTCCGGCTCGGCGGTCTGGTCGCCGAGCCAGGCGGTCACCAGCTCGACGAAGCGGCGCGGCGCCTCGAGCTGGGGCACGTGGCCGATGCCGTCCAGCACGTGGACGGTCCACTCCGGACGGTTGCGGACCAGCGCCTCGATGCTGGCCAGCGGGACCAGGCGGTCGGCGGCGCCCTGGATCAGCAGGGTCGGCACGTCCACCTCGGCGATCAGCCGCAGGTAGCGGCGCGGACGTATCACCAGGGTGGCGATCAGCGACCGCGCGGCCTGGAGGAAGGCGGTGTCCGCCCAGGCCAAGCCCACCCGCTCCCGCGTCGAGGCGCGCAGCACGTCGACCAGCACCAGCCCGGCCACCCGCTCGGGATGGTCGGCCGCCTCCAGCAGGGCGATCATGCCGCCCATCGAGTTGCCGACCAGGATCACCGGGTCCACGGCGAACTCGTCGATGAAGCGCCCGAGCAGCCGCTGGTTGGCCTGCACGCGCGCGGAGCGCCCGGCCAGCGGGCTGCGGCCGAAGCCCGCGAGGTCGGGAGCCAGGACCCGCGCCCGCGTGGCGAGCCCCGGGCCCACGGCCATCCAGTTCACGGCCGACCCGCCGAGCCCATGGACGAGGACCATGGTCGCGCCCTCGCCGCCGAAGTCAGCGAAGTGGACGGGCCCGCCGAGATCGATGAACCTGGACTCCAGCGTTCCCCCTCCGAGGCGTGGGCGTCACACCAGTGTCTCGTCCAGGTAGCACCAGCGCCAGTCCTCGCCGGGCTCGAAGGAGCGGACGATCGGGTGGGTGGTCTCGTGGAAGTGCGCGGTCGCGTGCCGGTTCGGCGAGGAGTCGCAGCAGCCCACGTGCCCGCATGACAGGCATTCGCGCAGGTGGACCCAGTGGTCGCCGGTTTTCAGGCACTCCGTGCAGCCTTCGGTCGTGCTCGGGGCCACGTCGTGGATCTGGTCGAGACGGGTGCAGACCGCCATGCCGTCTCCTTTGTGTGGTCATTCGCGCAGCAGGGTCGCCTCCTCCAGGTCGAGCTCCTGCTGGATGCGGCGCTGGACCTCCTCGTCGGGCCTGCCGTTGTCGCGCAGGCGCAAGCACCTCGCGCTCGGCGGTGAGCATCTCGCGCCGTAGCCGCCGGTAGGCGGCCGACGGCGTCGGGAATCCCTCGGCGCCGGTGGTCGGCGACCCGAGCCGCTCCCATGGCGCTCCATCGCGGCGCTGGCCGCCTCGTGCTGAGCGGCCGCCCTTCTACCTCTCCCCTCGTCGGCCCGCTTGAGGCAGCATAGGGCGGAGCAGCCCGATCGAGGTCCCCGGAGGCGGCTATGCACGAGCTCGCGATGACCCCCCAGATCCGCGACGCGCGCGAGCGGGTGCGCGCCTTCATGGAGGAGCACGTCTATCCCAACGAGGCGCTGCTGGCGCGCGAGGACGCCGAGGCGGAGACGCTGCTGAAGGACCTGCGGGCCCGCGCCAAGGCCGCGGGGCTGTGGGCGCCGTTCATCGGCCCGGAGGCCGGCGGCAGCGGGCTCGGCTTCCTGCCCTACGCCTACCTGAACGAGCTCATCGGGCGCAGCCACTTCGCGCCGCTGGTGTTCGGCTGCCAGGCGCCGGACGCCGGCAACGCCGAGATCCTGCACCTGTTCGGCACCCAGGAGCAGCGGCAGCGGTGGCTGCGGCCGCTGGTCGCCGGCGAGATCCGCTCGTTCTTCGCGATGACCGAGCCGGAGGTCTCCGGCGCCGACCCGACCGGGCTTCGGACCACGGCGGTGCTCGACGGGGACCAGTGGGTGATCGACGGGCACAAGTGGTTCAGCTCCGGCGCGGAGGGGGCCGCATTCGCGATCGTCATGGCGGTCACCGAGCCGGAGCAGCCGCCGCACCGGCGCATGTCGCAGATCATCGTGCCGGCCGACGCGCCGGGCCTGGAGATCATCCGGGCGGTCCCGGTCCTCGGGCACCGCGGGAGCGGCTGGAACACCCATTGCGAGGTGCGCTTCGAGGGGGTGCGCGTGCCGGCGGGCAACCTGCTCGGCGAGCGCGGGGACGGCTTCCGGATCGCGCAGAAGCGGCTCGGTCCCGGCCGCATCCACCACGTGATGCGCTGGCTCGGGCAGATGCAGCGCGCCTTCGAGCTGCTGTGCCAGCGGGCGCTGGAGCGCGAGGCGTTCGGCGGGCCGCTGGCCGACAAGCAGACGGTCCAGAACTGGATCGCGGACTCGGCGGCCGAGATCCAGGCGTGCCGCCTGCTCACCCTCGACGCGGCCGACAAGGTCGACAAGGGCGACGAGGCGCGTGTGGAGATCTCGGTGATCAAGTTCTACGCCGCCAGGGTGCTCCACGAGGTGATCGACCGGGCGATCCAGGTGCACGGCGCCATGGGGCTGACCGACCTGACGCCGCTGTCGGAGATGTACCGCCAGGCGCGCGCCGCCAGGATCTACGACGGTCCCGACGAGGTGCACCGCATGGTGGTGAGCCGCCGCATCCTGCGGTCGTTCGCCGCCGGCGACGGCTGGGACTTCGCCACCGGCGGGCCCACGGCCAGCAGCGGGCCCACGGCCGCGGGCGGCCCCACGGCCGGGTCACGGCCGTCAGGGGGCTAGTGCAGGGCGCTGCCGGACAGCCACTGGCTCCACGGCATGTTCCAGTCGACCACGCCCAGCGCCCAGTCGTTGGGCTGCTTGGGTGAGCCGACCACCTGGACGATGTCGCCGCGCTGGCTGAACTTGTAGAACCAGGTCGCGTTGGCGACCGAGAGGTTGACGCAGCCGTGGGAGACGTTGGCCGACCCCTGCGAGTCGACCGACCACGGCGCGGCGTGGACGAACTCGCCGGTGTTGGAGATGCGGACGTTCCAGTTGACCTTCTCGAAGTAACCGTCGGGCGAGTCCCTGGGGATGCCGACGGTGGCCGAGTCCATGGTCACCGTCTTGGCCTTCTCCAGGGTGAAGTGGATGCCGTTGGTGGTCGGGTACTTGGGCCGGCCGGCGCTGATCGGGAAGATCTTCACGGTCTTGGCGCCGGAGGTGACCGTCATCTTGTGGCTGGTGACGTTGACCACGCTGATGTGGCGCTGGCCGATGGTGAAGCCGACCTGCCGGTCGCGCTGGCCCCAGACGCCGTTGCCGGCATCGACCCCGTTCAGGTCGACGTTCAGGGTGACCTTGGTGCCGGTCGGCCAGTACGCCTTCGGCCGGTAGTGGACTTCCTTGTCGTTGAACCAGTGCCAGCCGCCCTCGACCTGCCCAGAGGTGGCCACGTGGAGCCGCTGCTCGACGGCGGCGCGGTTGCTGACCGGCTGGTTGAAGAAGATCGCGATCGGCATGCCGACGCCGACGGTCTCGCCGTCGAGCGGCATCACCGAGGCGCCCAGCGTGGCGGCTGGCTGCAGGGTGGTGAACGAGCTGGTCTTGCGGGTCACCACGCCGCTCGGGTTCACGGCCACCACCGACACCTTGTAGGGGGACGCCAGTGCCAGCGCCGCGGTGCTGGTCCAGCTCCGGTGGCCCTTGGCGAACTTGCCGTTCAGGGGCTTGCCGTCGGGGCCGGTGACGCGCACCGAGCGGATGGTCCCGCCGCTGGCGACCACCTTGGCGCGGGCGTCGGGACGAATGCCACTGGCCTTGTCGGCGGGGATCAGCTTCAGCGACACGGCCGGCAGCGGCGTGGTGGTGGCGCTGGCGTTGCCGCTGCCGACCAGCCCGGGGACGCCGTGGCTGGAGAAGGCGCCGGCGAGCGTCGCGCCGCCCAGGCCCACGGCCGCCGCCACCAGCAGCGTGACGGTCAGCGGCAGTGGGCGCTTGAGCCATTCCAGCTGGCGCGGCGCCCTGGAGAGCTGTTCTGGCATTCGCATGAGCGCTCGTCTTCCCCCTGCCGACACCCGCAACCCAATCGATGGTAGCCATCGAGGCCGGTTCGTGACATTCCCGTGGCGTAACCGTTCACGCGGACGCCCGCCTCGCCCGCTCATGCCGAGACGTACTCTCTGCCCGTTTCCCGGCCTCAGGAACAGCCCAGCAGCCGGTGGCCGAGCCCGCCGGCTGGGCCGCCAGGCCAGCGGCAGCAGCCGCGGAGGCCGCTCCGCCGGTGCGCGCTAGCTCGGGCGGTGGCCGCTATAGGAGATCGCCTGCTGGAACGTCGGCCGGTTGGTCCAGCGCATCGTGATCGGGAAGCTCGGCAGGAATCTGATCCGCTCCGCGGTGGCGTCCGACCGCCACTGGGCCGGATCGTCGGTGCCCTGGGCCGAGGCCACCGCGTCGCCAGCCTCCTGCAGTGCTCGCCACAGCGAACTCCGGCACGCGGTCAGGCTGCCGGCCCCGCAGAAGCGCGTCTTGAACGCTCCCGTGACGGGCTGACCCGCCAGCCTCCGCAGGTCCTTGTCGACGTAGCCGTACCAGCCGCTCCCGTACGACGAGCCCTGGCTGTTGGCTTTGTTGTCCCGGGAGATGAGGCTCGCAAGATCGGCCAGTTGCGGTCCGAGCACAGGGCTCATCACCGCGTCGGCGATCCTGGGCCAGGCCGCGTCCATGATCGCGGCGCCGGGGTCGTCGATCCTGCCGTCGAGGTCGCGGTCCAGACGGCTGGAGCCGTCCGCCCGCCATTGCTCCAGCAGGTCGAGCATCCGCGACTCGCGGGGACTGGGCGCGGGACCGGTCCGCAGCACCGCCTCGATCGCCGGCAGCACCTGAGCGTTGCGGATGTCCTGCGTGGCGGCCCGGTTCATGGCAGCGACCAGTGAACCCAGCGAATGGGTCCCGGAGCGGGCGACCGCGTCCAGCAGCAGCTCGTCGCGATGCACCGATCCCTCGGCCCACTCGTCGTCGGCGGCGGTCCACCCGGCGGCCGGCTTGTTGTTCCAGTTGATGATCGCGGCGCCGCTGGGATTGACCGCCTGGGGATGCTTGGAGGCTGGCAGGAACCCCTGCCATTCGAACCCGCCGGTGCCGGTGGTCGGCAGCCCGAGGTCCAGGTCGTCGGCGCGCCTTGGCACGCGGCCGCTCGAGAACATCGCGATGTTGCCGCTGTCGGCGTAGAACCAGTTGAAGGTGAACTCGATCTTCGACGCGGCGGCGATGAAACTCGCCGGGTCGTGGACCGCGTTGCTGTTGAAGTCGGCGAACCCCAGCGCGCTCATCAGCTCGCGCCCGCGCGTCGAGCGCTTGTTCGAGATCGCCACGCGCTTGCCGTTCGACCTGGCGTACCCGCTCACGGGCCCGTGCACGGTCTCGTTGAAGGTCACAGGACCAGCCGGGGGCCCGGGGCCGGGACTAAGCGTCCCCGCGTCGAACGGGGTCATGGCGCGGCAGTCGCCCTCGAAGACGTACATGGTGTCGGCGCCGCAGAGCGTTTCGACGTACTGATCGACGATATCGGTCCCTGACGAGGTGGCGCTCCAGGAGAAATCCTGCCCGCGGCCGAGCTGCACGTATGGGCCGGATCCTGGGAAGGTCGCCCCGCGGGCGTCGATGCCGCCGCCGTGCAGGTCGGCCTCGTAGAGCGCTCCCGGGTACAGGTAGCCGACCTGCGGGCCGGCAACGAACAGCGGATGGCCCGTTTGCGACCGACTGGCACCCAGCAGCAGCGCATTGCTCGCGCTCCGTTGTGCGGACTGCCCGGTCTCGGCGGCCTGCGCGGCCGAGGCGCCGATGCTGCCCGCGTCGATGACGGCGTTGCCGGTCCCATCCCCCGAGACCAGCTTGAACTTGCCCGGCAGGGTGACCGGAGCCTCCGGGTCGTTCTGCTCGCGCAGGTCGTCGAAGACCTTGCGGCCCGCGCCGTCACCCAGCCGCTGCTGGAGCGCTGAGAGGAACTGCGCCCGGCGCGCCTCGTCGCCGCCGCCCTTGCCGAACCTCGCCCCGACCAGCGCGGCCACAGCGACGACGTCGTTGCGGGTCCAGGCCGGGCCGGGCACGCCCGCCAGGGAGCGGGCGTCGTTGATCCCCTGAAGGTAGGCGTCGATGTCGGTCACGACCTGCTCGCCCGCCGGCCCGAGGTTCTGCAGCAGCGAGATCTGCTGCGCGAGAAACGCCTCGGTCTGGGCGCTGGGAGTGAACCGCCGGAAGCTCAGCGCGATCTGGAACGGGTCGATGCCCGGCGCGTCGACCGCCGCCAGCCGCCCGGGCCCGCGCAGCAGCTCCATCAGCGGGGCGCGGTCGGTAACCGTCACCCAGCCCGCGCCGTACATCACGTCGCCACGCGTGTCGCCGAAGACGTGCGCGACGCCCTTGCTGTCGCGGTCGATGTGCAACCCCGGCCGCGCCGGCGGCCGCTCGACGCTGGAGGGCTCCTCGCTCCCCAGGCCGAAGATGTTCGGTTTGAAATAGGTGGGCAGGTCGGCATCGGTGACCTGGTCGAACAGCGATGTCAGGCCGTCGTAGAGCGGGAGCTGATCGGCCGAGTGGGGGCCGGGGGTCGTGCTGCCGGACTCCCCCGGAGGGAGCACGTTCCAGGCTTGCCCGGGCGACGAGAAGTCTGGCAGGCCGTCGGCCGACGCCCTCGGCGCCAGCCCACCAAGGGCGGCAGCCACAAGGACGAGACCGACGACGACGCCACCGCGTCGGCGCGTCGCACGCCTGCGAGCCGCTCGCCTCGGCGGGCCCGCCGATGGCCGTGCCGCGTCTGTCCGTGGGTAGCGCGAAAAGGGCCTCATCAGCACTCCCTTCCAGCACCCCTCCAGGTCCCCTTCGGGTCCCGGACCGGGCTCCCTTCTGTGCCACAGGCGGAGAAATCGGCACAGCTGGGGAGAATACATCGTCGAGGCCTGTGACGGTCGCCGGAGCCGTCAGCTCGACGCCCGGCGCTCCTCCTCCCCGGTCGCCACCGGGCGGGCTGGGTCGGTGATCCACTGGCTCCAGGAACCGGCGTAGAGGGCGGCGTCGAAGCCGGCGACCTCCAACGCCAGGATCTCGCTGGCCGCCACCACTCCTGAGCCGCAGTATGCGCCGACCGGCAGGCCGTCGCGCACGCCGAGCGCCGGTGGCCGGCGCGCCGCGGGCGCCGGGGACGTGCCCGGCGACCGGGTCGACCGGCTGGGACTCGCCGCGGTACCGCTCCGGCGCGCGGGCGTCCAGGAGCACCCCGGTCCTGACGACCTCGGCCGCGCCGGTAGCGTCCAGCAGCGGCCGCTGGCCGGGTCTCGCCTGGAAGTCGCCAGGCTCGGGCTCGGCGACCTCGGTGGTCACCTCCAGGCCGCGGGCGACCCAGCCGTCGTAGCCGCCGTCCAGGACGCGCACGTCGGGGTGGCCGTGGTAGCTGAGCAGCCACCAGGCGCGCGCGGCCGCGGTGGTGTCGCGCTGGTCGTAGACGACCACGCCGCGGTCGCCGCGGACCCCGCCACGGCGCATGGCCGCCTGGAAGCGGTCCGGGTCGGGGAGCGGGTGGCGGCCGCCGGCGCCCGGCGGGTCGGCCAGGTCCCTGTCCAGGTCGACGAACACCGCGCCGGGCAGGTGGCCGGCGCGGTAGGCCTCCACCCCCGGCGGTCCGCCGAGCTGCCAGCGCACGTCCAGCAGCACCGGCGGCGTCGGCGACTCCAGCCGGCCTGCCAGCTCGTCGGCGGTGATCAGGGAGCTCACGATGGCGTGGCGGCCCGCTCCGCCTCGGGCTCCGGCGGGAGCAGCGTCAGCGCCGGGGCGAGCAGCGAGCGGAACACCACCAGCAACAGCACCAGCACGAAGTTGTCCACGGCGCTGGCCAAGGTGGGCGGCAACTGCGCTGCCGCGACGGCGCCGGCCAGCCAGACCAGCACGATCGGGTAGCGGAACCTGACCGAGAACCGGCCGAGCGCGTCGAAGAACCGGGTCATCGTCGAGCACCTCGAGGACGGGGTTGGGGGCGCCCGCTGGGGGCACGGCGACCACCTTCGCATGACGCTTGAGATCCCTCAACCGTTTATCGCCGGAATAGTTAAAGTCCTGTAAGCATCGGGTATGATCACGCCATGGCTGGCAACCCGCGCGCAAGCAAAGGGGCGGTGGCGGCCGAGGCGTGGCGGCTGCTGCTGGACTGCGCGCTCGCCCAGCTGGACCAGGTGGCCGGCGTGGTGCGCGGGCTGGGGCTGAGCCCCGGCGACGTGCGCGCGCTGCTGGTGCTCGACCGCGACGAGCCGCGCACCATGGGCTCGCTGGCCCAGGCGTGGCACTGCGACGCCTCCAACGTGACCTGGACGGTCGACCGCCTCCAGGAGCGCGGCCTGGTGGAGCGCCGCACCCAGCCGACCGACCGGCGCGTCAAGGCGGTGGTCCTGACCGAGCTCGGCGGCAGGACCAAGGCCGAGGTGCTCGGCACGCTGTACGAGCCGCCCGCCGGCCTGCTGGGCCTGGACCGGCCCGGCCTCGACGCCCTGCGCGACGCGCTGGCCAGGCTCTCCCCCGGCCCCAGCGCCGGCCTGCCGAGCTGGACCGGCCGTCCGCCGGCGCCGGGCCCGGGCCCACACGCCTAGGACGGCCCTCGCTCGTCCTGCCACGGTTTGCGGACCAGCAGGTCGCCCAGGAAGAGCGCGTCCATGTCGCTGGACAGGAAGTCGTGGATCGCCTCGTCCGGGCGCAGCACGATCGGCTCGCCACGCAGGTTGAAGCTGGTGTTGAGCACCACCGGCACGCCGGTGCGCCGCTCGAACTCGGCGATCAGGCGGTGGAACGGCCGGTTGGAGTCCTCGGTCACGGTCTGCGGCCGGGCGCTGCCGTCCACGTGGGTCACCGCCGGGATGCGCTCCCGCCGCTCGGGGAGCACCGGCAGCACCAGCAGCATGAACGGGTTCGGGTAGTAGCGGCCGAACCACTCCGGGCCCCGCTCGTGGAGCACGCTGGGGGCGAACGGCCGGAACGCCTCACGCCGCTTGACGCGCGCGTTGACCACGGCCTTCATGCTGGCGCGCCGCGGGTCGGCCAGGATCGAGCGGGCACCCAGCGCGCGCGGCCCCACCTCGGCGCGGCCCTGGAACCAGCCGACGATCCGCGAGTCCGCCAGCAGCCTGGCCGCCTCGGCGGGCGCGTCGGCCACCTGCTCGGCCGGCAGGCCGTGGCGCTCCAGCGCCTCCTCGCACGCCCTGGTGCTGAACTCCGGTCCCCAGAAGGCGTGCTCCATCGCCTGCTCGCGGGGCCTGCCGAGCTGGTGGTGCCACAGCCACTGGGCGGCGCCGAGCGCGTTGCCCGCGTCGGAGGCCGCGGGCTGGACGAAGATCTGCTCGAAGCCCGCCTCGCGCAGCAGCCGGGCGTTCATCACCGAGTTCAGCGCCACGCCGCCGCCGAGGCACAGGTTGGGTGAGCCGGTGCGCTGGCGCAGCGACCGGGCCACGTGCAGGGCCGCCTCCTCGACCAGGTCCTGGACGGCGTAGGCGAGGTTCTCGTGCAGTTCGGTCAGCTCGCTCTCGGGCACCCGCGGCGGGCCGTACCGCGCGATGAAGCGCCGCGACAGCCAGCCGGCCTGGCGCTGGTAGGCGAAATGGTCGAAGTCGACCTGGAAGAGCCCGTCAGGGGTGCGGCGCACCAGCTCGCTCAGCTCCGCCACGAGCTTGTCCTGCCCGTAGGGCGCCAGGCCCATGACCTTGCCCTCGTCGGCGTTGGGCTCAAAGCCCAGGTACCAGGTGAGCGCGGTGTAGACCTCGCCGAGCGAGTCGGGGTTGCGCACCGTGGCCAGCTCGCGAAGCCTGCTCCCCCGCCCGTGCTGGAGCGTGGTCGAAAGGAAGTCGCCGCCGCGGTCCAGGGTCAGCACCGCGGCCTCGTCGAAGGGGCTCGCGTAGAACGCGGCCGCCGCGTGGGCGTCGTGGTGGCCGACGTGGACGAGCTTGCCCCGGTAGCCCCAGCGGCGGCGGAAGCCCAGTTCCTTGCGGGCCAGGTTGGCGTCGACGTAGGCCTGGACGGCCAGCCGCCTGGGCGAGCCGCGCCGCAGCGCATCGAGCGCCCCGCGCGCGAAATCGAGCCCGGGACGGTGCGCGAACGCGACCACGTCGACGTCGTTCAGGCCGACCCCGCCCTGCTCCAGGCAGAAGGCGATGGCGGTATCCGGGAAGCGCTTGGTGTGCCGGTCGCGGTTGAAGCGCTCCTCCTCCACGAACGCCACGATGCGGCCGTCCCGCAGCAGGCATGCCGATGTGTCGTGGCTGAAGCAGTTGATACCAAGGATGTCCTGCACGACCCACCCCCTCGGCCAGCGGGCAATCCCTCGAACGAACCCAACCCAGACGAGTTCTACCACTCCGGCGGTCGTTCGTCCGGGAAGCGGCTCACCCGGTTTCCCGCCAGGCGGCCGGGGTAGCCCGGCGGCATGCGCACCATCGCCGGCACCGACCCGCGGGGCACGAGCCTGGAGGAGCTGCGCGCGGCGCTGGCGCTGCACCGCGGCCATGGCCGCCGCATCGTGTTCACCAACGGCTGCTTCGACCTCCTCCACGCCGGTCACGTCGCCTACCTGGGCGGCGCCAGGGCGCTGGGCGACGTGCTGGTCGTCGGGGTCAACTCGGACCGGAGCGTGCGGCGCCTCAAGGGCCCGGGCCGCCCGCTCACTGCCCTGGCGGACCGCCTCGCCGTGCTGGGGGCGCTGCGCTGCGTCGACCTCCTGGTCGCCTTCGACGCCGACACCCCGGTGGAGCTGCTCCGCGCGGTCCGGCCCGACGTGTTCGTGAAGGGCGGCGACTACCGCGTCGAGACGCTGCCGGAGGCGCCGCTGGTGGCGGAGCTGGGCGGCGAGGTGGTGGTGCTCCCCTACCTGGAGGGCCGCTCCACCGGCGGCATGCTGCGGCGACTGCGGGACGTGGCCGCCCGAACGTGAGGGAGCGCCCCGGTCGCCGTGTGGTTGGCGGCTTCCGGGGCGCTCTGGGAGGCGCGGATCGCGCCGGTCAGGTGGCCGAGACCTTCGACGCCTCGTCGAGCAGCGCGTACAGCTCCTCCTCGGCCGCGCCGAACGCGGTCCGGGAGTCGCGGTCGGTGGTGCGCTGCCGCCACCAGGCGATCGGGTTGATCGACTTCATCGGGTCTGCCCCCTCGTCTCGGCTCCGTCGTGACGCTGGAGCAAGCATCCAGGGGAAAGGTAACGATCCGGCGGGGCCAACCGACACGGTCCGGTCACGAACGGTCACAAAGCAGCACTCGGCTGGCCTGCACGAGTCATTCGTCGCGGCTGACCACCTCGTAACGCAGCAGCAGGTTGTCCGAGCCATCCCGGCGCCGGGCGCTGGCCAGCCGCAGCGGCGGGACCGGCCCGGCGCCGAAGGCCGGCGTACCCCCGCCGAGCACGGTGGCGCCGACCATCAGGTGCAACTCGTCGACGAGCCCGGCGACCAGCAGGTCGTTCCAGAGCGTCCGGCTCCCGAACATCAGGATGTCCTTGCCCGGCTGGTCCTTCAGCTCGGCGACCGCCTGTCGCGCGTCCTCCCTTCGCACGATGGTCGTGGTTTCGGTCCACGGCGCGGTGTCGTCCGCGGTGAGTGAGTCGGACACGACGACCTTCTGGATCTCGTCGTTGCGCAGGCCGGTCTCCCGGTGGATGTCGGCCACGCCGGGGTTGGCGGCCACGGCCGGGGACACCTCGGGGTTGGCGGCCACCGCCGGCCAGTACCCTTTCAGCCCCGTGTAGGTCGTGGCGCCGAGCAGCAGCGTGTCGGCGGCCCGCAGCAGCTCGAGGTTGTGCTCGTCGAAGAACCCGTCCATCGGCAGGGCCATGACGTTCCCGCCTGGGCCCTCGAAGTAGCCGTCGAGCGACATGATGTTGCAGACGATGAGCTTGCGCATGGCCGTCTCTCGAGGTTGGTGTTGGAGCTGTCACCGGATACGAGACACCGCCGACGCCTGATTCATCGGTCGGGCGCCGAAATTCCCCCCAGGAAGGCCGCGCCCAGCTCGGTCGACGACAGCCGCAGATCGGCGCGGGCCCGCGTGCGCTCACACGTGACCGAGCTGCCGATCGAATTAGCGGCGCCACCACCTACGCATCGACGACCGGGGGTTGGCGGAGCCTAGTGGCCCGGGGAGCCAATCAGCCCCAGGATCGGCGTCGGCGTCGTCGTTGTCGTGGTCGGCGGCTCGGTGGTCGTGGTCGTGGTCGTCCTGGCTGTGGTCTGGGTGGTCCTCGGGGAGGTGGGTCCAGGCACGGTGGTCCGGGGCGGGTTGCTGGTGGTGGCGGTGCCGCGGCGGGTGGTGCTCGGCACCTGGCCCCTGGTGGTGGTCGACCTGCCGGTGATCAGCGGGAACCCGGGGGCGCGGCCGACCCCGCCGTCGCCGCTCGTGGTGGTGGGCATGATGTTGCCCGAGGCGTCGGTCGGCGCGGGGATGACCTCGCCGCCGTTGCCGGACGCGGGCTCGACCGTGGTCGACGGCATGCACGCCAGCCGGGTGGCGCACTGCGACGACCCGCTCACGGGCCCGCCGATCGTCAGGGCCGCCACCACCCCGAGCACGGCGGCCGCCGCCGCCGCCACCCCCCAGGCGGTCCAGCGTCCCCGCAACACCGGCACCAGCCCGGCCGTCCAGCCCTGGGGCCCCGCGTCCTCGTCCGAGTGCTTCTGGCCGACCGCCACCTTCCGTTGCGCCCCGTTGGTTGCGCCCGCCGGCTCGCCCGAGCCCGAGCCGCCCGCCTTGGCCGTCGCTACGGCCCGCGACATGGCCGCTTGCCCGGCCCCTCTCGCCCCAGCGGCGACGAGGGCGTTCGGCGAGCTCGGGGACGCGCCGCCGGCGACGGGCACCGGCAGGGGCACCGCGGCCGCCCCTCCCGCCGGTGCCGTGCGCGGCGCCGCTGGCGTGGAGGCCGGCGCCCCCGTGGGCCGGCCGGTGGCGGGGGCCTTCGCGGCCACCCCGCGAGCGGGGGCCTTCGCGGCCACCCCGCGAGCGGGGGCGGTGGCGGGCACGCCGACCGGCGCCTCGCCGAAGAGCTGCTCGCCGAGGTAGGCCAGCACCGCCCCGGCCGGGGCGAGCCAACCGGCGGCGGCCCGGCGCAGGCCGGTGGAGACGGTGAGGCGGTCCCAGGTCGACACCGGCTGCCCGGGCGGGGCGTCGTTCATCGCCCGCCAGAGCGACTCCAGCGCCTCGCGGCGTTGCTCCTCCACCGCCGAGGCATCGCAGCCGAGCAGCCGCCCGGCGTGCTCGGGGTCCTTGCCGAGCAGTTCGGAGAGGGTCAGGACCTCGCGCTGGTTGTCGTCCAGCTCCCCGAGCCCGTCGAACAGCGCCATCGAGTCCTCTGGCACGGCCGCCGCGACCGGCCGCTTGCCCGGCCGGCGGCCGCGCCACCTGGTCACCGCGGCCCGGGTGAGCGCGATCACGCGCATCTCCAGCTCGGCCGGGTCGGCGCCGTCGGCGAGCTGGTCCATGCGGGCGACCGCGGTGCGCAGCACCATGGCGGTCAGGTCGACCGCGCTCGCCTGCTCCCCTGTCCACGCCAGGACGTAGTGATAGACCGCCTCGGCGTGGCGGTCGAAGAGCTCGTGTGCGAATTGCAGGCGGTCGCGCGTCGCGATCGGTCCCCCCTGGGAGTTCATTGGGGGGCGGATCATATCGCAAGCGGACATCATGGAGAGCGGGCATGCTGGAGGGGATACCGCGCGTTACAGCCGTTGACCGATCGTTGACGCGAGGAGCGAGCTGATGGCCGAGGCATACATCGTGGAGGCGCTGCGCACGCCGGTCGGGCGCAAGGGCGGCGGGCTGGCCTCCGTGCACCCCGCGGACCTGGCGGGACACGTCCTGACGGAGCTGCTGCGGCGCAGCGGGGCCGATCCGGCGGCGATCGATGACGTGATCCTCGGGTGCGTCGACCAGGTCGGCGCGCAGACCTTCAACATCGCGCGCACGGCCTGGCTCGGCGCGGGCCTGCCGGAGGAGGTGCCTGGCACCACCATCGACCGCCAGTGCGGCTCCTCCCAGCAGGCGATCCACTTCGCCGCCCAGGGTGTGCTGGCCGGCGCCTACGACCTGGTGATCGCTGGCGGGGTCGAGGTGATGAGCCTGGTGCCCCTGGCCGGCGGCGCGCTGGCCGGGGCGGCGGTCGGCTATGGCAGCCCGCTGGGCGGCAAGGGCTGGCTCGACCGGTACGGCGACCAGGAGATCAGCCAGTTCCACGGGGCCGAGCTGATGGCCGAGCGGTGGGACATCAGCCGCGAGGCGATGGAGCGGGTCGCCTTCGCCAGCCACACCCGCGCGGCGACCGCCTGGACGGAGGGCCGTTTCGACCGCGAGGTGGTGCCCTACGGCCCGGTCACCCGCGACGAGGGCTTCCGGGCGGACGTGTCGATGGAGAAGATGGCCTCGCTGCAGCCGCTGCGGCCGGGGGGGCGCATCACCGCGGCGCTCTCCAGCCAGATCTCCGACGGCGCCGGGGCGCTGCTGCTCGCCTCGGAGGCGGGGGTGCGGCGCTTCGGCCTGAAGCCCAGGGCGCGCGTCCACGCCATGGCCCTGGCGGGCAGCGACCCGGTGCTGATGCTGACCGCGCCGATCCCGGCGACCCAGCGGGTGCTCAAGAGCGCCTCGCTGACCATGGAAGACGTCGACCTGTTCGAAATCAACGAGGCCTTCGCCCCGGTGGTGCTGGCCTGGCAGCGCGAGACCGGCGCCGACCTGGAGCGCACCAACGTCAACGGCGGCGCGATCGCGCTGGGCCACCCGCTCGGCGCCAGCGGCGCCAAGCTGATGACCACCCTGCTGCACGAGCTGGAGCGCACCGGCGGCCGGTACGGGCTGCAGACCATGTGCGAGGGCGGCGGCATGGCCAACGCCACCATCATCGAGCGGCTCGGGTAGACGGGCGCCCGGGGTGGACATGCGCCCGAGCTGGACGGGCGCCCGGGTAGACGACCGGCCCCTCGGTCCCGGGGAAGTCGGATCGAGGGGCCTTCTGGATCTGGAACTCCAGGTCGTATGGGAAGTTTATCCCCGACGGGGCCGGAGCGGCAGGGGTCAATTTCCACCGCCGCCGATTCGGCCCGCTCACCTCCAGGTGATCCCCATGCGCTCGTCCGTGCCGGTGACCTCGGTGCCGAGGGCGGCGCAGGCCGCCCGGAAGCGGCGGGCGATCCAGGCGGCGGCGGCCGGCGCGGCCAGGCGGGTGTGGCAGAAGCCGAGCTCCAGCGGCACCGCCTCCAGCTCTCGCGGGCCCAGCTCGTCCAGGCGCACCAGGAACAGCAGGCCGAGGTCGTTGCGCAGCACCGGGTCGACGGCGTAGTCGTCGAGGAAGTCCCCCAGGTCGTAGAGCACCCTGCCGGCGACCCCGTGGAACAGGTGCGCCGAGTGCCCGGCGACCAGCGTGGCGCCCGCCCCGGTCAGCGCGGCCGCGGCGCGGCGGACGTAGTCGAGCGGCGCGGTGGTCATGTTGGGCCCCCAGTGCGGCGCCACCAGCACGGCGTCGGCGCGGGCCGCCAGCGTCCTGACGGCGTCGAGCAGCCAGGCGGGCACGCCACCGCCCAGCGGCGCGAAGGCGACCCCCGGGCGGTCCGCCCCGGCGGCGAAGTCGTCGGGGTGGTCGGTGACCGACACCACCCCGACCTCCAACCCCCCGGCCCGCAGCAGCGCCGGCCGCCGCGCCGCCGGCAGGTCGCCGCCGGCCCCGACGGCGGCGACGCCGCAGGCGGCCAGGTGCTCGACGGTGTCGCCGAGCGCCAGCGGGCCGAAGTCCAGGGCGTGGTTGTTGGCCAGCGTGACCAGGTCGACGCCCAGCTCGGCGAGCCGCTCGGCCGCCACCGGTGGGGCCCGGAAGTGGAACGGCTTGCCCGGGGCCGGCCAGGGGGCCCCGCGGTCGGACACGCAGCACTCCAGGTTGCAGACGAACAGGTCGGCCGAGCGGCACAGCTCCAGCAGCTCCGGGGAGACCAGCGGCGCGCGCGGCGCCTCCCGCAGGGTCTCGGCGACCCCGCGTCCGAGCATGGTGTCCCCGGCCAGCGCGACCGTGATCGCAGCCATCGACAGACTCTAGTCCCATGGTCCCGGCTGCACGCCCGTTCCGCGCATTGCCGCCGCTGGACGCCAACGGAACGAGCGCTTATATTTAGGACTCCTCACCTCGTACCGGACAGGATCCCCGAGGAGGCACCGTGGCTGGCGCGTTCCCCGATGCGCCGGAGCTGCTGCCCGGCAAGCTGGTCACCGGCCTGGCCAAGCTCGGCATCGCCATGCGCCACCAGGCTTGGAGCCGGGCCGGCCGGCGCGGCCTCAACCCGACCCAGGGGCAGGTGCTGGTGGTGCTGCGCGCCGCCGGCGGCCAGGGCCTGCGCGTCTCGGGGCTGGTCACCAAGCAGCGCGACCCGGCCGACGCGCGCGCGGTGGCGGTGTTCCTGACGGTGACCGGCCAGGCCGAGGCGGAGGAGGCGGCCGGCTGGCCCGACGTGCTGCTGGAGGCGGTGCGCACGCTGGAAGCCGACGAGCAGGCCGCGCTCTACCGGGCGCTGCTCAAGACGGTCCGCGCGCTCCAGGTGCGCGGCCGCATCCCGGTGAGCCAGATGTGCGTCACCTGCCGGTTCTTCCGCCCCGACGCGCACGCCGGCGCGCTGCGGCCGCACCACTGCGCACTGGTGGACGCGCCGTTCGGGGACGCGCAGATCAGGCTGGACTGCCCAGAGCACCAGCCGGCGCCGGCGGAGGTGGCCCAGCGCGCCTGGGCGACCTTCACCGCCCGCCGGCCGGCGGCCGAGGAGCTCTCGTGACCGAGGGCGCCGGCGGGCGGGGCCCAGCGCCGGCCTCTGACGAGGGTGGCGTCATGCGGGCCCATCCGGAGGGGACCGTGGTGCGCCTCCGGGTGGTGGCGGGGGCGCGGCGAACCGAGCTGGCGGGAGTCGCCGGCCAGGCGCTGCGGGTGCGGGTCGCCGCGCCGCCCGCCCAGGGCCGTGCCAACGCGGCCGTCCTCGGCTATCTCGCCACGCTGGTCGGGCTGCGCGCCCGTGACCTGGAGATCACCGCCGGCGAGCGGGCCCGCGACAAGCTGGTGCTGGTCCGCGGCCGCTCGCCCGGCCAGGTGCGGGCGGCGCTGCTGGGGCCCTGACCTCAGGAGGCGTACGGGGAGTGGTCCAGGCCCCGCCAGATGCGCTCGCGTTCGCGCTCGGAGAGGCCGCCCCAGACGCCGTGCGGCTCGCGGGTGGAGATGGCGTAGCTGGCGCACTCCTCGCGGACCGGACAGCCGACGCAGACCGCCTTGGCGGCGCGCTCGCGGCGGCGCTTGGCCAGGCCGCGCTCCCCGTCCGCGGGGAAGAACAGGTCGCCCTCGACCGCGCGGCAGGCCGCCCGCAGGCGCCACGACGAGTCGAGGTCGCCGAGGGCCGGCGGCCGGCGATCGTGCAGCCTGGTGGTCTCGCCGTTCAGGTCGGGGTCACCGCCTCCTGTGCCTGGGCCCGGGCGCGCGCGAACAAGGAGGCCGCGCGTCCGGAAGGTTGCCGACAGGGCGTCTGAATCATACCAACACACTGTCGACGCGCGGAAATCTGCGGACCGGGCGAACACGCTGACTCGAACGTCAAGGTCAAGCCCCAGAGTCGGCGTCGTCCCGTGATCCCGGGTCCGCGGGGCCTGCTTGACAGCGTGGCGGCGGCTCCGGCACCGTGCGGCCTGTGGCCGTCCGGGGCTGGAGCCCCGCCGTGGTCCCCTGGTTCCTCGCGCGACAGCACCGGGGCTCGCCTGGTCCGGTTGCACGCCAGCGATTCTTGGAAGGAGCCAGAGGGTGGCCGACACCCGCTCGATCCAGCGGACCGCCACCGGTCCGCGGTTCGCCTACCCGGTCAGCCTTGACGTGGCCGGCCGCCGCGCCGTGGTGGTCGGCGCCGGCGCGGTGGCGCTCGGCAAGGCCGACGCCCTGCTGGAGGCCGGCGCACTGGTCACGGTGATCGCGGACGGCCCGCCGCAGGCGCTCCAGCGCCTCGAGGAGGCCGGCGCCACCATCGAGCGGCGCGGCTTCGAGGGGGCCGACCTCGACGAAGCCTTCCTGTGCGTGGCCGCCTCCGACGACCCCAGTGAGCGGACCGCCATCCACGCCGAGGCCCGCGCGCGCGGCGTGCTCGTCAACCTGGTCGACGACGCGCAACACTGCGACTTCGCGGCGCCGGCCGTGGTGCGGCGCGGCGAGCTGGTCATCGCCGTGTCGACCGGCGGCCGCTCGCCAGCGCTCGCCAGCCGCCTGCGCCGGCTGCTGGAGGAGCGCTTCGGCCCGGAGTGGGAGGAGCTGGCGGCGCTGCTCGGCGAGGTGCGCGAGCAGACGCTGCCGCTGCTGCCTGACGTCGGCGAGCGGTCCCGCCGCTGGAGGGACGCCCTGGAGCTGGAGGAGCTGGAGGAGCTGGCGCGCGCCGGCCGGCTCGACCAGGCGCGCGAGCGGCTGCTGGCCCGCCTGGTCGGCCCGCGGGAGCCGGCACCGTGACCGGCGACCGCCAGCGTGCCGGGGTGGGCGCGGTCCACCTGGTCGGCGCCGGCCCTGGCGATCCGGAGCTGCTCACCCTGCGCGGAGCCAAGCTGCTCGCCCGCGCCGACGTGGTGGTCTACGACCGGCTCGCCCCGCGCGAGCTGTTGGAGCTGGCGCCCGACGGCGCCGAGCTGATCGACGCCGGCAAGGCCCCAGGCCGCCGCGGGCTCGGGCAGGAGGCCATCAACCGGCTGCTGGTGCAGCGCGCCCTCCAGGGCGCGACGGTGGTGCGGCTCAAGGGTGGCGACCCGTTCGTGTTCGGCCGTGGCGGCGAGGAGGCCCTGGCCTGCGTGCGGGCCGGCGTGCCCTTCGAGGTGGTCCCCGGCGTCAGCGCCGCCCTGGCCGCCCCGGCCTACGCCGGCGTGCCGCTCACCCACCGGGACCTGGCCGCCAGCTTCGCGGTGGTGACCGCCAGCCTGGCCGGCGGCAGGGCCACCGACCTGAAGGAGGTCGCCGGCGCCGCCGACACCCTGGTGGTGCTGATGGCGGCCGAGCGGCTCGAGGCGGTCTGCACGGCACTGCTGCACGCCGGCCGCCCCGCCGGCCAGCCCGCCGTGATCGTGCAGTGGGCCGCCACCAAGCGGCAGCGCTCAGTGCGCGCCACCCTAGAGGACCTACCGGCGCTGGCGGCCGCAGCCGGGATCGGCCCGCCGGCGACGCTAGTGGTCGGCGAGGTCGCCTCGCTGGCGGACGAGCTGGCGGGCGGCTGGCTGGACCCGGACGTGCTTGACACGAGCTCTGGTGGTCCGGCACGGTAGGTGCGTGATCGTCGTGCTGCTGACCCGCAACCGCGCCCTGGACTACGGGCGCGTCGTGCGCTGCGCCTGTCGGCGGGCCCGGCGGTCGCCCAGCGCAACGTAGCACTGCGGACTCCTTCTCGACTGCCGGGCCTTCCCCAGGCGACCCGAGCGCTCGTGGAGAGGAGCACCCCCCGTGGCGGTCACAGCCACAGTCACGCACACACGACCCCCCCGTCACCGCCGTCCGAAGGCGGCCGCCTGATGCCCCGGCTGGACCCCGCCGAGGTGACCGAGGCGGCCAGGCGCCTGCGGCACGCGCCGGCCACCGACGTGCTCGCCTGGGCGCTCGACACCTTCGGCAAGCGCTGCGCCATCGTCACCTCCTTCCAGGTCGAGGGCATGGTCATGCTCGACCTCGCTCGCCAGGTGGATCCCGGCGTGCGGGTGATCACCATCGACACCGGCCGCCTGCCGGAGCAGACCTACGAGGTGATCGACACGGTCCGTGCCCGCTTCGACATGGAGGTCGAGGTCATCACGCCGGACGGGCCCACGCTGGAGGCGATGGTCTCGCGCCACGGCCCCAACCTGTTCCGCCGTGACCGCGCGCTCCGCAAGCTGTGCTGCCACGTCCGCAAGGTCGAGCCGCTGCGGCGCGCCCTGGAGGACCTGGACGCCTGGGTGAGCGGCCTGCGCCGCGACGGCGGGCCGGCCCGCGCCGGCACCGCCAAGGTCGAGCTGGACCAGGCGCACGGCGGCATCGTCAAGCTGAACCCGATGGCCGACTGGACCAGGGAGCAGGCGCTCGAGCACGCCCGCGCCCACCACCTGCCGCTGCACCCGCTGTACGAGCAGGGCTTCACCTCGATCGGCTGCGCGCCGTGCACGCGCGCGCCCCAGCCCGGCGAGAGCGAGCGCGCCGGGCGCTGGTGGTGGGAGGCCGACGAGGACCGCGAGTGCGGCCTGCACCAGCAGACCCCGTCGATGCGACTCGACGCGGCCCTGGCCGAGCTCGGCGCCGAGGCCGCCCTACGAAGGAGACTGCCAGCATGACGCAGGCCCCACCGCTGGAGGATCGGCGCAACGCGGTCGAGCGGGCCAAGGACGCGCTGGACCCGATCGACATCCGGCCGCGGATCGAGCGGTACGCGCGCGACGGCTACGCCAGCATCGACCCGGAGGACCTGAAGATCCGCTTCCGCTGGTGGGGCCTGTACACCCAGCGGCCCGAGGAGGCCGGCTATTTCATGATGCGCATCCGCACTCCCGGCGGGGCGCTCACCTCCGACCAGCTCGAGACGATCGGCCGCATCGCCAAGGTCCGCTGCCGTGACGTGGCCGACGTCACCGACCGCCAGAACATCCAGCTCCACTGGGTGGTGATCCAGGACGTCCCCGCCATCTGGGACGAGCTCGCCAAGGTCGGCATGGAGACGGCCCAGACCTGCGGCGACACCGTCCGGAACATCCTCGGCTGCCCGGTGGCGGGCGTGGACGCCGGCGAGGTCTTCGACGCCAGCCCGGACCTGGATGCCGCCGACGCGCGCCTGACCCACACCAAGGAGTTCACCAACCTGCCGCGCAAGTACAAGCTGTCGATCTCCGGCTGCCGCGACCACTGCGCCATGCACGAGATCAACGACGGCGGGCTGGTGGGCGTCGCCCACCCCGACGGGCGCCTGGGGTACGACGTCTGGGTCGGCGGCGGGCTGTCGTCCAGCCCCCGGTTCGCCGAGCGGCTGGGCGTGTTCGTGCCCCGCGAGCAGGCCACCGACTTCCTGGTGGCGCTGACCTCGCTGTTCCGCGACCACGGCGGCCGCGACAAGCGCACGAGGGCGCGCCTGAAGTTCCTGGTCGCCGCCTGGGGGACCGAGAAGCTCCGCAAGGTCCTGGAGGACGACTACCTCGGCCACCCGCTGGAGGACGGCCCCGAGGCGCCGCCGTCCAGCACCGTGCACCGCGACCACGTCGGCGTCTACCGCCAGCACGACGGCCGCTACTACATCGGCGTCGCCCCGCTGGTCGGCCGCACCTCCGGCAGCCAGCTCATCGCCGTGGCCAAGCTGGCCCGCCGGCTGGGCTGCGGCCGCGTGCGGCTCACCACCCAGCAGAAGATCCTGGTGCTGGACATCCCCAAGGAGCGCGTCGGCGAGGCGGTCGCGCGCCTGGAGGGTCTGGGCCTGCCCGCCTACCCGAGCCCCTTCTGGCGTGGCGCCATGGCCTGCACCGGCATGCAGTTCTGCAAGCTGGCGCTGGTCGAGACCAAACAGCGCGCCGCCGACCTGGTGCACGCGCTGGAGCGGCGCTTCCCCGACTTCGACGCCAAGGTGCGGCTGAACGTCAACGGCTGCCCCAACTCGTGCGCGCGCTACCAGGTCTCCGACGTGGGCCTGGCCGGTGGCGAGTCGGCCGGCGACGGCAACTTCCAGCTCCACCTCGGCGGCGACCTCGGCGAGGCAAGGGCGTTCGGCCAGCGGGTGCGTTCACGGGTGGGCGCCGAGGAGGCCGAGGGCGTCGTCGGCCATCTGCTCAGCTCCTACCTGGCGGAGCGCGAGGACGGCGAGAGCCTGCAGAGCTGGCTGCGCCAGCAGACGGCCGAGCAGCTCGCCGAGCTCAGCCGGCCGCGGGTTCCGGCAGGCACCGGTTGAGGCACTCCCCCACGCCCTCGACGACGGTGCGCACCACCTGGCCGGGGCGCAGCCACACGGGCGGCGTGCGGGCGGCGCCGACGCCGGCCGGGGTGCCGGTGGCGATCAGGTCGCCCGGCTCCAGGGTGATGATCTCGCTCACGTAGGCGATGATCTCGGACGGGCCGAACAGCAGGTCGGAGGTGCGCGAGTCCTGCATCACCTGGCCGTCGACCTCGCAGCGCACCGCCAGGTCGGCGCCGCCGCCGGGCAGCTCGTCCAGGGTCACCAGCGCGGGGCCGACCGGGGTGGTGTGCTCGAAGGTCTTGCCGGCCAGCCACTGGCTGGTGTGGTTCTGGTAGTCGCGCACGCTGACGTCGTTGATCACCGTGTAGCCGCCGATCGCCGCGACCGCCTCGTCGCCGTTGACGTGGCGTGCCGGGCGGCCGATCACCACGCCCAGCTCGACCTCGAAGTCGACCTGCTCGGAGGCCCGCGGCAGCAGGATCGGGTCGCGCGCGCCGATCAGGGTGCCGGCGAACTTGGGGAACAGCGTGGGGTACTTGGGCAGCTCGCCGCCCATCTCCCGGATGTGGCTGGCGTAGTTGAGGCCCAGGCAGATGACCTTGGAGGGCCTGGGCACCAGGGTCGCCAGGTCGGCGTCGGCCAGTGGCTGCGCCGGGCCGGTTCCGGAGGCCGCAACGCGCCGCCAGTCCGGGCCCGAGAGCAGGCTGCCGACGTCGGGGGCTTCCAGCTCGATCACCTGGTCGCCGTCCACGCGCCCCGCCCTGGTCCCGTTCGCCGTCCGGATCGTCACCAGCCGCATGCTTGGTCCTCCAACGTCGTCCTTCGTCCGCGACGGCAGTGTATAGGGTGTCGGGCGCCCGGGCGCCTCGTCCACGCGGGGGGAGGCCGGGTCCTCCTGGTCGCTGCGCTCGATCCCCAGCCGGGTGCGCCGATACAAACCTCATGGGCCAAGCAACCACAACCCGACCCGCGCGGCCAGCGGGGATGACCGCTCCAGGAGCGCGCTCCAAGCCCCGGACGCGCTTCGGGAGGCTTGCCAGCAAGCCGGCACGCCACCAGAATGCGGGGCTTGGAGGATTCGTGTGGAGCCGCGGGCGGCTCCAGACGACGGTGACATACCGCCTCGTTCGGCCAGACTGGAAGGAACCCCCAATGCCGAACGCCGCCGCAGCGGATTTTGCGTCGGCTCCTGAGTCGGAGGCCCGGCGGGCGCCCACATTGTGGGCTCCCTACCTGATCGCCGGCACGGGGGCGGTGCTGCTGAACCTGCTGATCGGGCCGACCGGGCCACTGCCGGTGGGTCTGCCCGAGATCGTGCTGTACGGCCTCGTCAGCCTCTCGGCCGTGGTGGCGGTCGCGGCGGGCCTGCGCCTGTACCGGCCCGCCGAGGCCACCGCCTGGCGGCTGCTGGCCGCCGGGCTGCTCGCCTACCTCGCCGCCGATCTGGTCAGCGACGCCCTGCGCGACGGCCCCGCCGGGCAGCGGTACCCCTGGCTGGTCGACGCGCTCTACCTGGTCCGCTACCCACTGCTGGTCGCCGGCCTGCTGCTGATGGTCCGCCGTCGCACCGCCGGCCGCCAGCCGATCGGGCTGGTCGACACCGCCATCGTGGCCACCAGCCTGGCCGTGGTGTACTGGGTCTTCCTGATCGGCCCGGCCGTCGGCAACCACCACCTGTCGCTGGCCGAGCGGCTCACCTGGGTCGCCTACCCGAGCGTCGACCTGCTGCTGCTGGCGATCGGGCTGCGCCTGCTGGTGGGGCCCGGCGCCCGCAAGCCCGCCTTCTACCTGCTGGCCGCGGCGCTGGCGGCGGCCCTGATCAGCGACACCATCTGCTTCATGGTGCGAGCAGTGCACGGCGGAGCGCCGCCGGCCGAGAGCCTCGAGCAGGTCCTGGCGGTCGGCTGGCTGTCCAGCTACCTGCTGATCGGCGCGGCCGCCCTGCACCCCACGATGCGCGAGGTGACCGAGCGCGCCCGGCCGGGCCGCCTCACCGTGCGGACGCGCAAGCGCCGGCTGGTGATGCTGGCCAGCCTGTCGCTGGTGGCGCCGGGCGTGCTGGCGCTGCAGGACCTGCGCGGCGCGGCGGTCGACGTGCTGGCGATCGCGGTCGCGTGGGTGGTGCTGTTCAGCCTGCTGGTCGTCCGCATGGCCGGGCTGCTCGGTGAGCTCGACGCCGACGACGCCACCCTCCGCGCCCAGCGCGCCGAGCTGGAGGGGGCCAACGCCAACCTCGAGCGGGTCCAGGCCGACCGGCGCAAGCTGCTGGACCGCACCATGCGCAGCGCCGAGGAGGAGCGCACGCGCATGGCCGCGGAGCTGCACGACGGCCCCATCCAGCGGCTCACCGCGCTCGGCTACGGGCTGGACGAGGCGCGCATCGCCGTGGAGTTCGGCGACGCCCGCCACGGCCTGGACATCCTGAGCGGCGCCCACCAGGTGCTGTCCAGCGAGATCGACGAGCTGCGCCGGCTGATGACCCGGCTGCGGCCGCCGGTGCTGGACGCGCGCGGCCTGGTGCTGGCCCTGCGCGACCTGATGGACAGCTTCCAGCGGCACACCGGGATCGCCACCGACCTGATGGGCGCCAACGAGGTCCGGCTGGACCCGGACGTGGAGACGGTGCTGTACCGGGTGGTGCAGGAGGCGCTCACCAACGTGGCCAAGCACGCCGGCGCCAGCCGCGTGATCGTCTACCTGCGGGTGGACGAGGGGCAGGTGGAGACGCGCGTCAGCGACGACGGGATCGGCTTCGACGCCGCCACCACCGGGGAGCTGACCAGCCGCGGGCACTACGGCCTGGCCGGCATGCGCGAGCGGGTCGAGATGGCCGGCGGCTCCTACCGGCTGATCTCCGCGCCGGGCTACGGCACCGTGGTGCTGGCCCGGGTGCCGAGCCAGAGGGTGCCGGCGTGAGCGCGACCGAGCGCCGCAACCGCGGACGGCACGACGGCAAGCGC
>WNFY01001701.1_pt1 | contig 25061 bp, 25 predicted proteins | sample 5400091 | NCBI WGS metagenome assembly WNFY01 (sample SAMN13153364, study PRJNA577476) | soil metagenome | isolation source: 60 cm soil or saprolite under grassland replicate 1 | place: USA:California | collected 2016-06-15 | reverse complement strand
GGATGATAAAAAAATTGAGGACCCTGATGATCTTACAAAAGCAATCCGTGCGCATAAACCTGGCGACAAAGTGAATATCACTTACCTGCGGGATAAGAAAGAACAAAAAGTTACTGCCGAATTAGGTACATTGAAAGGTGCTGGCTTTAATGCACTTACGAAAATACCCAATATGGATTGGGATGTGTCGCCAAAAACCAGGTCAATGAGCCCTGGCCAGTATTTTGCATTTGGGGACAATCACCCAAGACTTGGCCTTTCTGTTCAGGATGCTGAAGACGGCAAAGGCGTAAAAGTAATCGATGTGGATGGAGAAGGTAATGCTAAAAAAGCTGGCGTAAAAGAAGATGATGTAATCGTATCCATCAATGATAAAGAAGTTAATAGTGCGGATGAAGTGGCAAAAATTGTCCGGGAGAATAAAGAAAAAGCATCTATGATGCTAAAGATTAAGCGTGATGGCAAAACTCAAAACATTGAAGTAAAAATGCCCCGCAAATTAAAAACTGCAGATCTTTAACTCCATATACATCGAGCATGTAATAGTCCCGCTCCAGGCGGGACTTTCTTTATAAAGAATGTTGAGAATTATTTTTGCTGATTAAATTCAGGCTGAGCAGAGTTAAAGTAAGAACAAGTGTCACCGAATAAAATTTTATCGTTCAGTTTCAAAATCCTTTGGGCGTCTCAAGCGGTATATCTCGCTTCAGCATTTCATTCCTGTTTGCCATTTCCCATGCGGTATAAAAAACCAGTTGTGCCCTTTTTGCCAGCAAATCGTAATAAATTTTATCAGGCGTATCAGTTGGCCGGTGGTAATCTGCGCCAAGCATTCCATCATAGTAAAAAATGATGGGCACTCCTTTGCGGGCAAAATTGTAATGATCACTGCGGAAATAAATGCGGTTTGGATCTTTGGAATCATTGAATTTATAATCTAACTCGAGCTTTGTGTATTTGCTATTTGCTGCCTCGCTTATTGCTTTCAGATCTGTGCTTATTTTGTCATCTCCCACTACATATACATAGTTCGTTGAATCACCTTGCTTGCGCGTAGCATCAATGCGGCCAATCATATCAATATTCAGATCAACAGTCGTTTTCTCTAAAGGAAAAACAGGATGATTAGTATAATATTCGGAGCCCCACAAACCTTTTTCTTCCCCACTCACTGTCATAAATACCATAGTCCGACGGGGACCTTTGCCTGCGGCTTTTGCTTTCGCAAATGCTTCAGCAATTTCAAGAACACTAACCGTTCCTGAACCGTCATCATCAGCACCATAATAAATCACCGTATCGCGTTTTCCCAAATGATCATAATGTGCCGTCACAAAAACATATTCATCTTTGAGGTCCGTTCCCTCCAGTACACCGAGCACATCAGAGCTCTCAAGAATGGAGGTTGCCTTATTAAAACTCAACGTTACATTCGCCAAATATGTTTTACGTTCCATGGTTCCTGATTTTGCTTTTGCGTAATCGTCTCCCATAATTGCCTTAGCTATATTTTCAGAAACAAAAAATTGATTGGGGCGAATCACTCTTTGAAACGCATTCAGATACATATTCCCTTTGGGATTTGTCTTTTGCGGACGTGGAAAATTACCTCCAATAATAAGCACGGCCACAGCTCCATTTTTTTGCGCTGCGTCAGCTCTTGCAAACTGATTCGCGAAACCACCGCGGCCCTGTCCCTGGTTTTGCAGAGCCAGTATTAAAACGGCCTTACCCTTAACATCCAATCCTTTGTAGTCATCTCTTGTGGAATCACTTATTCCATTACCAACAAAAACAACTTCCGACAAACGATATATGGACGGATTGCACTGTGCGATGCTCAATGTAAAATCTCTATCGAGCTCAAAATTTTTTCCGTTTATTTCAACCGATGCATTAAGTAAGGAATCCTGATAGGCTGGATAAGGCAATTGATAATGTCCATTGTTGCCTGGCATTAATCCTAAAGATTGAAACTGGCTTTCAATATAAGAGGCGGCTTTTTTTTGACCGGCGGTAGCGGTCTCTCTTCCTTCCATTTCCTTACCCGCAACGATATATAATTGCCTTTTCAGATCATCACCGGTAATGGTCTTTGCAAACACAGCCGCGTTATTCTTCTTTTGCGCAGCAATAAATATGGAAGGCAAAATGAATAAACCAACTAACAGTTTTTTCATGTGACTTAAAAGTTTAAAACAGATTTCAAACTTAATGGGAAAAGAGATGAGAGTAACAAAGACTTGATAGACGGAAAGAGATACAGATTCTGAATTTGAAAGTCAAATTGAGGAATACTTCAAAACCGACAATTTTTAAACGCAAGCGATCTTTTCAACTCTTAGTTCGTGCCTGCCACCTTCGAACTCTGTATTCATGAATAAATCTACCATTTTTTCAGCATCACCCTCCCGCACAAACCGGGCAGGTATGCAGATGATGTTTGCATTATTATGCAGTCGTGATAATTGTGCAAGTTCCTCGCCCCAGCAAACAGCGGCCCGGATATTCTGATGTTTATTTGCAGTAATTGCTACGCCATTAGCGCTTCCGCATATTAAAATTCCAAATGACGCCTCTCCGTCTTCGACGGAATTGGCTACCGGGTGTGCAAAGTCGGGATAATCAACTGAATCTTTTGAGTGTGTTCCAAAATCATGATAGGGAATTTCCTTCGCTTCCAAAAAGGAAATAAGGTCTTCTTTATATTCAAAACCTGCATGATCACTCCCAATAGCAACAGGTTTGCTTTTATTAAAATGCGTTTGCATAAATCTGAATTAAAAAATCAGTAACGACATTAATAATTTCAAAACAAAGTTACATAGACTCCGGCGAGCATTTTAATTTTTAATTGAATTAACTCCATTCTTGAGCTTCTTCTTTTGCCCTGGCTTTGGAAATTCGGCTGGCAATAATAATACTTGCTTCGTATAAAGCGTATAAAGGAATAGTAACCAGTGTAAGGCTGAAGGGATCAGTGGACGGAGTTATGATTGCAGCTGCGATAAGGATAACTACGAAAGCGTGTCGTCGATATTTTTTTAAAAATCTTGCGGTGACGATGCCTATCCGGGTCAGCACGGCTACAAGTAACGGCATTTGAAATAGTACACCAATACCTACTGTTGTCCAGATAAGATTTTCAACATAATCAGAAAAAGTTGGCTTAATTTCTATCAGCGGGCTAAGTGAATAAGAAAAATAAAAATTTACCATAAAAGGCGTCAGCACATAATAACCAAATGCAACTCCAAGAAAAAATAAAAATGAAACCCAGAAAATAACACCTCCAGTTTTTTTAAGTTCTTTAGGATTTAGAGCCGGTCTTACAAAACGCCAGAATTCCCAAAACACATAGGGGAATGCAACAATGAATCCGCCAACAAAGGCGACAGTAAATGAAGAAATAAACTGGCCGGTCATGGCTGTGCTGATAAAACTAACTTTTGTTCCACTCATGCACAATGAATTCCCAAGCCTGAAAAAATGGCCAGCATCACACAACCATTTATAAGTAACGAAGTTATCGTGTGCCGGCGCCAGCAGTATTTTATCAACAATTTCCCGGACGTACACAAAAACTCCAATGGCGCCAATAAGAATTGCAATAACTGCACGAATGATATGCCAGCGCAATTCTTCGAGATGATCGATAAACGACATTTCGGCCGCGGTACTTCTGTTTCGCCTGTTCAAAAAATCAAGTAGAGCCATTTTCCTTTTAAGAGGAGCAAAGATAAGTGTTACGGGCTGCGGGTTGTGCGCACTGGCTTTTTCCTTGCAATAGAATTATTTTAATTTTTTAAGTTTTACTGTTTCAATACGGGTATCACTGACATTAAGAATGTCAAATTCATAATCCCCAATGATAATCCTCTCTTTTTGTCGCGGAATCGTTTCGTGGTAATTAATAACGTAACCCGATAAGGTTTCTGATTCCGTCACTGGGAGATCAAAATCATATTTTTTATTCAGGTAGTCTACTTCAAGGCGACCTGATAAAATATATTCCGTTTCCGAAAGTTGTTTTTCAATAAACTCTTCGGCATCATATTCATCTTCTATTTCTCCAAAGATTTCTTCCAGCACGTCTTCCATAGTAATAATCCCTGCAGTACCTCCAAATTCGTCCACTACCCACGCAATACTTTTTCTTTCCTTTGTGAACTTGCTTATAAGGTCAGCAGCACTCATGCTTTCTGGTACCGCCGGAATAGGCAACAAAATGGATTGTATGTTTGGCGGATTTTTAAAAAGATCGAGTTGGTGTATATAACCGATTATATGATCTATATTATTTTCAAACACAACCAGCTTACTAAGTTTTGTATCTACAAATCGTGTTCGTACTTCATTCATAGAAGCATTCCGATCAATACCAGTAACTTCTTTACGTGGCACCAGGCATTGCCTGATCTTTATTTTTGGAAGCTCTAAGGCATTTTCAAAAAGCCTTGTATTTAGTTCTTCTCTTTCGTCGCCGATATCGTGACTTTGTTGAAAGAGCTGGTCAAGATCATTGCGCGACAATGCCGCCTTCTTCTCATTATACCGAACATTAAATAAATATTTTAAAAGCCATTCAGCAAGCTTGATGAGGCCTGAAGCCAAAGGATATAGCATCTGGTAAAAAAAATCAATAACAAGAGCAGACCTGTTGAGCCAGGCATTGCTGCGAGCTCTGAATATCGCCCGGGGAATGAATTCAGCAAAGATGATCACAATGAAAGTAGCAATTATGATTTCAACAATTATATCTACAGTTCCTGGAATTTCATGATTAATTTTTTTTTCCAGGTATTGCCATGCCGGTCTCATTACTGTGGACACTTGCAGGCTGAAAAAAATTAAAAAAATATTGAAGCCGATAAGCGTGGTGCCCAAAAAACGAACTGGTGACTCGGTAAATTGTGCTAATAATTTTCCAGATATGGTTCCTTGTTTCTTTTTTAACTCAATACCCAAACGGTTGGCACTATAGAATGCCATCTCTATCCCTGAAAAAAAGCCCATCAGCAGCAGCGTAATCACAAACCATATGATTGTTTTAGCGTCGAACATCGGGGAGTAAAGATAAACCTCTGATGACAGTGATTAAAAGATTAACGGAATTTATTGTTGTATGAATTTTTTTACAATACCTTCTGCTTCTTTGCAAGCTCTTTCAAGCTCATCATTTACAATCACCTTAGTAAAACTATGTTTGAAAGAAATTTCATAATTGGCCTTATTGATTCTTGCCTGCAAACTTTCATTAGTTTCTGTTCCTCTTGATTCGAGTCTTTTCTTTAATTCTCCTACTGAAGGTGGTTCAACAAAAATTGAAAGGCAGGTTTGGGGATATTGCTGTTGCACATGAATGGCCCCTTTTACATCAATATCCAGCAAAGGAACTTTTTTTAGATTCCATATTCTCTGCAGTTCTGATTTTAGGGTGCCGTAATATCTCCCCTCATACACCATTTCCCACTCTACAAATTCATCGTGTTGAATTTTATTCTTAAATTCTTCCTGCGAGATAAAATAGTAATCCACTTTATCTTTTTCATAATCTCTGGGCTGGCGTGTGGTGGCAGAAATAGAAAAACTTAGTTGTGGAATTGATTTTAATAAATACTGGGTAATGGAAGTTTTCCCTGCGCCGGAAGGAGCAGTAATAATAATGATCCGATTTTCCATGCTGCAAAGAAAGAATAATTGGATAACAATTAGCCGGTCATCTGATTGAAATCAGTTCCCAGGGTCTTAGGAAAGGCTACCTTTTCACAATCCGTGATAACAGCAAAGAAAATACAGCCTCTTAGGGCCTTGACAGACGGCATGGAAGAAACGTCCCGCTTCAAGAGCTTACAGCGATCTTTCAAATATCAATTTGAGCATGCATTTCCTGACAGGTTGGCCCACAAAACAATTGTAGTAGTTCCGTCTTTAACCCTTGATCCGGAAATGCTGGATAAACTAACTGGTCATATTTACTATGAAGAGAGGATGTTGTGTCTGCTAATGTTGTTACGCATGCCAAATACACACGTTACTTATATTACCAGCATTCCTATTGACCAGGTAATTATCGACTACTACCTGCATCTTTTACCGGGAATAACTGGTTATCATGCAATGCAACGTTTAACGATGCTTAGTTGCTTCGATTCTTCACCTTTATGTCTTACGGACAAGATTCTTCAACGCAAACGTTTACTGAAGCGAATCAGACAAACTATTCCCGCAGATCATGCCGCACATCTTGTGTGCTTTAATGTAACAGCTTCAGAGAAAAAATTAGCTCTTGCCCTTGGAATTCCTGTTTACGGATGCGATCCCGAGTTATACCGGCTGGGCACGAAGTCTGGCAGCAGAAAAATTTTTAAAACCGTGGGCGTCAATACGCCGGAAGGAAGAGAAAACTTGTATACCAAACAAGACATTACAGACAGTCTGTTTGAATTAAAGATTGCCGATCCACTTCTTAAAAAAGCAGTTATAAAATTAAATGACGGATTCAGCGGGGATGGCAATGCCATATTCAACTATGATAATCTCGTTATAGAAAAAGATTTGAAAAAAAACATCGCGGAATCTTTTGATTCCAACTTAAAAATTATAGCGCAAAACCTCAACTCCGGACTATTCCTTGAAAAGTTTGCAGCGGGAGGAGGAATTGTGGAAGCGTTTATAGAAGGAAACATTAAAACATCTCCTTCGGTACAGTGCCGGATAAATCCCTTAAATGAAGTTGATATCATCAGCACACATGACCAAATGCTGGAAGGAGAGGAATACCAGGTTTTTACAGGTGCCACTTTTCCCGCCAATAACGAGTATGCGGCCGACCTTGCATGTCTTTCGACGAAAATCGCAAGGGAGCTTGCATCATATGGAGTATTGGGGCGATTTAGCATCGATTTTATTTCCGTAAAAGAGGGCAACCAGTGGAAACATTATGCCATTGAAATTAACTTAAGAAAAGGGGGGACTACACATCCTTACCTGATGCTTCAATTTTTAACGGACGGTTCTTATAACGCTAAGACAGGAAAATTTTTTACAGCTACTGGGCAGGAGCGTTTTTATTTTGCTACCGATAATATAATAATGGAGTCTTGTAAAGGATTAATTCCTGCTGATTTAATTGATATTGCCACGGTGCATGATTTGTTGTATGATGGTACCAGGCAGGAAGGGGTGATGTTTCACATGATCAGCGCTTTGTCACAATATGGAAAAGTTGGAGTGGTTTGTATTGGCAAATCGCCGGAAGCAGCAAAACAATTTTTTAATAAAACACTCGAAATTCTGGAAATAGAGGGGACGAAGATTTTCTGCTAAAAAAATATATCCTCATTTGCCCTTAAATTCTCGTAATGTCGGCTCCCAATTTTCTCAATCGCTCATCGATATTTTGATATCCCCTGTCTATCTGTTCAATATTTTGAATCACACTTTTTCCTTCTGCGCTTAATGCTGCTATAAGTAACGCCACACCCGCCCGTATATCCGGACTGCTCATCGAAATGCCGCGCAGCTTCTGTTCTCTTTCCAAACCAATCACTACTGCCCGATGGGGGTCACATAAAATTATTTGTGCGCCCATGTCAATTAATTTATCTACAAAAAATAACCGGCTTTCGAACATTTTCTGATGAATCAGTACGCTGCCTTTCGCTTGTATTGCCGTAACTAAAACTATACTCAGCAGATCGGGAGTAAAACCTGGCCATGGATGATCATAAATAGTGAGCACTCCACCGTCAAGATAGTGATGGACCTCGTATACGTCCTGGGATGGAATATGAAGATCATCATCAACAAAATTCATTTGGATACCAAGCTGTTGAAATTTCTCGGGAATAATCCCGATATAATCGAGACCGGCTTTTTTTATTGTAATGTCGCTCTGTGTCATAGCAGCCAAACCAATAAACGAGCCCACTTCAATCATATCCGGCAACATGCGATGCTCAGTGCCTCCGAGATAATTTACTCCCTCTATCCTCAAAAGATTACTCCCAATTCCATCGATTTTAGCCCCCATCCGATTCAGCATTTTACAAAGCTGTTGTATGTATGGCTCGCAGGCGGCGTTATAGATTGTTGTTTTTCCAATTGCCATTACTGAAGCCATGATAAGATTTGCAGTCCCAGTCACAGAAGGTTCATCCATCAGCAGGAAAGTTCCTTTTAGGTTTGGAGCAAGCAAATGAAAAAACCCATCTTCAGGATGATAATTAAACGAAGCGCCCAGTCTCTCGAAGTTTACAATATGGGTATCCAATCTCCTTCTTCCTATTTTATCTCCCCCCGGTTTGGGAATAAATGCTTTTCGGAAGCGAGCCAGCATCGGGCCCGCCAGCATAACAGAGCCACGCAGTCGGCCGCTTTTTTTCCTGAATGTCTCACTATGCAAATAATCTATATCAACATCGTTGGCCTGGAAAATGCAAATATCTTTTTGCGGTCTTTCAATCTTGACGTTCATCTCACCCAATAATTCAATTAAAAGATTTACATCAAGAATATCGGGAATATTGGTGATTGTAACCTTCTCCGGTGTCAGTATTACCGCACTGATAATTTGGAGAGCTTCATTTTTCGCACCCTGCGGAATAATTTCTCCCGATAATTTTTTCCCACCATAAACTTCAAAGGAATGCATGTATTTAGTTGATTAGGTCACTGGTTTATTCGTAAAATCGATACAAAGAAACCATAAATACAATAGGATAAAAAAAATGGTTGATAGAAGCTATCAACCATTGCAGTAATAGACTGATTAACTATTTCAATTAATACCTTTTCTTTTTGAATTTTCCGCCACCACTGCCGCCACCACGATCATTGCGGTCATTGCGGTCATTACGATGACCGCCTCCGCCACGCTGCTGAAATTTACCGCGTTGTTTTCCGTAACCCCGATTATCTTGCTGGGGGCGGTAAGCCTTCACAAATGGTGTATTTGTAAATTCGAGTTGCCCTTCAGTTATATTTGTCAGTTCACTTTGGATAGCGTCATCATGCACAAGTTCCTTATGCCAGTTATTATAAGCAAGCTTCATGTAATAGGCAATAGCGTTTGCAAAACCCAATCGTTTTTCAGGATTTTCTTCCTTCAAAGCTTTGTCAATAATTACTTCAAGATTTTTCCCGAGGTGTGAAAATTTTGGATAACGTTTGGGATATGGAAGGGGATCTGGTTTACTTTTTAGCGTCTCTCTCGTGGGGATAGGATAAGGCGATTTTACGTTTAGCCTAAAATCCGATATCAGAAAAAGATGATCCCATAATTTGTGGCGAAAATCTTCTACATTTTTTAAATGAGGATTCAGAAATCCCATCAATTCAATTACCACCTGGGCGTTACGCTGGCGAACGTCAGGGTCCTCAAGGGTAAGCAGGTATTCGATCATTTTTTGAATGTGCCTGCCATATTCACGCATCACTAAGTAGTTTCTAGTCGTGTTATATTCCATGAAAATTTAATAAGGGCAAATGTAGAGAATAATTAGGGTTAAAAGAGTTGTTCTCACGGTATTTTGCGAGATTTTGGTGAATAAGTATGTAAAAAATAAGGGGCCCCGAACCAAGGCCCCTTTTACAAGCCACCATCCTCTTCCACCTAAGAGGTCATTTAATTAAAAGTTGATTGACACAAGACAGATGGCTCGTTACTTCTATTAGCCTCAACCAATACATTCCTCTCTGTAACGTTGTCACTGAAACATCTAACTCTTTACCGAAAACTGTCTGACCTTGTGTATTGGAAATCTGGAATAAAAATTTACCAGAAAAAATATTCACAAATTTAATACCAACAATGTTTTTACCTTGGCCCAGATGGATATTTATTTTTGATTCACCTGAATTTTTCGGCCTGATCGATTCTGTGCTACCAAACGAGGTATTGCCATTCGGGTAAACCTGTTTTACTCTGCAAAAATGAATTTTGCCCCTGTTTTTCTTCGAAACATAAATAAACTCATAATTATTAGTAAAGATATTTTTAAGAAATGAATGGATAAACGGAAAATTAAATCCATCAAGGGTGGCAATGTAATGCCTTGCACAGGTTGATAACCTCCGACCGCAATGAACCATTTGAAAGTTGAATTGTGTGGAATAATTGCCACTGCTTGCTGAAACCGTTGTATCATAAGCGAAATTGCCCAGATTTCCACCGGGACATTGAGAATGGTTTTTTGTTTCGAAAAAGTTCATACAAATGAAAGGTCGGTTACTAGTGAGGAGGGTTAATGTTTTTCATAGGTCATAGTTTTGCCCAGAGCTTTAGTCAGTGTTATAAAATTAGACATAATGCGGATACAAACCAATTGTAAAACTGCCTGTTTTAACATACAGTAATAAATGAATATTTGAGGAGATTGTTCCTGTAGGTTATACAACTTTTTTTTTAATAAACAAGAAAAGATCAGTAGCAAAAAATGACCGTAATAAATGAGGCAGCAAATAATTTTTACTAACTCCGAACAAGTAAGTTTTCCATTGCCCAACCAAGATGTTACGGGCCTCTATCTTTGCTGGCGCATATGAAAGTTGCAGTAAATACGAGAGCTTTACACTCAGATTACCCGGAAGATTCTGGTTCTTTTATTTTTGAGGTCCTCAGATATCTGGCTAACAATTTTCCTGAACATCAATTCATTTTTATTTTCCCCAGGCGCAGTGATAACCGGTTTAGGTTCTCTTCAAATGTAACTCCTTTGATAATCGAACCGAATACAAAACATCCATTGCTTTTGAAATATTGGTATGACGTAAAACTTCCTGGCGTACTAAGAAAATATAAGGCCGACGTTTTTGTTTCATTTAATGGATGGTGTTCTCAGACAACCCGGGTGCCTCAATGTCTCGTGATCCCATATCTTAATTTTTTGAACTACTCACACAATTTTCAAAAACCGAGCTTGCTTTTTTATAAAAAGTATATTCAAAAAAATTTGCAAAAAGCAAAAAGAATTGCTACCGTTTCTGAATTTTCGAAACAGGATATTATAAACAATTATAAAATAGAAAAGGAGAAGATAAATGTGATATACAGTGCTGCTGCAGAAAATTTTAAGCCTGTGCCAGCAGATATTTCAAAAGAGACTAAAAATAAATATACCGATGGCACGGAATACTTTTTATATAATGGCGCGATTCACCCGGAAGAAAATCTTGTGAATTTGCTGAAAGCATTTTCAGTTTTTAAGAAAAGACAAAAAAGCAATTTCAAACTTATACTAGCAAGCAGCCATACATTGAGACACGAGTCTTTTATTCAAAGTTTAAAAAATTATAAGCATAGAAATGATGTGATAGTGTTGGGAGATCTAAGCGAAGATGAATTGGCAAAAATTATGGGATCGACTTATGCGCTTGTGTACCTTTCATTGACAGAAGGATTTAGCATTCCCGTTCTTGAGGCTATGAAATGCCATATACCCGTAATCACATCACCGCATTCGCCAATGCGTGAAATAGCAAAGGATGCTGCTTTATACGTTGACGCAAAAAACTTTGAAGATATTGCTGAAAAAATGATGCTACTATATAAAGACGAAAATTTGCGGAAAGATTTGATTGAAAAAGGAAAAATAATCTCATCGCACTATTCATGGAAGACAACTGCAGAGCAGATTTGGCAAACTATTCTTAAAGCCGTCGACTGAATAATTACCTTTGTTCACAAGCTGACAATTTTTATGAATAAATCAACAATAACAATTGATGTGAAGATGGATGAAAATCGTGTGCCAGAATCTATAAACTGGAGTGCTTCTGACACTACTGCTGAAAAATCACAAAAGGCAAAGGCCATGATGCTTTCTTTTTGGGATGCAACTGAAAAGACAGCGTTGCGCATCGATCTCTGGACAAAAGATATGATGGTGGACGAGATGGCCGATTTTTTTTACCAGACAATGATTACCATGGCGGATTCCTATGGCCGGGCTACCAGGCATGGTGAAATTGTCGAGGAGATGAAGAAATTTGCCCGTGGCTTTTATGACAAATTCAAAACACAGCAGCTAAGAGAGAATAAAGCAACATAGTAAGTGGCCATTCACGATAAATAATACGACAATAAATTTTACCTATATGAGTCTTGAACAAAAAATCATGACAGATTTAAAAACTGCCATGCTTGCAAGAGATGAAAAAGCATTGCGCGGATTAAGAGCAATAAAGGCGGCTATTTTACTTGCTAAAACTTCAGAAGGTGCGGGTGGAGCATTAAACGAAGAAGATGAAACAAAACTTTTGCAGAAGTTGGTAAAACAGCGCAAAGATTCTCTGGAAATTTATCAACAACAGAACCGGGCTGATCTGGCAAAAAAAGAAGAGGAAGAGATTGAAGTAATAGAAAAATTCTTACCCAAACAATTAGGTGCTGATGAGTTGCAACTTGAAATAAAAAAAATAATCGCTGAAACGGGAGCTACGTCACCTTCGGATATGGGAAAGGTAATGGGAGTAGCGACAAAAAAATTGGCAGGGAAGGCTGATGGTAAAACAATATCTGCTGCCGTAAAGGAATTGTTGAGTAAATAAGTTTAATGGTTTATTTGCCTTTGACTAATTAACAAATGATCATTGATCTGATATTCGCTGTGTTAATGGTACTGGCTTTAATTCATGGTTATCGCCGGGGATTAATTGTTGCTGTTTTTTCGTTCATTGCCGTTATTGTTGGTTTAGCTGCTGCAATTAAGTTATCAACCGTGGTAGCAAAACATCTTGGCCATGCCGTAAAGATTTCAGACCGATGGTTACCTGTTATATCCTTTATTGTTGTTTTTATTGTTGTAATAATATTGATCCGGCTCGGCGCAAAAGTTATTCAACGGATTACAGAGACAGTAATGCTGGGGTGGGTGAACAGGTTAGGAGGTGTTATCCTGTATGCAGCAATTTATACAACAGTTTTCAGCATTCTGCTTTTTTATGCAGGACAAATAAAATTGATCAAATCTGAAACTATACAAGCATCTGTAACCTATCCTTTTATTCAACCCTGGGGACCAAAAGCGATAGATGCCCTTGGTGCACTAATACCCTTTTTTAAAGATATGTTTACTGATCTTGAGCAGTTTTTTAGTGGCGTGTCCCAAAAAATTTCTGCAGTTTGACGATGTGTATCCATTTCTTCGATGCTATCTAACTAATACAGATTGTAATTTTCTTAAACAGAAATCTTTCGCCATTATATTTGTATAGTAAACCAAAACAACAACTACTCCACAAAGGCTATTTTATTTGCAGTAAATCAATTATTTTAGCGATAAGAACATACGATTAAGGCCAATGGAATATAACATCAAGCAACAGGATAAGTTCAGGTATCTAGAGGAAGGTCAGGGCGAACCGCTTGTTTTACTACATGGATTATTCGGCGCCATGAGCAACTTTAGGGACCTGGTCGAATATTTCCGTCATCACAACAAAGTGGTGGTGCCTTTATTGCCTTTGTTTGACCTGGATATACTTCATACTTCAGTGGGAGGGCTTGCAAGATTTGTGCACAGATTTATTGAAGCCAGAGGTTACGAGGATGTTCATTTGCTTGGCAATTCCCTGGGAGGCCATGTTGCCTTAATCCATATTTTAAAACATCCTGAAAAAATAAAATCCCTTATTCTTACGGGAAGCTCTGGTCTATTTGAAAGCGGAATGGGGGACTCCTACCCCAAGCGGGGGGATTATGATTATATTAAAAGAAAAACAGAGCTTACATTCTATGATCCCAAAATGGCTACCAAGGAGTTGGTCGACGAGGTTTTTGGAATTACCAATAACCGATTAAAAGTCATTAAGATAATTGCCTTAGCAAAAAGTGCCATCAGAAATAATTTAGGCGAGGAACTCAATCAAATCAAACAACCTACGTTATTAATATGGGGAAATAATGATTCCATCACCCCACCATTCGTAGCCAGGGAGTTTAACCGCCTGATACCGAACAGCGAACTTTACTTCATTGACAAATGCGGTCATGCCCCTATGATGGAAGTGCCAGATGAATTCAATGTCATTTTGCATAAATTTTTAAAAAAACAAAATGAGCCTGCAACAGTTGTCTAAATCTTGCTGTCTCATTATTTAAATGCCGCTATCCATGTTAACTGGTAACTTACAAACACAAACTCTCCCTTATCTCCGCCTTTCAGATAAGGTTTTCCAGGCCTTGGAGTTAATGAATGAAAATCATGTTGAACATCTACCTATTGTTGATGGTGATAAATATGTAGGCATGATTAGTGAAGAGGATTTATCGCAGGCAGAAAATGATCATTCTACCCTGGAGCAATTCAAGCAATCAATATCAAATGCTGCTGTTAAAGATGATGAGCATGTGCTGAAAGCTATACAAACAGCTGTACAAAATGGTTTAACGGTTGTGCCTATTGTAGGAGAAGACGACGAATTGTTGGGAGTTGTTACCTACTCGGATTTATTAAAATACTCTTCTGAATTTATGAGTCTCAATGAACCGGGTGGCCTGATAGTTTTAGAAATTGAGAGCAAGAATTATTCTTTTAATGAAATAAGTCGCCTGGTAGAGGCCAATGATGCCCAAATAAAACAACTTAATACCAGCGTTGATCCCGAAACTGGCCTGATGGAAGTAACTATAAAAATTAATAAGCTTGAAGTTTCAGATATTGTTGCCACTTTTCAACGGCATGAATACAATGTAAAATATTATTTTGGTGAAGAGCTGTTTGAAAATGAGCTAAAGACAAATTATGACAACCTGATGAATTATCTGAAAATATAAGGTTACCTTCTGCTTTTTTACCTGATCTATGGAATTTAGTTTAGTTGCTGTTTATATTAATGCGTGAATGCTAAGGTTAAGTATATATCTGGTTACGTTTACCCTATCGACAATGCTTTGCACGGCAAGTGCACAGGAAATCCAGAACGATCTTTCACAATCGCCCTCCGGAAACAATAGTTTCGAAGTCAAAACTTACTATCCCAATGCTGCGCCATTTATCATTCGAAATATTGTTATAACAGGCAATAAAAAGACAAAAACTTCCGTCATTCTTCGTGAAATTCCATTTAAGCCAGGAGATCATTTTCAACTTCAGCAATTGGTTGCAAAATTTGAAGATGCCCGCAAACAATTAATGAATACCTCGCTATTTCATGAAGTAATTGTTGCACTAAAAAGCTTTGAAGGCTGTAATGTAGATATCCTTGTTGATGTTAAAGAAAGGTGGTACATATTTCCCGTTCCGTATTTTAAAGTCGTGGATCGAAATCTGAATCAGTGGCTGGTACAACATAAAGCAAGTCTCGACAGGGTAAACTATGGAGTAAAACTAATGTACAATAATGTTACCGGCTATAATGATAAACTGAATGTCTGGCTCATGAATGGCTACACCAGGCAGATATCAATGAATTATGATCGTCTTTATTTTGACAGCAAAATGAAATGGGGTGCAAGATTAGGTTTCGCCTTAGGAAAAAACAGGGAAGTAAATTATAATACGATTGACAACAAAGAAGTATTTCTTAAAGACACAAATAATTTTATCCGCTCTTTTTTTAAAACCAATTTTGAAATTACTTATCGTCGTGCTATAAAAACCAGACACCGCTTTGGCATTGCTTACACCGAAGAAAAAGTAGAGGACACAATTGTAAAATTGAACCCCAAATATTTTACTCCAGGTCGCAACAGAATTCGTTTTCCTGAATTATACTATTACATGAATTTTCATAATGTGGACTATATCCCTTATCCGTTAAAAGGTTTTGAAGCGCAGATAAATGTTTCGAAGAAAGGCTTTAACCACCTCATGAATATGTGGGAGCTAAATGTAATTACCGGTAACTATTGGCAAATTTCACCGAAGATATATTTCAGTGTTAACGCAGCAGCTAATTTAAAGCTGCCGTTTAAACAACCTTTTTTTAATACCCGGATGTTGGGCTATAACGAACTATCAATGCAAGGTTATGAATATTATGTTATCGATGGAGTAGCAGGCGGCTGTTTAAAAACCACTTTCTCGCGAGATCTATTCAATTTTAACATCCCCCTTCCAAAGACAAAGCACCAGACTATCAATTATATTCCGTTTCGCATTTATGGAAAAATTTACGGTAATGCAGGATATGCGTATAACCCTGAACCGGGACTAAACTCTCTCACCAATCGAATGTTATATTCCGGCGGTTTGGGGATAGATATTGTCACCTTCTATGATGTCAACATCAAGCTTGAATGGAGCTTTAACCAGATAGGTCAAAACGGTATATATTTACACAAGAAGACAAATTTCTGAGAAGCAAAATGAAAGTAGCCATTTACAGTCGTGTAATGGAAGAAGATCAACGGCAGGATGTGCAGTTATTTTTCGATGAACTACAAAAACAAAAACTGCAACCGGTTATTTTCCGTTCTTTTTTTGAGCAAATAAAAAATACAATTTCACTTCCACCCGAAACAGACATATTTCAACTCTCTGAAGACATTACCAACGAGATACAAGCAATTATTAGCCTTGGTGGAGATGGCACTCTGCTTGATACTGTTGCGCTTGTCCATGACCATGATGTTCCTGTGATGGGCATTAATTTCGGGCGACTGGGTTTTTTGGCAAGCATTGGTCGCCGTGAAGTTCAAGAAGCAGTAAAGGCATTGGTCAATCATTCATTTGTTGTTGATAAAAGAACTCTTATTCATCTTGACTCTAACATCCCGCTTTTTGACAACACACCATATGGCTTAAATGAATTTGCTATTCACAAGCAGGATATTGCGCCAATGATAAAGATTCATACCTACCTGAATGGTGAATTTTTAAACACTTATTGGGCAGATGGCTTAATTGTGGCTACGCCTACCGGTTCGACTGGTTATTCTTTAAGCTGTAACGGTCCCATTGTTTTTCCTGAGTCGGGCAGTTTTGTTATTACTCCTGTGGCTCCGCATAATTTAAATGTGCGACCAATTGTAGTGCCCGATGAGAACATTATTTCTTTCGAAATTGAAAGCAGGTCAGATCAATTTATTTGCGCTCTTGATTCCAGGAGAGAGATCGTAAATAAGGATATTCAATTGGCAGTAAGAAAAGAATCATTTATGCTCAGTCTTATACGATTAAGCGAAAACAACTTCCTTCAAACGCTTCGCAACAAGCTTACATGGGGTCTTGATAAAAGAAATTAGCCAGAAAGTAGGCCGTTCTGCAGCTTAAGCTGAATCAAAAATGTCCTGTTTTAGAATAATTCCTAAGGAATTACGTTATAAATTACCCCCGAAATCTTATTTTGCAAACATGAAGAAGTTAACCGCCATCCTTATCGTAACTGGTTGCTTATGTGGCATTGGTAGTTACGCCCAGGAATCCATTGTGCAGGAAGGTGAATTCGGTTTTGGAATCGGCGCCGGCCATTATTTTGGCGACCTGAATACCCGCGCAAAAATCAATCGCCCTAAAATCGCCGCCGGAATTTTCTTTCGTAAAAATTTTGGGAATTACATCGCGGCAAGAGTGGTCGCCAATTTTGCTCAATTGGGCTATTCGGACATTTACAATACGCATAATGAGTTTATGCATCTGCGTAACCTGAGCTTTAATACCAATGTTTGGGAACTTTCTTTACGAGGCGATTTCAACTTTTTCCGGTTTTTACCCGGCGATCCTAATCTTAATTTCACCCCTTATATTTCTCTGGGTGTAGGAGTCTTTAGCTATGATCCCTATGCCTATCTGCAGGGCCAAAAATATTTTCTTCGTCCACTGGGTACTGAAGGCCAGGGAAGCTCCCTATATCCTGACCGTGCACCCTACAGCTCAATGGCTATTTGTATTCCCTTTGGTGTAGGGGTTAAATATGCTCTGAACGACAGATTTAATATTGCCTTTGAAATAACACATCGCTTCACAACCACGGATTACCTTGATGACGTAAGTAAGACCTATGTCGATCCGGCTGTATTTCCTCCCTTACCTGATGGCAGTCCTTCACCCGCCTTTCTACTTTCTGACAGATCGTATGAATTAGGAACCCCGATTGGCATTAAAGGCAGACAAAGAGGAATAGACACGAACAAAGACCAATTTGTTACCGCAATGATCTATTTTACCATTAATCTGCAATCTTACAGGTGTCCTTCTGCTAACTAGTAGCTAAAAGTGTTTTATTTTAGATCCCTTTCGAATTTTTCTTATTCGAACACCGGCCGTTCTGCATGGAGAGATGTGGATACTTCTGCTGTAGGTTTTTAAGCCCGGTCTTTGCAAAAATTCAAACACACATCATTACCTTCTATCCGTCAACTATCATCTATTCTTGATACCTTTATCACCCTTAATACCTATGTCTCAATTATTAGAAAAAATCGATAAAAATCATTTGCCCCGGCATATTGCCATCATAATGGACGGCAATGGCAGATGGGCAAAGGAACAAGGCCATGATCGCCTTTTTGGCCATTTTCATGGTGTAGAAAGTGTTCGCAATATTGTAGAAGGTTGTGCAGAATTGGGAATAGAATATCTTACTCTTTACGCCTTTTCCACCGAAAATTGGGACCGGCCAGAATACGAGGTTGTTGGTCTTATGGAGCTATTGGTCAATACAATTCGCGATGAGGTTGACAACCTGCATAAGAATAATATCAAACTTCATGTAATCGGGGATATGAATATGTTGCCTGATTATGCAAGAAAGGAATTGAATGAAGCACTTGAGTCCACAAAAAATAATACGAGGCTTAATCTTATAATGGCATTAAGCTATAGCGGGCGTTGGGAACTACTAAATGCGGTCAAGAATATTGCTCATGAAATAAAACAGGGAAGGCTTACTGTTGAAGAAATTGATCAAACCACTTTGCAACGTTTTTTATGTACCAGCAATTTCCCGGACCCTGAATTGATGATACGCACAAGTGGCGAATTCAGGATCAGCAATTTTTTATTGTATCAATTGGCTTATGCTGAATTATATTTCACCAATGTCCGTTGGCCCGATTTCAGAAAGGAAAACTTGTACGAAGCTATTATCGACTATCAGAATAGGGAAAGGAGATTTGGAAAAACAAGCGAACAGATCGAATCAGTAATCAATTAGGTCTTGATAGGCCATCTACAAAGACCAATGGACCTATGTGACTTCTATGACCAATTTGAGCTACTTCTTTAACAAAACACTTTCAATATTTCCCGTTAATTTGCCGCCAGAATCTGAGTTTTGCCCTGTAAAAACACAAGCCGCATTGACTGTAAATTTCCAGACTGATTGAAAATTAAACCATGCAACGACTTTTAGTGAGAACAAGCTTTTTTTTGATAGTTACCATTTTTTCCGTATCCACTTTACATGCACAGGAAGATACAACCAGGCCAACATCAGTTGACCCCGCCCTTCTTGCCCTTGAAAATGCCCGCATACCAAAAGAATATACAATTACCGCTATTAAACTCACCGGCGTCCATTACCTAGATACAGCCATTGTAATGTCGATTGCCAACATCCAGGTTGGCAATAAAGTATTGTATCCGGGAGGAGATCTTTTTTCGAAAGCCATTCAAAACTTGTGGAGGCAAAAGCTTTTTTCCGATATCCAGATTTACTTCACTAAAGTGGAAGGTGATAATGTATGGATAGAAATCAATGTTACAGAACGGCCACGACTTGGAAATTTTAAATTTGAAGGCGCAAGAAAATCTGAAGAAGAAGATTTACAGGGAAAAATTGGATTGGTAAAGCAAACGATCATTACCGAAAACATGCGTCGCCGCGCCGTCGAAGTCATTACAAAATATTATACGGATAAAGGGTATAAAAATGTAACTGTTCAAATCGAAGAAAAACCTGATCCGGCATTTATTAATTCTAACTCAATTATTTTTCATGTTGATAAGGGCAAAAAAGCCCGCATTGAATCTATAGGTTTTTATGGTAATGAAAATGTGTCCGACATAAAGCTGAAAAAGCAAATGAAAGGCACAAAGGAAATGACCAAGGTTACTTTATTCCCGGAAAAACAAGAAAGTCCTTTTGGAACTGACTCAAGCACCAAATTCAGCGAATACATAAAAGATTGGGGATTTCTTACTCCATCAAAAACCAAGGCCTTTCTCGATCCTTATTTTCGTTTCAAACTATTTAGCTCTGCCAAGTTGGATATGAAAAAATTTGGGGAGGATATGGACAAAGTGGTTACGTATTACAACTCCCTTGGCTACCGCGATGCCCAGATTGTGGATACTGCCATTTACAGCCCCGCTAATGGAAATATCCGTATTGCTTTGAAAGTCCTTGAAGGTAGAAAATACTATTTCGGAAATATAAGCTGGAAAGGCAATGCTAAGTATTCTGACTCCTTGTTGACCGTTCTTCTCGGCATCCATAAAGGTGATGTATACAATATCGAAACCTTAAACAGAAAACTGGGAAAAGAGTTATCGCCTGAGGGTGGCGACATCAGCGGCCTTTATATGGATGACGGATATTTGTTTTTCCGTGTGGATCCTGTTGAAACTGCCGTATACAATGACACCATAGACTACGAGATAAGAATCATCGAGGGTCCTCAGGCAAGAATAAAAAATGTGACCATCGCCGGAAACGAAAAAACAAAAGATTATGTAATCCGCCGGGAACTACGCACAGTACCCGGTGAATTATTCAGCCGCTCTGATCTTATTCGTTCACAAGAAAAATCATCTGATCAATTGGAGCTCTCTGCCGGCTGGGGAGGTGGAATAGGATTAACGGGAACTCTCGGAGTATCCTTCAATAATTTTTCCATCAGGAATATTTTTCACAGAGAGGCCTGGGATCCTTTGCCACAGGGGGACGGACAAAAATTGAGTTTGCGCTATCAGTCGAATGGACGAGCATTTAATTCTTACAATGCTTCGTTTACAGAACCCTGGTTAGGAGGTAAGAAAAGAAATTCATTAACGCTGAGTTTTTATCACAGCAAATTCTCAAATGCTTTCGATCCTTTTACTGGCTTGCCGGACAAAAAAAGATCTGATAGCCAGTTTTTAAAAACTTTGGGGCTATCCGTTTCATTAGGTAAACAATTAAAGTGGCCGGACGATTATTTCAGCCTTGTTTACTCGATTAATTTCACGCAGTATAAGTTGAATGATTATCCCATATTCCAGGGATTGGACAGTGGTACTTCAACGAATATAAGTTTCAAGCTGGCCTTGCAGCGTTCATCTGTCTATGATCCGATATTTCCAAGAAGCGGGTCCAATTTTGTGGCCAGCGTACAATTCACTCCTCCATATTCATTGCTGAATAAAAATCTTGTTAACTCAAGCAACCCGTATAAAACTCCAGAATACCATAAATGGCGTTTCAATGCTGAATGGTATGTGCCGATCGGAAAACCCTCGGGCGAAAAAAAAGACAGGCAGTTTGTTTTGAAAATGGCTGCTAAATATGGTTTCATGGGTCGCTACAACAGCAAGCTTGATTTTTCACCTTTCGAGAGATTTCAACTCGGTGATGCAGGGCTGACCAACAATTATGGTTTATTGGGCTACGACATCATAGCACAACGAGGTTACCCTGTATATGAAAATTCTGATCCCACAATAAATCCTGATCAAAGCAGTGCGTCGCGGTTCTTTACTATTTTTAATAAATACCAGTTGGAATTACGCTATCCGTTGGTTACAAATCCGAGCAGCACGATATATGGCCTTATGTTTTTCGAAGCGGCAAATGGCTGGTATAGCTTCAAAGATTATAACCCATTCCGTTTGCGGAGAAGTGCTGGCGTAGGCATGCGGTTCTTTTTACCAATGTTTGGCTTGCTCGGATTCGACTATGGCATCGGCATTGACAGGTTAGGACCCAATACGAAACTAAAAGACGCTTCACGGTTTACATTTATGCTTGGCTATGAACCTGAATAAAGACTCAAACTTTAATGGTTAAAGTTCTTTTAGATTTTTATTATTTATGTAACCAACGCCTGTGCACCTTGCAGTCTACGCTGAGCTTGTCTAAGGGCACTTTTGTACATTCAGTATTTCTATTCATCATAAAAAGAGCAAAATGAAAAAAATCCTTCTTCTTACCTGTTTATTGGGATTTGGCATTTGGGGATTTTCCCAGAAATATGCCATCATCGATACCCGTTTTATTCTTGATAAAATGCCGGAATACAAGGCCGCCCAGACGAAGCTTGATGACATTGCAGCAGGCTGGCAAAAAGAAATTGATAGTATGCAATCCCAACTTGATAAAATGTATAAAGATTATGATGCTGAACAGGTAATGCTAAGTGACGACCTTAAAAAGAAAAGAGAAGACCAGCTCTTTTCAAAAGAAAGAGGCTTACGTGACCTGCAGCGCAAACGTTTTGGTTTTGAAGGCGATCTGTTTAAAAAAAGACAGGAACTCATAAAACCTGTACAGGATAAGGTGTACAATGCCGTACAGCGGATAGCCTCACAAAGAGGTTATGATTTTATCCTTGATAAAAGTGAGGGAATTACCGTTATCTTTGCCGACCCAAAACTGGACAAGAGTGAGGATGTGCTAAGAGAATTAGGTGTCAGGTAAGAAAAATATTTGTTCTGCGGGCAACCAATTATTCTAAAAAATAATCTTTAAAAAACATAAAAACACAGTCCACTAAACCCGAACTGTAATATTCGAAGTTCAAAAATTAAATCATGAAAAAAATCATTTCAGTAATAGTAATTGTGTGTGCCTTAGTGGCTGCCGGCACGAATGCTCACTCGCAAAGCAAACTTGGTTACATGAGTATAGATCAAATGGTAAGCATTATGCCCGAAGCCGCCAAAATAGATACACTCTTGCAGAAGTATCAAAACGACTCATTGAACCAAACTCTAAACAGCATTGTGCAGGAATATCAATATAAAGACAGCATGCTTACTAAAGTGGATACTTCAAAAACACCGAAACAGGTTTTAAATCAACTTCGCACTGATGTAAATGTGTTGGCCTATCAAATTCAAAATTGGCAAACACTCGCAGGACAGGCCTACCAGGCTAAACAAGAGCAATTATTAGCACCCATTTACAATAAAGTAGGTACAGCCTTGCGACAAGTAGCAAAAGAAAAAGGTTATACCTATGTTTTTTCCAAAGATGTATTTCTTGTGGCTCCGGACGGAGATGATCTTTTACCCCTTGTAGCTTCAAGGCTCGGAGTTAAATTGCCAGCGGGAATGAACCAGCCTAAAACAAATCTAAAACCTAATCAATAGTTTGTTTAAGAATAATATTTACAGCCCTGCTTACGCCGGGCTTTTTTATTTTTGCACATGCCTTCACAAAATCCTATTGGTGTTTTTGATTCCGGCTATGGTGGATTAACGGTGCTAAACGAAATCATCAACAAACTTCCTTTTTACGATTATATTTATTTAGGCGACAATGCAAGAGCTCCCTATGGCAATCGCTCATTTGATACCGTTTATCGCTATACGCTTGAATGTGTAAAATGGTTTTTCGACCAGGGGTGTCATTTAGTAATTCTTGCCTGCAATACGGCTTCCGCAAAGGCCTTACGCACCATTCAACAAAACGATCTTCCAAAAATTGATAAAGAAAAAAGAGTATTGGGGGTAATAAGGCCTACAGCAGAAATAATAGGGACATTTTCCGAATCAAAGCATGTAGGAATTTTAGCGACAGCAGGTACAGTGGCATCAAATTCTTACGCATTGGAAATTCAAAAATTTTATCCTGGAATAAAAGTGTACCAACAGGCTTGCGCAATGTGGGTTCCCCTTGTTGAGAATAATGAATATGATAATCATGGAACAGATTTTTTTATAAAAAAATATATTCAGCAATTATTATCGCAGGATGAAGCAATAGATACTCTTTTATTAGCATGTACTCATTATCCGCTTCTGCTTGACAAAATAAAAGAATATTCACCCGCTGATATGAGAATCTTAAGCCAGGGCGAAATAGTTGCGGAGAGCCTCCACAATTATTTGTTACGTCATCCTGAAATTGAGGCTAAATGCAGCAAAAACCACCGAAGAGCCTTTTATACTACAGATTCTACTGAAGATTTTGATAACCATGCCACCATATTTTTTGGTGAAGCTGTGCAATCAAAACATGTTAGCCTCTCCTGATTATTTTTTAGGAACAGTATCCTTACTTACCGTATCATTCATTCGATTGTAAGAGGTGGTATCACCTAAACCATTATTTGTACCGCCATCGGACACATTTCCCGTGGTTGTATTGATGGTCGTGCTATCAGTTGCTTTCGTACTGCTCCCATTATTCTTGCAGGCGGCCGCGAGCATTATCAAAAATATGGCCGTTGTTATTTTTATCATTTTTATTTTTTTGTACCAGTATCCCGCATTTTTTGTGACAAAGGAGTAGTATCCATTTTATGACCGGTATCCGTCATGCTGCTACCAACGCCCGTGTCATATACATTTGTATTGTCTTTTCTTGCGGTGCTGTCAGTTGTTGTTGTATTATCGGCCGAGTTGTTACAAGCTGCAGCGAAAAGACCTGCAAACATTATTAATCCTATCTTCCTCATATACTGGCTTTTTAAGTGTTAACGGTACAGGTATGAACTATCAATTTTATTGCCAGTATGGAATTATCTATGTGAGGAATTCTATTTAAGCTGGAAATTAGTAAAATGAGAAATTGAAAAAAGAGTAATATTAAAAATATGATTGTAATGCTCAAACCGAAGTCAGCAATATTCTAAAAATCCATTTCCGCCTATGATTTAAAATTTCCTTTAAATTCTTTTTTGAATTTTTCAAAATCCGGTATTGACACGTGTTGCACGTAAGGATTTTCCGGATGATGTAAAATATATTCCTGGTGATAATCTTCTGCTGGATAAAATTTAGTGTACGGCGTTACCTGAGTAACAATTTCTCCGGGATATTTTTTTTCATCTTTTAATCTTTTGATCTCAGCTTCAATGATTTGCTTTTCTTTTTCATTTCTGTAAAATGCAATAGTGCGGTATTGAGTGCCGACATCATTACCCTGCCTGTTAACCTGTGTGGGATCATGACTTGCAAAAAATGCTTTTA
>WNFY01005464.1_pt1 | contig 25079 bp, 29 predicted proteins | sample 5400091 | NCBI WGS metagenome assembly WNFY01 (sample SAMN13153364, study PRJNA577476) | soil metagenome | isolation source: 60 cm soil or saprolite under grassland replicate 1 | place: USA:California | collected 2016-06-15 | reverse complement strand
CGGCAGCCGGCGAAGCGGGGGATCTTCGCATGGTCCTCAACCTCGAACAGCTTGTCCCCGACGGCTATTTCCGCACGTATTGGGTGCAGCAGAATATCACCGGCCTGAAACAATATTCTGCGGCAATTTCCGATCTGTTTCGCTCCAGCACGCAATATCGGGAAGAGCGTGCATTGATCAGGAAAGAAGAGCCCCAGCACTCGTCTTCGCAGGAAGGCCTGTCGGCTGTGTCCGATGTTGTGCGCCTCGTACCTGGCGACGCCGGTGTGTATCAGGCTGAAGCGAATCCAAGCTCCGATGCCGCGTTCGATCTGCTCGAGACTAAGCTGCTGGCGCCGCATTTAGGCCCCGCACCGCCTTCGCAGATTGCGCCGCAAGTGCAGCTCACTTCGGGAGAACAGGGAGGCGGCGGCGATCTGGAGACGCGGATTGACCAGGCCCCCGCCGACCACCCGGCGACCGCACAAACCACCTCGGCGTTGAAGGAGCTGCTCGATAAAACACCGCTGCTGGCATCACTTCAGGTGCAATCCACTGCGACCGATCAGGCTGGCGTCTTCGTGCGCATTCACACGGCCATCGTCCTCGTTGCAGTATCCGAGTGGAACCCGTCCGCCGTACAGTCCGTGCTCGCCGACTTCATTCGTCCCGGACTTACTGCAAGCCAACTGGGTATCGGATGGCAGCAAAAATCCGGGTACCAGGAACTCGATGGACTCTTGCCGCTGGTAGCGTCGGTCCGCGGCAAATACTTGTTGATCAGCGACCGCCCCGAGCTGGCGGAGGCCATCCTCGCGAATTTGAGCAGGAAGTCCGATCGCAAGCCAGCTGACCTGCTCGCCGGATTCAATCACCAGAACGAGCGTGCCAATTTTCGGCGCTTATCGAGGGCGGTGGACGGTCCTAGCGCTACATTCGCCGACGCCGAAAACCGCAGAGGCACGCCGCAATTTTTCGCCAATAATATGACGAGCCTCAGCTCAACCTTAGCCGCGGTTTCCCGCGAAACCATTGAAAGCCGGTCCGAGGGAAACAAAGAACGGCAAACCTTGATCTACGATTGGGCGCAATGAGGGTCGCTGCGCTCGTGATCTGCGCATTGCTGGTGGGATTACGTCCCTCCAGCGGCCGCACCTCACGCGAGCAAGTCAAAGGCGCGGAGTCAAGCCTGTTTGCGCAGTCCGCAGCGGAAACGCTGGATCGAGATTTCTCCAGCCGCGACATTTCTTTTCTATTGCTCGATGCCCGTACGGGGCGCACGCTGACGTCGCGCTGGGAGCAGCCTGATGCGCCCATCCCACTGGGCTCGCTGGTGAAACCCTTCGCCGCGCTAGCGTACGGCGAGCAACACGATTTTCAATATCCAGCCCACATCTGCCGAGGCGCTGGCAGCGGCTGCTGGCTGCCTCGCGGGCATGGCGAAGTCGGCCTGACGTCGGCCATCGCCTATTCCTGCAATTCGTACTTCCGCATGCTGACTGCGAAACTGGCAGCTGCGGATGTCGAGCCGATTGCGGAACGCCTTGGAATCGAGCCCCCCGACCATGACGCCAGCGGCGCCGCGTTGGCGGGAATCGGTAATCACTGGCGAATCTCGCCACTGCATTTAGCTGGCGCCTACCTTGAAGTCATCCGCCAACGTGAGCAGCCGGGTGTCCGCGAAGTCCTCGCGGGAATGGCGCAGTCAGCGCAGCATGGAACCGGCGCCGAGGTCGATCGCGCTCTACCGTTCCCCGATGCCCTGGTAAAAACTGGCACAGCGCCGTGCACCCACTCGCGGCGCGCTCCAGGCGATGGCTTTGTGGTGGTCCTTACGCCTGCGGACCAGCCCCAACTCCTGTTACTGGTCCGGGTTCACGGAGTCCCTGGTTCGCAGGCGGCAAAAACGGCAGGCCAAATGTTGCGCCGGATTGAAGGCAGATTCGGGCGATGATCGATAGTCCCTCGCGTCCATGAAGACCGTCTACCTCAGGTTCCTCGCCGCACTGATTTTCGTCTCATGTTGCGCGCGCAGTGTCACACAAGATGCGCTCCAAGGGAACGTCCGCATCGGAGTTCTGGGCTTGTTTCATCCCCACGAGATCACCGTCAGCGCGGCAAAGGGCCAGGCATTGGTTGCGCGCGCCGGAGGGCAACAGATTGTGCTGGAGCGTAGCTCCAGCGCGCACACCGCAAGAGTCCAGCTTGCCGGCGACGAAATTGTCCTGCAATCGGGAACCCGGAGTCTGCGCGCCCTGACGATAACGATCTCGGACCGCGAGACTGGAGCCGCAGACTTTGTTCTCACCGTCCCTGGAAAGATCACCCGCCACTATCAGGGCACGCTCGAGATTCGTCCATCGGCTGGTCATCTGCTCGCCATAATTACAATGGGCCGTGAGACTGCCGTCGCCTCCATTGTTGCCGCCGAAAACACGGTCGGGACGCCATTCGAGGCGCTCAAAGCGCAGGCGGTTGCAACTCGCTCCTACCTGGCCGCCAGCCGCGGCCGCCACCCTGATTTCGATTTCTGCGACACCACCCATTGCCAGTTCCTGCGCGAGCCGCCCGCAGCCGGTTCCGCCGCCGCGCGAGCAGTCGAGGTCACGCGCGGCATGATCCTCACTTACAAGTCCGAACCATTTGCCGCCATGTATACAGGAAGCGGCTCTGGCCGCACGCACACTCCGGCAGAATTGGGCCTCCCAGCGGACGGATATCCTTATTACATCGTTGAATGCAAGTACTGCCGCGAACATCCGAGGCGCTGGTCGAGCAGAATCTCAACTGAAGATGCCGCCGGCCTCCGCAGTTCCAATGAACCTGTTCGCCTTCGCGCGGCCCGCCGTCTCGGATGGAGCACGATTCCCAGCAACGACTTCGTAGTCACCGCGAAAAACGGTCAGGTCCTGGTAGAAGGGACCGGACATGGCCATGGTATCGGCTTATGTCAGGCCGGAGCGAAAGCCATGGCCGCAGGCGGAGCCGATTTCCGCCAGATTCTCAGCCACTACTATCCAAACACCGCCATCGTCACCCTGGGTCCTCCATAATTAAAGAAGCCCCTGCCGCTGCTGGGCCATCCAAGGTCACGTGAGTCCTGTCGAGAAGGCCAAGCCGTCTTTGAGCGTGACCGAGCTTCGCCTGGTCCTTCCCGCTGTCTGGGAACTAATCCGTCCCCGGCGCACCGTGCTGGTGCTCGGCTTCTTCTTGATGATCGTCAACCGCGTTTCTGGATTGGTGCTGCCCTACTCCACCAAGTTTCTGATCGATACCGTGATCGCGAAACATCACATCGAGTTACTGCGCCAGCTCGTTCTGACGGTGTTGCTGGCCACCGTGATTCAGGGCGTTACTTCATTCGCGTTGACGCAACTGCTTTCCAAGGCCGCCCAGCGCCTCATCGCTGAACTGCGGCAAAAAGTGCAGAAGCACATTTCCCGCCTTCCGGTTGCGTTTTATGACTCCAACAAGACCGGGAACCTGGTCTCGCGCATCATGAGCGACGTGGAAGGAGTCAGAAATCTATTGGGAACCGGCCTAGTGGACCTCACCGGAGGCTTGCTGACCTCTATCATTGCGTTGGTAGTTTTGTTCCGGATCAGCCCGTTGATGACGATCATCGCATTTGGTTTTCTTCTTTGCTTCGGGCTCTCCTTGAAGAGAGCCTTTGGCATCATCCGCCCCATCTTCCGCGAGCGGGGCAAAATTAACGCTGAAGTCACCGGGCGCCTGGCGGAGTCGCTGGGCGGAGTCCGGGTCATCAAGGGATATCACGCGGAAGAGCGAGAAGAGTCTGTATTTGCCGGGGGCGTGCGGCGGCTGCTGGCGAATGTGATGCGTAGCCTTACCGCGACCTCATTGATGAGCCTTTCTGCCAGCCTGCTGATGGGGGTCGTGGGCGCGGTCATTATGTATGTCGGTGCCCGCCAAATCATCGCGGGTACGATCACCCTCGGCGGCTTCTTTACTTACACGCTCTTCCTGGGCTTCCTGGTAGCGCCGATCATGCAGGTCGTGAATATCGGGACCCAGCTGACCGAGGCCATCGCGGGGCTGGAGAGAACGCAGGAAATTCTACGGGAACGCCCCGAGGACCAGGACCCCAACCGCGCCGTGAACCTGGAAGATATTGAAGGACAGGTGGAGTTTGATCACGTCAGCTTCAGTTATGACGGCAGCCGCGTGGTACTCGATGATGTCTCATTTGTTTCTCCGCCGGGAACGGTGACTGCCCTGGTGGGCTCTTCCGGATCCGGAAAATCGACTACCATCGGCTTGATCTCTGCTTTCTATGTGCCGACGGCAGGCAAAGCGATGGTCGACGGAGTTGATTTGAGTACAGTGCGCCTTGACTCCTACCGCACGCGCCTGGGCGTCGTTCTTCAGGAATCATTCCTGTTTGATGGAACCATTCGCGAAAATGTAAGCTTTTCACGCCCGGATGCCAGTGAGGAGGAAATCATGCGGGCATGCGGCATCGCCCGTGTGGATGAATTTGCCGAAGGCTTCCCTCAAAAGTACGACACCATCGTGGGCGAACGCGGCGTGAAATTGTCCGGGGGGCAGAAGCAGCGGGTCTCAATTGCCCGCGCCATTCTGGCAGAGCCACGCATCCTGATTCTCGATGAAGCAACTTCCAGCCTGGATTCGGAATCCGAAGCCCTGATTCAGCAGGGCCTTTCCTACCTCATGAAGGGTAGAACGACCTTCGTGATCGCGCACCGTCTGTCCACCATCCGCCGGGCCGACCAGATACTGGTGATGGAGCAGGGACGGATCGTGGAACACGGAACTCACGAACAGCTTTATGCGAAACGGGGGCGCTACTACGATCTCTACACCAGACAGCACGGTCTGGAAAGCAATCTGTTTCTAGCGCCGGGAGAAGGTGATTCAGTTTCACCAAGTGAAACTGCCGTGCTCTCCAAAAATGCAAACGCTGACAACGATCTCCGTGACGCGCTGAACCTGGTTCGCGAGAGCGGGCGATAAAGCCCGAGCTAAACGTTTTTCTAAAAAATACAAAAAACGACAAATTTGTCCCTCGCGATCCTGATCCAGAGGTTTACAATGTGTCGCTTTCGTCATGAACATTTTCCACGGGCGTGTCCGATGGTTGCTAGTTGTATGGATGTTGGTGATCAGCGCCATTTCTTATCTGGACCGCGTCAATCTTTCCATTGCCGTTCCCTGGATTGAGAAGGAATTTCATCTCGACCACATTCGCCTGGGTTGGGTCCTTTCCGCGTGGGTCCTCGGGTATGCCCTGTTTCAGGCGCCGAGCGGACGGATGGCCGACCGCTTCGGACCGAGAAAGATTCTTCTGCTCGGAACAATTTGGTGGGCCGTCTTCTGTGCTCTTACTGCCCTCACGCCAGCCCACATTGCGCTCTCGCTGGCGATTCTGATGGCCGTGCGGTTCTTGCTGGGAGTGGGTGAGTCCATTGTCTACCCTGCCACCAACCGCATTGTCGCAGCGTGGATCCCGTCGCGGGAGCGCGGCCTGGCCAATGGATTGATTTTTGCCGGCGTAGGGTTGGGCGCCGCCAGCACACCGCCGCTCATCGCTTACATCATCTATCACTGGAGTTGGCGGGTCTCCATGTGGGCTTGCGCCCTCATCGGTCTGGTCATCGGGGTGGTGTGGTACCTCATCGCGCGAGATGACCCGGAGCAACACCCCTGGGTGAGTCGGGAAGAACACGACCTGATTGCTGCCGGATTGCCGCATGCCACGCGAAGTGCGGAAAGCCAATCGTTGCCCTGGCGCACGATCCTTGGAAGTGGGAATGTTTGGATCGTCACAGTGAGCTACTTTGGGTTTGTTTATGTCGCCTACATCTTCTTTACTTGGTTCTTCAGCTACTTGAACCTGGTCCGCGGATTGGACCTCAAGCAGAGCGCCGGATATGCCATGCTGCCGCCAGCGGCGATGGCAATTGGCTGCGCACTTGGGGGCTGGATTAGCGATTACTTGACGCGGCGGCATGGGAATCGCCTTGGACGTTGTCACTCCGCGTGTGCGGCGATGATTCTTGCCGCGATTTTCGTTGGACTCGGGCCTCACGTGGGCGATCCGCGGCTGGCCAGCGTTGTCCTGGCCGGAGGAGCGGGCGCCCTATACCTTGCGCAGAGCGCATTCTGGTCTGTCAGTTCCGATATCGGCGGCCGCTCGGCGGGCGCCGTTTCCGGCGTGATGAATATGGGTGGTCAACTCGGAGGCGCCACCACCGCCAGTTTGACCCCTTATGTGGCCAAGCATTTTGGATGGAATATGTCGTTCTGGGTTGCCGCCGGCTTGTGTTTTCTGGGTGCTCTCGCCTGGCTGCTGGTAGATCCAGACCGGCAACTGAAGGTTGCGCCGAAAAGCAACGCCTGAAGCCGACAATTTCGAGTAAAAAATGGAAACAGGAGAAATGGCCTCATGAGTCTACTCACCCGCAGGAAGATGCTAAAGAACGTAGCTCCTCTCGCTGGAACCTTTGCCCTCCCTTCCCTGGCGGCAGCGGTTCAGGAAGTGAGCACTCCCAATCAACGTCCCAAATTAAAGATCACAGACGTGCGCACCGCCCAGGTCCGCGTGCATGGGCTGCAAACCCATATACGCGTTTACACCGACCAGGGACTCTACGGCCACGGCGAATCCACCGATGCTGCGGTGGGCACGGTGTCGTTGGTGAACCAATTTCGAAGGTTCCTGGTGGGCCAGGATCCGCTGAATGTGGATGCTCTGTGGGAAAGAATTCGGGTCTCGGGAATCTTTGCCGGCGCGCAGAGTGGGCAATATGTGACCGCGCTGACGGGGCTTGAGATCGCTTTGTGGGATTTGGCGGGAAAGGCCCTGGGCCTGCCGGTTTATCAACTGCTGGGCGGAAAATTCCGCGACAAGGTTCGAATTTATTGCGACTCCGACATGGACGATCCGCTCGGCCCGGAGTCTGACAAGAAGCTCCCCTGGATCAGGGACCAGGGTTTCACAGCCATGAAGATCGATCTGGATGAGGCGGCCGATCCCAACCGGTTCGACCGGGTCAACTGGACCGCCAACAACGCCGAGGTGGACCGCATGGTGCGCTGGGTGAAGCATGTGCGGGAATCCATTCCTAAGGAAATGGAACTCGCCTGCGACATGCACGGGCGATACGACCTGGGGACGGCGAAGCGGGTCGCCAAAGAACTCGAACCTTTCCGGTTGCTTTGGCTGGAAGAACCTGTGCCCGCCGAAAATATTGATGCGATGGCGGACGTGCGCCATTCGACGTCAACCCCCATCGCCTGCGGAGAAAATGTGTATATGCGCTGGGGATATCGCGAACTGTTGGAGAAGAATGCGATCGATATCGCGCAGCCGGACATTCAAAAGACCGGCGGGCTCTCGGAGGGCCGGAAGATCGCCAACCTGGCGCAGACCTATTACGTGCCGCTTGCCCCGCATTGTGTCGTGTCACCGATTGGCACCATGTCAACCGCCCATATGTGTGCCACGATTCCCAACTTCACATGTTGCGAATGGCATTGGATCAATTTTCCGGATTTTTGGAAAAACTGGGTGAAGGAGGGCGAAATCATCCAAAAGGGTTACGTCACTGTAACCGACAAGCCGGGCCTTGGGGTGGAGATGAACGAGGAGGCTGCGAAAAAGGCGCAAATCCCGGGAACAACCTGGTTTGAGCCCAACAAGGCGTAACAATCATTCGGAGCGGATGAAACCATGAATCGAAAATGGATGACTCTTGCAGTTCTCTGCTTTGCGGCTGTCGTAGCCGTATCCAAGGCCCGCGCTCAACAGGGCTTTTTTACCCCTGAGGATGTGATCAAATACACGCCGGACTGGCACGGGGAGCGCTTCCCGGACGGCCGTCCCAAAGTGCCGGACGACATTCTCGATCGTATGAAGCGGGTGACGATGGAGGAGGCGTGGGCAGTCCTTCAGCAAAATGGATTCATGCACCAGTACGAAGACGGCTGGCTGTCGATTCACGAGGGGAAGGTACTGGTCGGGCGCGCGCTGACTGCAACCTGGATGCCCGGCCGTCCCGACGTGCAAAAGTTGTTGGAAGAAGAAGGCGCGAAGATGCACCGCATTGGCGGAATGAACGCCTGGCCGGTGGACATGTTGCAGAAGCGCGACGTCTATACCTGCGACCATTTTGGATTGAAGGAAGCCGGACCTTCCATCGGGGACAATGTTGGCAATGCGATCTACGCCAAATCAGGCAACGGCATTGTTTACGATGGCGCGGTTCGGGACATCAACGGTCTGGACGAGCTCCCCGACTTTGTTGCTTTCGTGCGCTATTATGACCCTTCGCACCACTATGGTTCTCTAAGAACAGGTAAGCTTCTCAACTCCACCATGGTGAGCATCAACGCACCCACCCGGATCGGCCACGTGATGGTCATGCCTGGCGATGTCGTGCTGGGACGAAACGGCGGGGTGATGTTTATTCCGCCACAACTGGCTGAGCAGGTCGTCAAGTATTCGGAGGAAACCCATCTCCGCGATATTTTTGGACACCAGCGTCTGCAAGAAGCCAAGTACACCGCGGGCCAGATCGACGCCCGCTGGTCCGATGCCATCGAGCAGGATTTCTACCAGTGGTTGAAGCAGAATGAAGATCATTTGCCATTTCCGAAAACCCGGATTGAGCAGATCCTGAAGGAACGCAAATAGATCACGAGGGGCACAAAGGGGTGGCTACGCCGTGAGATTCCTTTTTAGAGTCATGCTGTTGAGTCTTGCGCTTTGTATCGCGGAATATCCGCTTTACGCGCAGGCGCCGAACCCACCATCAACCTCCGCGCCGAGTGTCCCCGGTTGGGCGCAACCAGGTTCTGCGACCCACACGCAGGTGGCTCCTCCACCGGACTATCACCGGCCCAGCAAGAATTTCGACACGCCGATCGGAATCTTCGAAGGCCAGTCCGATGTCGGCAGCGCGATTGTGCCAGGGAACGCGAGTTACGATGCGGGCACCAAGCGATACACCGTTAACTCCGCCGGATACAACGTCTGGTACACGCGCGATGAGTTCCGCTTTCTCTGGAAGAAAATGTCGGGAGACGTTTCTCTCGCGGCCGATATTTCCTTTCCTGACCCGAATGGCTATGGCGACCGTAAAGGCGTCCTCATCATCCGCCAGGACCTGGAAGATGATTCCAAGGAAGTTCTAGCCGCCTTGCACGGTCTGGGAATGATCCAACTGGCGCGCCGTCCCGAGAAAGATGTACGAGTCAGAGATATTGAATATCGCGTCGGCAGTCGTGGCGACCGCTCGGGCGGCGCAAGCCCAGATAGTTTGGTTGAGATTTCAGCCAAGCGGATAGGCCTGGAAAAGAGGGGCGACACTTTCGCGCTTTTCGTCAGCCTGGAAGGCGAGCCCATGCACCAGGTCGGGCCACCCATGAGCCTGCATTTCGACGGGCCGTTTTATGTGGGGATTGGTTTTTGTTCGCACCTACCCGACAAGTCGGATACGGCAGTGTTCTCCAATGTGATTGTGGAGAATTCGACAGGCAAGGTTCAATAGAGAAGTTAATGGCATCGTTTGCTTTTCTTCGCGTCCTTTGCAGAACGTCCTTGCGCCGCTTTGCGGTTTGCTTTTGATGCTTCCCCAGCCCAATCACCCCCTTTGACCGCCGGGCCGCAGCAACCCGTCAATACATCCTCGGACCGGGTATTCGAATCTATCTATGGGATTTGCGAACGTGAGCTCAGCGCCGCAAGCTGGGAGGAAAGTTAGGTCCGCCCTCGGGTGCATGCTGCGTCCAGGCCTGTAGGATGAACAAGTCTGAGATCGCGAGAGGGAGATGAATCTTGTGAAGATCAGAATGGCAGTGCCGGTTCTGTCGTGTTTTCTCGTGATCGCGATAACAATGTCAGCTCAAGATCATGCGCCGCAAACATCCGCTTTTCCGCTGACTGCCGAGCAAGTGGTAAAGAACCTTGAAGCGAAAAACCGCGAGCGAGCAGCGGCCCTCCGCCAATTTGAAGGGACCCGGATCTACACCATGCAATACCGCGGTTTTCCCACGAACCGCGATGCCGAAATGGTGGTGACCATGAACTACCAGGCGCCCGCGACTAAGGAGTTCACAGTGGTCTCGCAGACCGGTTCCAGGTTCATTATCGACCACGTTTTCAAGAAGCTGCTGGAGGGCGAGAAAGAGGCGACCAATAGTGAGAACCAGCGGCAAACCGCCCTCAGCGCCGAGAACTACGATTTCACCATGGCCGGATATGAAACGACTCCCGCGGGCGCGCAGTACGTGTTGAATACGGTCCCCAAATCCAAGAACAAGTTTCTTTACCGGGGCAAGATCTGGATAGATGCTCGCGATTTTGCGGTGGTGCGAATCGAAGCGGAACCTGCTAAGAACCCTTCGTTTTGGATTAAGAAGACATCCATCGCACACAAGTACTCAAAGGTGAACAATTTCTGGCTTCCGGCCGAGAACCGTACCGAAAGTTCTATGCGACTTGGGGGGCGCGCAGTGCTGTCAATCGAATACAAGGACTACAAGATCAAAGACTCCCAGCCCGCCCATTCCGGACAGCAGGATCCGCTAAGCACGAATACCTCATCCTTTGTGGAGATCTTGTCCAAGAATTAGGCTGCACGCCGGCCAACCACAACTTCACCGTCATCCCAAGGCGCGTCCTCAGGATGACATCTACGATTTTGCGCAGTCAACCGAATTGTGCGCAATCAACCGAATTGAAGGAGGTTCACTTGTCGGCAGATCGATGAATGAACTTGTCCGCCCAAGAGATAAAATGCTTGATATTTGGCGCATCGGTATGTCCCCCATCGTGCTGCCGCCAGGCAAGTTCACCGTCGAGCAAGCCTGCATTCACCGCTGGCATTTTTGCCGTATGGTAATCGTCCGCTATCCCAATATCTTTCGCGCTGAGTAACCGATACACCCGGCCCGCGTCCACGGTCGCCATGAAGCTGCCCTGGTGGTCGAGCCAGCGGGCATCCCCCTTCTCGGGAATTCCATAGCTCACGAATATAAGTCGCGGCGCGCACAATGCAATCAGTTGGTTCGAGTCAACCGGAAGATCACCTTGGGTTTTGCTGCCAAACTTGGCTTCTGAAGCGGAGTACTTAATGAAATTCCCCGCCATCCAATGATGTTCGCCGGGGCCGGCAAGGTTCTCCACGGCTTCCCCCCAATTGCGGCGAAACGGGGTCACTCCGCCCTTACCGGACGAACCGATCAAGCCCATGAAGAAGCGCGGCTCAAACGCCATGGTCACCAGCGCTGCTTTGCCGTAGCGAGATACGCCTTCAATACCAACGTGCTTGGCATCCACGGCGGGATCGGTTTCCAGATAGTCCAGTCCACGAGCCGCGCCCCATGCCCAGGCGCGCAGGGATCCCCAATCATCCGGCTTACGCGGCTGCCCTATCCCCAACCCGCGCGAAGCAATTCTTCGGTTGGAGTTGGCTCACCTCCAAAAGCTGGGAACGTCGGTCCGGTGATCGGATTCCAGGCCGGGTGCTTGTCGAAGATGGCTTTGATTTCCGGATCGTCGTTCGCCAGCAGCTCTTTCAACCTTTTATTGATCAGTTCGAACTCTTCCTGGCTAGGCTGAGCCGGAGCAGGAAACACGCTCCGGCCGAACATCATCAGGACTGGAACCGGCCCTTTGGACTGCGCAGGGAGGACTACGGTCATGGAGATATCGACGTTGATCTGTGGACAGCCGGAATTGTCCACATGGCCAATCACCCGCTTGGCAACCACTGGCATGAATCCCACTCGCTCCTGATCGGTGATGGTCACGGCCCAAATAACCTTGGGAATGCTCTTTGGAAGCCGTCCATAAACTTCGCGTTCGTAGTTTTCGACGATCTCTTGACGGCGTTGCCTCCACCACACTTCGGGCGTCGTAACTTTCTGGCCATTGTTCCTTTAATGCCAAGCTGGTCCATCATGTTCTGATGGTCTTGATCAGCGGTGAAGATAACCGGTGAGCACGGAGCCTTGGCCTCACCGGAAGCACCGGCAAGTAATGCGCACGCCAACATGAGGCCGCCTACCACCAAGCTACGCATGTTCTTCTGCATAGGAACTCCTGCCTTATTTTGTTGCTGACACAAACAAAAACAGCGTAGTCTACCACCGCGATTCCATCTCGCCCTATGAAAACCAATCTGCGAATTCTTGCTTTTGCGATTCTTTGCCTCAGCTGGACGACAAGCGGTCTGGCGAAATCGAAACCGGCTGGTGGAGAATGGGTCGCCTCCTGGGCCTCATCGCAACAGATCCCGGAACCGCACAACGCACTGAATCCGGACGATCTGCATGACGCCACTTTGCGGCAAATCGTTCATTTGAGCCTGGGTGGCGCGATGCTGCGCGTGCACATCTCCAACGCCTTTGGAACCATGCCGATGCGGTTCACCTCGGTGCATATCGCGCGGCCGCTTTCGCCTGCCGAAGCCCGGATTGACGCTGCCACTGATAAGGCGCTCACTTTTTCCGGCAAGCCCGATGTTACAGTCCCTGCGGGCGCCGAATATATTTCCGATGCGATCGCCTATCCCCTGGCTCCGCTGTCAGATTTGGCGATCAGCCTACATCTGGACGAGCCGCCCGCCCAGCAGACTGGCCATCCTGGCTCGCGCGCGACTTCGTACCTTCAACATGGAGACTCCGTCTCCTCTGCCGATTTGCCTGGCGCCAAGAAGATCGAACACTGGTACTGGATCGCGGGTGTAGACGTGAACGCCAGCAAGAATTCCGCCACTATCGTCGTCCTCGGGGACTCGATCACCGATGGACACGGCGTCACCACCAACGGCAATGATCGCTGGACGGATTTTTTGGCGAAGAAACTCCAGGCCAACCCCAAGACGAGGAGCCTATCAGTCCTGAATCACGGGATCGGTGGCAACCACCTGCTCACCGACGGCCTCGGCTCCAACGCTCTCTCCCGCTTCGATCGTGACATCCTGGCGCAAGCCGGGGTTCACTTCCTTATCGTTCTGGAGGGTGTGAATGACCTGGGCAAGCTGTCTCGAGAAGGAGAGAGGCCAAAAGCTGACCACGACGCTCTCGTGCAGCAAATGATTGGGGCCTACGAGCAAATCATCCTTCGTGCCCACAACCACGGCATCAGAGTCTACGGTGCAACTATCCTGCCCTACGTAGGCTCCGGGTACTATCATCCCGCCCCGGAGAACGAAGCTGACCGCCTCGCGGTGAACCAATGGATCCGCCAGCCAGGGCATTTCGATGCGGTGATCGATTTCGACAAAGTGATGGCCGACCCGGCGCAGCCGGACCGCATGCTTCCGGCTTACGGTGGCGGAGATCACCTGCACCCCGGACCCACTGGCTATAAGGCGATGGGGGAAGCAGTGCCGGTGGATTTGTTTACCAAGTGATGGGCGGCATCAAATTCCCGCGAGGCGATTGCGCCCCTACTTCCACTATGGTATCTTTTAAAATTGTCCCGGATAGGCAAGCGGGACCAGCGGACTAGTGTTGCTCCCAGGAGGAGTACGAGTTCCAGTTTGCTGGCGTAGCTCAGCTGGTAGAGCATCTGATTTGTAATCAGAGGGTCGTAGGTTCAAATCCTATCGCCAGCTCCAAGAAACGGTTCCGGAACGCGAGACATTTTGCGCAGTGTAGTGGCGGCATCGAGGTTTTCCGACAGCAACTTCCATAGAGAACTTCCAATTGGGTCAGAGTACGCGCCCTTCAAACGTTCTCCTGTGTAACGCCTGCTGAAAATTGCTCGTCTGTGTAGTGGCGCAAATGGTGGTGTTTTGCCGGAAGCTTGGGCCTTCGGGTCTGCGATTTTGCACAGGTGGGTGAGTGGTTAAAGCCAACAGACTGTAAATCTGTCCCTCCTAGCGAGGTACGAAGGTTCGAATCCTTCCCTGTGCACCACTGAATCACGTGACGCGTTTGGCAATAGCGATGGCCGCGTTTGTTGGGTTGGGAGTACTTGCGTGGACAACGCTGGAGGATGGAAGAATCAGGCTGTTGTGCTTGGCGATTTTGGCCATGTTCGCTTTCAAAACCTGGTTGCGGCGTAAGGATGTCATGCACTCCAGCGACAGCGAAAAATAGCCGGGAGGCGAAGGTTCGCCGATGTTGAGGCGTTTTGCGGGCGTGAGCCCGCAGCCGAAATCCCGAGCGTTCTTTGCGAGGGATCTGAAGTCGGAAGCGTTTCGCCGATGTAGCTCAGTTGGTAGAGCACTCCCTTGGTAAGGGAGAGGTCACCAGTTCAATCCTGGTCATCGGCTCCAGTGATGTGCGGAGTGGTTTTAGTAGGCGTCGGTGTCAGCCGTGCCGCATGGTGAAGAGCGCGGCTTGAGCCCTCGATGGGTTTAGCTAGGGGCTAAACGCTAACAGCTAGAAGCTAGGTTTGCGGGAGTAACTCAGTGGTAGAGTCACAGCCTTCCAAGCTGTTGGTCGCGGGTTCGATTCCCGCCTCCCGCTCCAAAGATTTAAGGCACTTTGCGAGGGTAGAAGTCCGCAGCCGAAATACTGAACGTTCTGGGCGAAGGATCTGGTGAGGATGGATGGGCTTCGAACAAGCAACCATCAAGGTAGAGAGGCAAAAGGAGTTTGGGGAACTGAAAGGCGCGATTGAACGCGCCTTCCGCCCGGAGCAGGCAGAGAAGTTCCTCAAGCGGGTGGAGAAAGAAGGCATCCGCGTCAGGCAGTGGGACAAGGTGATTGCTCAGGGCGTCATCGAATATGTGGACGACAAGTTCGGCAAGTCCACAACGGCGCGCAAGCTATATGAGGCGTTGCCAGTTTCCGACCAGGCGCAGATGCGCGAGTTTTATCTGTCGAAGCTGGAAGAGGTGAACGAACAGCTTCGGACGAAGTACAAGAAGATTTATCAGTACTATTGAGTCCCAGCGGCGGGTTCAGAGCCGCGAAGCGGCGCAAAGGACGCGCTCAGGATGACAAGGCTTTGGAGCTAGAGGCTAGAGGCTGAAATGGCGAAAGAAAAATTTGATCGCAATAAACCGCACTGCAACGTGGGGACGATTGGTCACATCGATCACGGCAAGACCACGTTGACCGCGGCCATCACCAAGGTGTTGCAGAAGCACAACCCGAAGATTGTGTTCCGTTCGTTCGACTCGATCGACAACGCGCCGGAAGAAAAGGCGCGTGGCATCACGATTGCCACCGCACACGTCGAGTACGAGACGGCGAACCGTCACTACGCGCACGTCGACTGCCCCGGCCACGCCGACTATATCAAGAACATGATTACCGGCGCGGCACAGATGGATGGCGCAATCTTAGTTGTGGCAGCGACCGACGGTCCCATGCCGCAGACCCGCGAGCACGTGCTGTTGGCGCGTCAGGTAGGCGTGCCGTACATCGTGGTAGCGCTGAACAAGTGCGACGCGGTGGACGATGCCGAATTGCTCGACCTGGTTGAGCTTGAAGTGCGTGAGTTGCTGAAGACCTACAAGTTTCCCGGAGACGATGTGCCGGTGGTTCGACTCTCCGCGCTGGGCGCGCTGAATGGCGAAGCCAAGTGGGAGAAGCAGATTGACGAGTTGATGGCGGCGGTGGACAAGAGCGTGCCGCAGCCGGCGCGCGAGTTGGACAAGCCGTTCCTGATGCCGATTGAAGATATCTTCTCGATTTCGGGCCGTGGCACGGTGGTGACGGGCCGAATCGAGCGCGGCAAGGTCAAGGTTGGCGAGGAAGTAGAAATCGTCGGCTTCCGCGACACCCGCAAGACGGTGGTCACGGGCGTGGAAATGTTCAAGAAGCAGCTGGATGAAGGGCTGGCGGGCGATAACGCCGGGCTTCTGCTGCGCGGTATTGGCAAGGAAGACGTGGAGCGCGGCATGGTGCTGGCGAAGGGTGGATCGATCACGCCGCACACCAAGTTCAAGGCAGAGGTCTACATCCTGACCAAGAGGGATACCGTCCGCAGTTTTACCTGCGGACGACAGACGTAACCGGCGTAGCTGAACTTCCCGCTGGCACGGAGATGGTGATGCCGGGAGACAATGTCAGCCTGGTGATCGAACTGATCACGCCGGTGGCGATGGAAAAAGGATTGCGGTTTGCGATTCGCGAAGGCGGCCACACGGTGGGCGCTGGCACGATCAGCGAGATTATTCAGTGAGGTCAGTTCCTGGTTCCCGGTGGAGCCAGGAGCTAGTTTAAGCGGCTTGCAACTTGCCACAAGTTCTTTCCTTCCGGGACAGCCCGAAGGGGTTAGGAAAAGAAAACGTGATAGGTAACGAGAAAATTCGAATCCGGCTGAAGGCGTACGACTACCGCATCCTCGATCAATCGACGGGTGAGATTGTTGAGACTGCCAAGCGCACCGGGGCGCAGATCGCGGGCCCGATTCCATTGCCCACGATGAAGAACAAATATTGCGTGCTGCGTTCGCCCCATGTGGACAAGAAGTCGCGGGAGCAGTTCGAGATCCGCACGCATAAGCGCTTGCTGGATATTCTCGACCCAACGCCACAGACGGTCGATGCGCTCATGAAGCTCGATCTTCCTGCGGGTGTGGATGTGGAGATCAAGGCATTCGGCAAGGAACATAAATAGAAACGTAGGGACGGCCGCCCTCGGCCGTTCGCCGAAGCGAAAGCTCGGCGGCATTCGCGGGCGAGGGCGCCCGCGCTACAAACCAGCCAATAGCGATTAGCCAAGCTGGTAGAAAAACGGAAAAAGCGATGGCAAAGGTAGCAGGAATTCTGGGTAAAAAGGTCGGCATGACGCAGTTGTTCGACAGTAAGGGAGAGGTCCATCCCGCCACTGTCCTGCAGGCTGGGCCGTGTGTAGTTACGCAGCACAAGACGGCGACCCGCGATGGTTATATCTCGGCGCAGATTGGTCTGGTGGAATTTGTGAAGGAGTCTAAACTCACCAAGCCTATGCGCGGACACCTCGGTAAGAACAACGTCCCGCCGGTACGCTTCATGCGCGAAGTTCCAGTCGAGTTCGATAACGACGAGAAGCCGGAAGAGAGCAATGGTGTAAAAGCCGGAGACCGCATCCTGGTCGACATTTTCGATGGCGAGAAGTTTGTGGACATCGTCGGCGTGAGCAAGGGCCGCGGATTCCAGGGTGTGGTGAAGCGCCACAACTTTGCCGGTGGTCCAAAGTCGCACGGTTCGATGTTTCAAATCACCGGTTCGATCGGCTCGTCCGCGTTTCCGTCGCGCGTGTTCAAGGGAATGCGTATGTCGGGACACATGGGGAATGCCCGCGTGACCGTTCGCAACTTGCGCGTGCTCGGAGTTGAGAAGGACGACAACTTGCTGGTGGTCGAGGGCAGCGTGCCCGGGCCGAACGGCGGCTATCTGGTCATCACCAAAGCCAAGAAAGCCCCGAGAGAGCGCCGTGGATTCGCCGGAGCGGCCACGGTCGATCCGTTGAAGGCAGCGAAGCGCGCGGCAAAGAAGGCATAAGGGGATCGCGGGCGAGGGTGCCCGCGCCACGTGAAATATATGGCAACGATTGAAATCCAAAACCTAAGCGGCGGGAAAGTCGGGACGCTGGAACTGGCGGATGAGATCTTCGGCGCGGTCAACGAAGACCTGATCTGGGAAGCGGTGAAACACTACCGCGCCCTGCAACACCGCGGCACTCACGCCACCAAGGCGCGCTGGCAGGTTTCCGGGTCGGGCAAAAAGCTTTGGAAGCAGAAGGGGACAGGACGCGCGCGTATCGGTTCGGTGCGCAGTCCGCTGTGGCGGCATGGCGCGACCGTGCATGGGCCGGTGCCGCGCTCCTACGACTACAAGTTTCCCCGCAAAAAGTTGCTGGGCGCGCTGCGTTCGGCGCTGGCGGCGAAATTTGCCGACGGCAAACTGATTGTGGTCAACGCCTTCGATGTGAAAGAGCCGAAGACGAAAGTCTTCCGCCAGGCTTTGGACAAGTTGAAAGTCAATTCGACCGCTCTGCTGGTCGAAGCCGCGAAGAACGGCAACCGCAACCTGGAGCTGAGCTCACGGAACATGGATGGTGTGGAGCTAGTCCGCGGCAACGAGGTGCATCCTTATCACCTGATGCGTTACGAGTGGGCGGTATTCACTCAGCCGGTGTTTGAAAAGATGCAGGCGTCGCTTAAAAACTCGGTGCCCAAGGGCAAGCGCGGAGAGAGCGAAGAAAAAGTCAGCAAGAAAGCCACGGCTTCACCTCGGCGCAAGGCGAGCCGTGAGAAAGCGGCGGAGGTGGCCTGATGAAATCCGCGTATCAGATTATTCGCCGTCCGGTCATCACCGAAAAAGGTCTGGCCATCAAGGAAAACCAGAACACCCTGGTGTTCCAGGTTGCGGCCAAAGCCACCAAGACCGAAATCAAGGAAGCGGTGCAGGGAGTTTTTAAAGTGAAGGTGCACTCGGTGCGTACCGCGGTGTATCCCGGGAAAGAGCGCCGCCGGGGAAAGTTTGCCGGCTATCGTCCCGACTGGAAGAAAGCGTACGTGCGGTTGAAGTCCGGAGAGAAGATGCCGGAGTACGCGCAGAATTTGTAAAGCAGTCGCTGGTGGTTCGTCGCTGGTCTTTGGCCAACGACAAACGACCAAACAGCAACGACAAGAGTTGATTTATGCCAATTAAGACATACAGACCGACGACCCAGACGCTGCGTTATCGCACGACTCTGGTCAACGATGATATTACGACCAAGTATCCCCACAAGCCGTTGCTGGAACCCAAGCAGCGCACTGGCGGGCGGCGTAACTCGGGCGACATCACCAGTTGGCATCGCGGCGGCGGTCACAAGAAAAAAATCCGCATCGTGGATTTCAAGCGCGACAAGACCGGCATTCCCGCGACCGTGATTTCGATTGAGTATGACCCCAACCGTTCTTCGCGCATTGCATTGCTGGCATACGCGGACGGTGAGAAGCGCTACATCGTTCAGCCGGATGGATTGAAGGTGGGACAAAAGATCGTCAGCGGCCCGGAGGCTGACATTCTGGTGGGCAATGCTCTTCAGTTGAAGAACATTCCTCCTGGCACGACGATTCACAATATCGAATTGAAGCCGGGTAAGGGAGCGCAGATGGTGCGCTCGGCAGGGGGTTCGGCACAGCTGGTGGCAAAGGAAGGCGAGTACGCGTTAGTGAAACTGCCTTCCGGCGAAACCCGCAAAGTTTCGCAGGACTGCATGGCGACCATCGGGCAGGTGGGAAATTCCGATCACGAAAACGTCACCATCGGAAAAGCAGGACGCTCGCGCTGGTTGGGAATCAAGCCCACCAATCGCGGCGTGGTGATGAATCCAGTTGACCATCCGCACGGCGGTGGTGAAGGTAAGACCTCTGGTGGACGTCACCCGGTGACTCCGTGGGGGCAGCCGACACGCGGATACAAGACGCGTAACAACAAGCGGACCGATGCGTTTATCGTGAGCCGCCGCGGCAAGAGATAAAGTCGTTGGTCTTTGGTCGTTGGCCAAAGACAAATGACCAGAGACCAAGGACAACGTTTATATGCGTTCAACCAAAAAAGGGCCGTTCGTGGATGGCTTCCTGCAACAGCGTATCGAAGCCATGAACTCGCGCAACGAAAAGAAGGTTCTGCGTACCTGGTCGCGGCGTTCGACGATCACTCCAGAATTTGTCGGACACACCGTGGCGGTGCACAACGGCAAGAAGTTTATTCCGGTGTACGTTACCGAGAACATGGTCGGCCACAAGCTGGGAGAATTCAGCTTTACCCGCACCTTTAAAGCGCACTCGATGAGGGCGGCGACGGAAACAGCAGCCAAGCCGGCAGGAATCCCAGGCGGTCCGGGAGCGGTGGCTCCAGCGGCAGCCCCGGCAGCGCCGAAGACGTAACAAGCTTTCAGCCATGGGCTCTCAGCTATCCGTCGAGAGTGACGCTGGGAGTGGATGTTAAATAGCTGAAGGCTGAAAGCTAGGAACTAAATATGGAATTTAAAGCTCAAGCCCGGTTCATGCGCGTCTCGCCTCAGAAGGCGAGGCTGGTGCTGAACCTGATCAAGGGCCAGAGAGTCGAAAACGCGCTGAACACGTTGGCGTTCACCAAGAAACGCGTTGCGGCCACGGTCGAGAAGCTTCTGCGCTCCGCGCTTGAGAATGCGAATTATCTCAGCACGGAAAAAGGCATTGACGTGGACGTAGACAATCTCTATGTCAAGCAGGCTGTCGCTAACGATGGCCCGCGCATGAAGCGGATACGTCCGGCGCCGATGGGTCGGGCTTTCAGATACGTCCGGCGCATCGCTCACATTGAGTTGGTGCTAGCGGAAAAGATCCGCGCTGGTGAAGGTACTGCAACTGTGGTCGGCGAAGAGACCAAGACCACAAAAACTAAAACGCCTGCGAAAGCGAAAAAGAAAGCAGTGGGCAGCAAAAAGAAAGTGGCTGCGAAGTAGTCGGTTCTCGGATGTTGGTTCTCGGGAGCTAAGAACTAGAAGTAAAAAGTGGTTTAGGAGCAACGATGGGACAAAAGGTTCACCCATACGGATTTCGCCTCGGCTACACCAAGCCGTGGAAGTCGCGGTGGTTTGCGGAGAAAGACTACGACAAACAGCTGCATGAAGACGTTAAGCTAAAGGCCGAGCTGAAGGACAAGCTCAAATCGGCGGGCGTGAGTTCCATTGAGATTGAGCGTCCGGGCAACAAGCTGCGCATCATTATCAAGACGGCGCGTCCTGGCATCATCATCGGACGCAAGGGCGCGGAAATCGACAAGCTCAAAGGCGAGTTGCAGAAGCGCACTGGCGGCAAGGATGTTTTTGTCGACATCCAGGAAGTGCATAAACCTGAACTCGACGCGCAACTGGTGTCGGAGTCGATCGCATTGCAGCTGGAAAAGCGCGTGGGCTTCCGCCGGGCGATGCGCAAGTCGGTGGACTCGGCGTTGCGTTTCGGTTGCAAGGGAATTAAGGTCCGTGTCAGCGGACGTTTGAATGGAAATGAGATCGCGCGTTCCGAGTGGTACTTGCAGGGGCGTTTGCCTTTGCACACGCTGCGCGCGGACATCGAGTACGGATTTTCCGAGGCGCGCACCACCTACGGCGTGATCGGCGTGAAGTGCTGGATTTATCGCGGCGAAATCCTGCCGACCAAGAAGAGGGAATCGCAGGCCGTGGGAGCGTTTTGAAAACAGCTCCTAGCTAAACCGTGGAGCAGTGAGCTGGAGACTAGAAGCCGGAAGCTGAGAATTCATTATGTTGATGCCCAAGAAAGTTAAGTACCGCAAGCAGCAGCGCGGACGCATGTGCGGCAAAGCCTGGCGCGGCAGCCAGCTGTCTTTCGGAGACTACGGGTTAAAGGTCCTGGAGCCGGGCTGGATCACCGACCGGCAGATTGAAGCGGCCCGTGTCGCCATGACACGTTTCGTCAAGCGCGGCGGCAAAATCCAGATCCGCTTGTTTCCCGACAAGCCGGTCACTAAGAAGCCGGCAGAAACCCGTATGGGAAAAGGCAAAGGCGCTCCGGATCACTGGGTCGCTGTGGTTCGACCGGGAAAGATTTTGTTTGAGATGGAAGGGGTGTCGTTGCAGGACGCCTCTGAAGCCATGCGGCTGGCATCCCACAAGCTGCCATTGCGCACTACCTTTGTGAAGCGCGAAGGCGTGACGCACTAGAGCAATTGGTAATTTGGAAATCGGGTAATGTGAAAATTTTCGCGAGAGCGGTTTTCAAATTACAGAATTACCCGATTACAAAATTGGAAATCGAATGAAGGCAGAAAAAGTAAGGAACTTGACGGACGACGAGCTTCGCCACCAGGAGCGCGATCTCCAGGACCAGCTGTTTAAGCTGAAGTTCCAGCTTAATATGGGCCAGACCGAGAGTTTGAAAAAGATGCGTGGCCTGCGCAAGGACATCGCCCGGGTCAAAACCATTGTCCGCGAGCGTGAACTCACCGCCGCCCGCGGCACGGAGAACAAGTAATGGCGGAAACAGCAGCGAAGCCGCAGCCGCGGCACAAAGAAGTTGTCGGCGAAGTGGTCTCCAATAAAATGGCCAAGACCATCGTGGTGAAAGTCATTCGCAAGCGAGCTCACCCGTTTTATGGACGCGTGGTATCGAAGGCCAAAAAGTTCTATGCGCACGACGAGAAGAACGAGGCCCATGTGGGCGATGTAGTGCGGCTGGAGGAGACCCGTCCCCTGTCAAAATTGAAGCGCTGGAAGTTAGTGGAAATTGTGCGCCGCGCCAAGCTGGCGCCCGAAGTTGTAGCGGCAGTCAGCTAGGAGGATTTGCAGCCATGGCCATAATGATGAGAACGATGCTCGACGTAGCTGACAACAGCGGTGCTCGCAAGCTGCAAACCATCCTGCCGCTGGGCGGTTCGACTGGCCTGCGCGCTGGCTTGGGAGATGTTGTCACCGCCAGCGTGAAGGAAGCCTCGCCCGATGGCCAGGTAAAAAAAGGTACGGTGGTTAAAGCGGTGATTGTGCGCACGCGCAAGGAATATGGACGCCGGGACGGCACCTACATCCGCTTCGATTCGAATGCGGCGGTGCTGATCAACGAAGGCGGCGAGCCGGTAGGAACGCGCGTGTTCGGCCCGGTAGCCCGCGAGTTGCGCGAAAAGAAGTTTTTGAAGATTGTAAGTTTGGCGCCGGAAGTTCTGTGAAGGATTGAGTCATTGGGAAATTGAGTGATTGTGGAATTGAAGCTCTAGGGTTGTGATCTTCAATGACACGATTACCAAATTACCTAATTACCAAATGGGTCTAGAAAATGGCAACGGTAGAGACAGCACATAAAAGAATCGACATCCGCCGCAACGACAATGTCAAGGTGATGGCGGGCAAGGATCGCGGCAAAGAAGGCCGCGTCCTGCGCGTGTTCCCGGACGAAGGCAAGCTGCTGGTCGAACATGTGATGACCATCAAAAAGCACGTGCGCCCCAATCCGCAACGCAACATCAAGGGCGGAATTGCCGAGCAGGAAGGCCGGATCTCGGTCGCGAACGTAGCCCTGGTCTGCGGGACCTGCGGCCCAGTCCGGATCGGCCACGAAGTGCGCGGCGACCGCAAAGTGCGCGTCTGCAAGAAGTGCGGAACGACATTGGATAAATAAATCTGGTAATTGGGTAATTTAGAAATTGGGAAATTGAAGGTCAAAATCGATGTTGAGTTTTAAATTACTCAATTACTAGATTTCCCAATTACTCAATTGGTCACGGAATATGGCAAAAGACAAAGACAAAGGCAAAAAAGGCCAGCCCGAGCAGGCGCCGAAGTCGACCGAAGCCCCGCGCCATGCCTCCAAGGAAACGCCGCGGCTGAAGACGCGCTTTCTTAAGGAAATCGCCCCGGTCCTGATGAAGGAAAACAATCTCAAGAACCCGATGTCAGTGCCGCATCTGAACAAGATCGTCATCAACATGGGCATGGGTGAAGCCACCCAGAACTCCAAGGTGATGGACGTGGCGGTCAACGAACTGGGCCAGATCACCGGGCAGAAGCCGGTGGTGACGCGCGCGAAAAAGTCGATCGCGGCGTTCAAAGTTCGCGAGGGCCAGGCGATTGGCGCCATGGTCACACTGCGCGGCGATCGCATGTACGAATTTTTCGACCGGCTGATCAGCATTGTGCTGCCCCGTGTGCGCGACTTCAAGGGAGTATCGACCAAGTCGTTCGACGGGCGTGGCAACTACACGCTGGGACTGCACGACCAGTTGATCTTCCCGGAGATTTCTTATGAGAAGGTCGATAAACAACGCGGCATGAACGTGACCATCGTGACTACGGCTGCGAACGACGCGCAAGCGCGTTCGTTGTTGAAGCACATGGGAATGCCGTTCCGGCAGCAATGATGGAGCGACGCGCGTATGGGCGCGTCACCGGGCGGGGACGCCCGGCGCTTGACGAAGAAAGATTTCTTAGGAGCTGATTTTTGGCGACGACTGCAAAAAGAGTTAAGGACGCGAAGAAACCCAAGTTCTCTTCACGCAAGCACAACCGCTGCCAGATTTGCGGACGCCCGCGTGCATTCCTCCGCAAGTTCGGCATCTGCCGCCTGTGTTTCCGAGGGTTGGCATTGCGGGGTGAGATTCCTGGAGTTTCGAAATCATCGTGGTAAGTCAGTCGTTGGTCGTTGGTCGCTTCCAGCGACCGAAGGCCGATGACCGGCAACAGAAGTTTGAAGCTGCCGCAGGTTCTCCGCGCTAGCGCGGAGCGAACGGGCGGCTTGAGGAGAAACGAATGAGGTTGACCGATCCGGTCGCAGACATGCTGGCGCGCATTCGCAATGCGATTCGCGCCCGGCACCAGAAAGTGGATGTCCCCGCTTCCAAGCTGAAGACGGAAATTGCCCGCATCCTCAAAGAGGAAGGGTTTATCGCCAACTTCAAGCCTACCGAGGAAGAGGGCCACAGAGTCCTGCGTATTTATCTGAAGTATGGCAACAACAACGAGGCGGCGATCTCGAACCTGGACCGCATTTCGCGCCCGGGATGCCGTGTTTACGTGCGCCGCAGCGAGATTCCGCGTGTGCTCGGAGGACTCGGAATCAACATCCTGACCACGCCCCGCGGCGTCATGACCGGACGCCAGGCCCGCAAACAAGGCGTGGGCGGCGAGTTGTTGTGCGAAGTTTGGTAAATAAGCTTTGAGCTCTTAGCGAAGAGCTCAAAGCCAAAGGCTAAGAGCTGAATTCTATGTCACGAATTGGAAGAAAGCCGATCCCGCTCCCCAAAGGGGTAACGGTAAAGATCGAGAACAATGTGGTCGCGGTGCAGGGTCCGAAGGGTAAGCTCGAGACTCCGCTTCCCGGCGGCATCCGCATGGAACAGAAAGATGGCGAACTGCTGGCCATTCGCGACAGCGACTCCCAGGCTGCGGTCCACGGACTGGCGCGGGCGTTGGTCAACAATGCAGTCGAGGGCGTCACCAAAGGATGGACGCGCGAACTCGACATTGTCGGCATCGGATATCGCGCCGAGTTGAAGGGCAAATCGATGGTGGTCTTTACCCTGGGGTATTCCCATCCCATCGAGTACCCGCTGCCTTCCGGAATCGATGTTGCCGTTGATCCGAAGCAGACTCACTTGACCGTCACAGGAATCGACCGGCAGAAGGTCGGCCAGGTCGCTGCCGAAATGCGCAGCCTGCGTCCGCCCGATCCGTACAAGAACAAA
>WNFY01002037.1_pt1 | contig 25082 bp, 14 predicted proteins | sample 5400091 | NCBI WGS metagenome assembly WNFY01 (sample SAMN13153364, study PRJNA577476) | soil metagenome | isolation source: 60 cm soil or saprolite under grassland replicate 1 | place: USA:California | collected 2016-06-15 | reverse complement strand
GCCGCGATGGCGAGTACCATGCCTATAATCCGCTCATTATTCGTGCGCTACAAAAAGCGGCGCACAGTGGCCGCATGGAGGACTATCGCCAGTTCGTCTCTCTCGTCTACAACAGGCCTCCTACCGCGCTGCATGATCTGCTCTCTTTTGCGCCAACCACGCCTATTCCTCTGGAACAGGTGGAACCGATGGAGGCGATCCGCGCACGTTTTGTGATCGCGGCGATGTCGGTTGGTGCCCTCAGCCCCGAAACGCATCGTACGATTGCCGCTGCAATGAACCGTATTGGCGGTCGGAACAATACAGGTGAAGGCGGTGAAGACCCGGCCTGGTATCATGAAACGTTGGAGGGGTATCCCGTCAGTAGTAAGATCAAGCAGGTTGCTTCGGCGCGCTTCGGCGTCACCACGGAGTATCTGGTGCGGGCCGAAGAATTAGAGATCAAGATGGCACAGGGATCAAAGCCCGGTGAGGGAGGCCAATTGCCTCCCAGCAAAGTCACGCCATTTATTGCGCGGCTGCGTCATACCATACCCGGAATTCCCCTGATCTCGCCACCGCCCCACCATGACATCTACAGTATCGAAGATATTGCTCAATTGATCTATGATCTGCACCAGGTCAACCCCAGGGCCAGCGTCGGTGTCAAGCTGGTCTCCAGCATTGGTGTTGGTACCATCGCTGCTGGTGTAGCAAAAGCCCACGCCGACTACGTTTTGATCAGCGGCCACGACGGGGGCACCGGGGCGGCACCGTTGCAGTCGATTAAACATGCAGGTATGCCGTGGGCGCTTGGCCTTGCCGAGACGCAGCAGGTGCTGGTGAAGAACGGCCTGCGTCAGCGCGTGAAAGTGCGCGTAGACGGTGGCTTGAAGACCGGACGTGATGTGATCATCGGCGCGATGCTGGGCGCGGAAGAATTCGCATTTGGCACCGCAGCCCTGGTTGCACTTGGTTGTGATATGGCGCGTCAGTGTCATCTCAATACCTGTTCCGCTGGCATTGCAACGCAGAGAGAGGAGCTGCGGGCGAAATTCGCCGGGAGACCTCAGTTCCTCATCAACTACCTGACGCTGATAGCTGAAGAGGTGCGTGAATTGATGGCACAGCTAGGCGTAGCACGTCTGGATGATCTGGTAGGATGGACCGACCTGTTACGCTGTGATGGAGACGGGAGCATTGATGTTGATGCACTGCTCGTCTCGCTGCCCGAGGAGTCATCTCCCGAAGCTCACAGCAAAGAACTCCTCTCACCTCTCGCCGAAGCGTTACTGGCCGAAGCGGAGCCAGCGCTTGCCGGTGAACGCAGTGTAGTAACACAGCATGTCATTCACAATGCTGATCGCTCGGTTGGAGCTAGCCTCGCGGGAGAAATCGCGCGCCGCTACGGAAATGTGGGCCTACCAGGGGTAAGCATCACCTGTTCGTTCCAGGGAGCGGCAGGACAAAGCTTTGGCGCTTTCAGCGTACCCGGTATGCGCCTCGTGCTCAAGGGAGAAGCAAACGACTACGTGGGCAAGTGTATGACCGGCGGGCAGATCATTATCACACCGCCTGCTGAGGCCACCTTCGCCTCGCAGGAAAACACGATCCTGGGGAATACCGTCCTTTATGGTGCGACGGGAGGATATCTCTTCGCTGCTGGACGTGCCGGTGAACGTTTCGCCGTACGTAATAGTGGTGCGGTCGCTGTTGTCGAGGGCGTCGGTGATCACGGCTGTGAGTATATGACCGGCGGGCTGGTCGTCGTTCTTGGCGAGACTGGGCAGAACTTTGGAGCTGGTATGTCCTCTGGCGTTGCCTACGTGTTAGATACGGGGGATCACTTCTCCTCACGCTGCAACACCGAACTGGTAGAACTGCATCGTATCCATGATGATCGTGAAATGAATGCGCTGCGTACCGTTGTCGAGTGGCATGCTCGAAAGACGCACAGCAAGCACGCTGAGCACATTCTGGAGCAGTGGGAACAGCTTCAGGGGAAGTTCTGGTGCGTCCTTCCACGGAGTACGCATCTGTCAGTGCGGGACTTCGTTGATGCCAGCGAGTACGATGTCGCTCTATCGAGCGCATCTCGATAACCACTACCCTGCTCTCCTGTCTCGCTGGTATGCGGGGAGGCGCTCTTCTTGAGGGCAAGATTAGGGCAAGATTCGAGAAGTTTTTTCTGATCGACTTCTCGTATACTGTTTCTACGTGGCATTTTGTAAGCAGAAAAAGTAGAAATGAAAGGAGTCTTCACATGCCTGAAGTGCACACCCTTTTGACCGGTCTCGCGTTCGGTGAGTCGCCGCGTTGGCACCAGGACCGTCTGTGGTTCTCCAACTGGGGCACTCAGGAGGTCGTGGCCGTCGATCTCGCGGGCTCGAGCGAGGTAACGGTCCGTGTGCCGACCACTATTCCCTTTTGCATCGACTGGCTGCCCGATGGACGCCTGCTCGTTGTCTCGGGGCGCGAGGGGCTTCTCCTGCGCAGGGAGCCCGACGGGGAGCTTGTGACCCATGCCATTCTCTCCGGCCTTGCCCGCATCTGGAACGAGATCGTCGTGGATGGTCGCGGTAACGTCTACATCAACGGCGGCGACTTTGATGCTCCCGGAATCATTGCTCTGGTCACCCCCGATAGGTCGGCGCGCCTGGTGGCCGATGGCATCGCCTTCCCGAATGGTATGGCCGTGACGCCCGATAACAAGACGCTGATCGTCGCCGAGTCCTACGCCAACAGGCTCACGGCCTTCGACATCGATGCAGACGGCAACCTGTCGAACCGGCGGGTATGGGCCGCGCTCACCGGCTTCGCCCCTGACGGCATCTGCCTCGACGCCGAAGGTGCCGTCTGGTACGCGGATGTCCCTAACAAGTGTTGCGTGCGCGTGAGAGAAGGTGGTGAGATATTGCAGACGATCCATCTTGACCGTGGCTGCTTCGCTTGCATGCTCGGAGGGGTACACAAGCAAACGCTGTTTCTGATGGCAGCCGAGTGGCGTGGTTTTGAGAACATGGCAGACCGGGCACGAACGGGCCAGGTACTCACCACTGAGGCACCAGCACCGGGCGTCGGTTGGCCGTAGCCGAGGTGCCGCGAACAGATGGCAGTAGATCATATCTGTTCGCCTGTACGCCGCACCCTTTCACGCTCCTTCAGCTCGCGGCGCAGAATTTTGCCTGAAGCAAGCCTGGGAATAGCGTCGATGAACTCTATTTTGTGCAGTTTCTTATAAGCTGCCACCTTGCCATTAACAAAAGCGATCAGTTCCTCAGCCGTAACGCTATGACCCGGTCGAAGGACGACAAAACCCTCAGGTACCTCGCCGACTTCATCGTCGGGCACACCGATAACGGCGGCGTCGAGGATGGCAGGATGCTCCACAAGTAGTGCTTCCAATTCAGCCGGGGCAATGCTGAAGGTCTTGTACTTAATCATTTCTTTCTTCCGATCAACAATGTAGGTGTACCCATCTATGTCTACATGACCGATATCGCCGGTATAGAGCCAGCCGTTACGTAAGGCGCGAGCGGTCTCTGCGGGCGCTTTCCAATAACCCATCATTACCTGTGGGCCACGCACAATGATCTCTCCATCCTGCCCAACAGGCAGTTCGTGCTCCCCGGTCTCTATATCCACAATCTTCTGTTCGGTATTATGAACGAGCAAACCGGCACTGTCCAGCCGTGTTACTCTGGGATCAAGTGGTGACAGGTGCGTGTCAGGGGATGTCTCGGTCAAACCGTACGCCTGGACTATGCTGATACCAGTTCTTTCTTGCAATTTGCGAGCAGGTTCAAGTGGCATGGGAGCAGCGGCAGACATGAGATACTTAACGGTTTTCATCTGGTGCAGATCGCCCGGTGCGTTGGCAAGAGCCAGAATAACGGGCGGTACGGCGAAGAACCAGGTCACGCTATGCTTTTCACACAGTTCCAGTGATCGCTGCATGTCAAAACGTTCCAGAATGACCTGCATGGCACCAGCCGCCAGGAAACTGCCTGTTAGCAGTACTCCATAGATATGGTAAAACGGCAGGAAGATCAGTGTCGCATCCGAGAAATTGATCCCTGATGCTGTGAGGAACTGAAGATGGTTGGTTGCCAGGGTACGATGGCTCAGCATCGTACCCTTGGGGAGACCAGTCGTGCCAGAGGAGTAGGCCAGGGCCAGCAGGTCATTGCCTCCGATCTCGACCCCCCTGGGATGCTTTGGCGATGAAGCGCGTAGCAATTGTGCGAAAGAGAGAGCATCTGGCATGTCTTCTGGGAGGTGTTTTCCCGTTACGATGATATATTTAAGATGGGGTAGCGTCCTGTGGCTCAGCACATTGCGGAGCAGAGGTAGTAACTCTTGCTGGATCAGGATAGCTCGGGCTTCAGAGTCCTCTAATTGGTAAACAATCTCGCGTTCTTTGTACGAGGGATTCATTGGGCTTACTACAGCGCCAATTGTGGCAGCCGCGTTGAGCGTGATTGTATACTCAGGACGATTGAATGTGAACAGGCAGATATGGTCCCCTTTCTTTATGCCCAGTTCATGCAGACCATTCGCGACACAATTGACCATCGAGACTACTTCACGATAGGACAGAATGAGGTCACGATAGATGATCGCCGTGCGGTCGGGAGTACGCTCTGCCGCCCCACGTAAGAGATAATCATAGGGAATATCGGGAAAATCCATTGGCGGACGAAACAGTTCAGGAGCAGCCATTTTGTCAGACATATTCAGAATCCTTCCTGGTTCAAGCGACGCTCTGCGGCTCGCATGATTCCTGTGTAGGTGGCGGCGTGGCGGCCTGGGCCGCCACGCCGCCACCTACACTAAACCGCTTGCGAAGCGCCTTTGGCGCTGATGAGTCCTGAAGAGTTACCGGGATAACTCATGAATAGTGATGGTCCCTATGGCATGTACCAACCACCATTCATGGTCAGGGTCGCACCTGTGAAGTATTCTCCGTCTTCATACAGGTAACGAGCGGCGCGAGCCACTTCCTGAACAGTGCCAGCCCGGTTGAGCAAGATTTTCTTCATTAGCCCTGCTTTTGCCTCCGCTGGAATCACCTGCCACATCTCGGTCTCTATGGGGCCGGGACAGATAGCGTTGACCGTCACGTTGTAGCGTGCCAGTTCAAGAGCCGCTGTCTTGGTAAGGCCAAGAATACCAGCTTTAGCGGCTGAATAGTTGGCCTGACCATAATTGCCTGCCTGCCCCGCGATCGAGCTCATGTTAATGATCGTTCCGCTTTTTTGCTGGATGAAATGGTTGAGTGCTGCTTTGATCATGTAGAAGTAGCTGCTCAAGTCGGTCTCAATGACCGTTCTCCAATCCTGGACCGACATATTCCTCAATGTGCGGTCAATGTTGATGCCGGCATTATTGATCAGCGCGTCGATGCGACCGAATTGGTTGATGGTCTCCTCAACCAGTTTCGCCGCCTGGTCCGGGTCTGATACGTCTGCCTGAATTGCTACTGCTCCCCTGGCCCCTTGCTCCAGGAGGCTTTCAACCAACTCCTCAGCCCGGTCCTTGCTGTGAGAGTAGTTCACTACTACTCTCGCTCCACCACGCCCGAATTCTTCTGCAATTGCACGCCCGATGCCTCTGCTCGCACCCGTAACGACGACAACGGCGTTTTCCAAAGTTCTCATGAAATACTTTCCTTTCCCTGGACATGAAAATAATGGTTATGTGAACAGCCGATGAGGGAAACCCCTTTCTGCGGGCTTATAAATCGCGGGCTTATAAATCGCGCCCCTACAAAGGCTCACACCTCTTCCTTAGATTTTGCCCTTAACATAAAGCGTTGAATCTTGCCTGTGGCGGTCTTAGGAATTGCTGGCACGAACTCGATCCAACGTGGATATTTGTAAGGTACAAGCATTCCCCTGACAAACGCCTTGAGTTCCTCCGCCAGGGCTTCTGATGGCTCATAACCGCTCTGAAGCACGATGTAGGCTTTGGGCTTGACCAACTCATCCGCCTCGGCATGCCCTACTACCGCGACCTCGAGCACCGCAGGATGTACAATTAATGCGTTCTCGATCTCGATTGGCGAGACCCACTGCCCACCGACTTTGAGCATGTCATCGGAGCGACCACAGTACCAGAAGTAGCCATCCTCGTCCTGGTAGTACTTATCCCCTGTATGAATCCAATGTCCGTTGAAGGTCTCCTTCGTCTTCTCGTGCTTGTTCCAATAGCAAGCCGCAGTGCTATCACCGCGAATGAGCAGGTTGCCAATCTCTCCCTGTGGCACGGCATGACCGCTTTCATCTGTAATTAAAGCCTGATAGCCTGGGACAATCTGGCCGGTGCTGCCCGGGCGGATCTTGCCTGGGCGGTTGCTGATGAAGATATGCAGAATTTCAGTACTGCCGATACCATCGAGGATATCGACATGGAAGGTGTCTTGCCAGCGCCGCAAGATATCGGCGGGAAGCGCTTCACCTGCCGAAACACAGACACGTACCGAGGAAAAGTCAAAACGCCTGGCGGCATCAGGCAAGGCCAACATGGCTCCATAGAGCGTGGGGACTCCGTAGAAAATGGTTGGGCGGTACCGTTCGACAACCCTGAACATTTCTTCCGCGATTGGCCTGCCCTCATAAAGCACCGCACTGGCACCGACGCCAAAGGGGAAGTACAGGTTGTTCCCCAGACCATAGGCAAAGAAGAGTTTGGCGGCAGAGAAGGTAATATCGTCTTCACGGATGCCAAGAATGGACCGGGCATAATATTCGGTGGTGTAGATCATATCATGGTGCAAATGGACGCAGCCTTTAGGAAAGCCTGTGCTCCCGGAACTGTAAAGCCAGAATGCACTATCATCTTTGCTTGTCTCGGCTGCCTGGAGGTTTGAGGAGGCCCTGGACATCCACGCCTCAAAGTCGTGCAGGGTCGCAGTCTCTTGCCCTCCGCTCTGGTGCAGGCCAACAACGACGATATGTCGGAGGTATTTGAGGTCCGGCATAATGTGTTGAATCTGCTGCCAGATACTGGCATGGATACAGAGCACGCGTGCACGGCTGTCATTGAGGATGTAGACAAAATCTCTGGGGTTGAGTCCTGTATTGAGCGGGATGGGCACTGCTCCAATCTTCATCGCTCCAAAGAAGGCGGCGACAAGTTGTGGTGAGTCAAACAAGATCAGAGCGACCCGCTGCTCCAGGTCAATTCCTACATCAAGCAAGGCATTGCCTGCACGATTGGCAAGTTCCGCAATTTGCGTATAGGAGTAGGCTACTTCCTCGTGATAAATAGCGGTCCTGGCGCCGCGTCCTTCTGCCAGATTGCGGTCAAGGAAGGCGGTAGCGGCATTGAATTGGTCAGGTACAACGATAGTAGGGATACTGGCTGTAGTGCTCATGAGTATTTCCCCTCTTCTTCTGGCTACTGAGCTACAGTCGAGATAGGTGAGACGGCGGGGCATGCAGAAAAAACAGGCGCGAGCATTGGCCTCAGCGTTGTAAATACCTATCTCGTCTGTCGGCCGCTATTGTCGCAAGTATTATCAGAACTACGTACAACAGGGTTGTATCTTTTTTCACCGGGACAATTCTCTGACGGTGAAAGGAGCCTGGAGATCCTTGTGGGGTGCTCCTTTCACCTTTGTGAAATTGCCCTACCTTTGCTGTGTGCTATCACTTCTCCAATACATACGTCCCTGGCGCCGGGATGATTGGTGGGTGTGCGTTGCTGCCCATCGATGGTGGTGTGACCTGTTCACCTGAGCGCGGCTTTAGCCACTCAACCCAGTCCGACCACCAGCTCCCCTTCTGTTGCCTGGTGGCACTTGCAAACCACTCATCAGCAGTTTTGGCAGGCGCATCGTTCGTCCAATACCCCTTCCCCTTGGCAGGAGGTGTAGAGATGCCCGCGATATGACCGCTGGGGCCCAGGACAAAGCGCACCGGCCCACCTGCAAGCTGAGTGATACGCCATGCTCCCTTCCAGGGAACAATGTGGTCCTGCTGAGTACCAACTGCGTACACATCCTGGTGGATTTTGCCGAGATCAACGGGAACACCTTTCACGGTAATGTTGTTAGGCCTGGTGAGACCGTTTTCCATGCAGATCGAGCGCAGGTAGAACGAGTGCGCTTTTTTGGTCATGCGCGTCCCATCGTTATTCCAGAAGAGCAAGTCGAAGGCTGGCGGCTCTTTCCCCAGAAGATAGTTATTGACGAAGTTACTCCAGATCAAGTCGTTGGCGCGCAGCATTCTGAACAACGAAGCCATCGCGCGACTATCCAGGACGCCACTTTTCTTCATCTGTTGCTCAACATACCTCAATGCTGGCTCATCAAGGAACAATGTCATATCAGTGGGTTCCTCTTCAAAGTCGAGGAGCGTGACAACGAAGGTGAGAGAGTTGATGGTATCGTCCTTCCTGGTAGCAAGATAAGAAGGAACGGTCGAGAGCAGCGTCCCGGCGATACAGTAGCCAACAGTATTGACCTTCGGTGAACCGGTAATTTCCTTGACGATATCGAGTGCTGCTAACGGCCCCAGAGTCACATACTCATCGAAGCCGATGTTCTCCATAGAGGTATCGGGGTTCTTCCAGCTAATGACAAAGACCGTGAAGCCCTGCTCTACTAAAAACTTGACCAGACTATTGTGTGGCTGCAGGTCCAGAATGTAGAATTTGTTAATCCATGGCGGAGTAAAAAGCACAGGAATGCTATAGACCTGGTTCGTTGTCGGCTTATACTGGATCAATTCGATCAATTCGTTGCGGTAGACGACCTGTCCAGGTGTTATTGCCAGGTTGCGTCCGACTTCGAAGGCGCCGGTGTCGGTGATCTTCATCTCCCCGGCGCTCATGTCGCGCATAAGATGCTGCATCCCCTGCGCCAGATTTTGACCACCACTCGCCACGGTCTCATGAAGCACTTGTGGGTTAGTGAGGACATAGTTGGTTGGGCTGAGGGCATCCAGTGCCTGGCGCAAATAGAACGTCACCGCGCGCTGCTGTTTTTCATCCAGTCCCTCAATCTCAGAAGCCATCTTAAGCATGGTATCAGCGGTAAGCAAATAGCTCTGTTTAATGGCATCGAAGATGGGATTCTCCTGCCAGTCGGGGGAACTGAAGCGTTTATCGCCTTTCTCTGGCTCGATAATGGGCTTGAGATCTCTACCAAGCCCCCAGAGCTTAAGGGTAGTTGCGCTCATCAACTGCGTATACTGCTGGACGAATTCGCCATAGCGCAACCAGACACGGAGTGGATTTTTGAGGGAATCGAGCCAGATTTTCTGGAAGATACTAAGAGTATTACCAGGATCAATAGGCAACAAATTACTGTATGGGCTGGCCTCCCAGAGCTGATCAATGAGGGTGATCCAGGGACCTTCCTCACCGTTCTGTACTGCCTTAGCTATCACTTGTGTTGCTGGATAGCCTCCCAACGCATTATCAACGAGTTTACTCCAGGTATCAAGAGGATTAGATTCTTCAGATAAGAATTCTGGCATGTCGGTAGCTCCTTTTATCGGACTACTCCTGCTCACAGGCCGGGTATCCTGATCGCACCACAACTCCTACCAGTCCTCTCACCTTTGAGGATACTCCCTGACTGACAAAGCAGGGCAAGCGGCTTTCAAGGCGAAGAATGAGCTTCACCTTGAAAGTTCGCTCATATTGGCTGTCTGCGTTGACATTCAAGCACCAGTACTCCACCGGGCATATGGCTGCATGGAATCCTGGTTATTTTTTATGCCACATTCTCAAAGATGGCCGCGATACCTTGACCACCGCCAATGCACAATGACGCTACCCCGTACTTGAGGTTATTGCGTCGTAACTCATTGAGCAAGGCAATAGTGATGCGCGCGCCGCTTGCAGCCAGAGGATGACCAATAGAGATACCTCCGCCGTTCAGATTAGTCTTGTTGCGATCCAGGCCCAATTCCCTCTCGACTGCTATGTATTGTGTAGCGAACGCCTCATTGACCTCAACGCGGTCCAGATCAGCCAGAGACAGGTCTGCGCGTTTCAATGCCTGTCGAATAGCGGGAGCAGGACCAATGCCCATAATATCAGGCGGTACTCCGACTATCCCCCAGGAAACGAGCCGACCAACAGGCTTCAAGTTGTGTTGCTTCACAGCATCGCCTGTCGCTAAGATCACACAGGCACCGGCATCATTGACTCCGCTGGCGTTCCCAGGAGTGACAACGCCACCCTGGCGGAAGCGCGCTGGCAGCTTCGCAAGTGCTTCCATCGTGACATCGCGAATCCCCTCATCCTGCTGGAATTCGACCGGCTTCCCCTTGCGGTCTTTCACGGTCACCGGCACGATCTCCTCGGCTAACCAGCCACTTTGTTGCGCATGGCGAGCATTTTGTTGGCTGCGTAGCGCGTAGGCATCAGCGTCCTCGCGTGTAACGTGGTACTTTTCAGCAAGATTCTCGGCAGTGATGGCCATACCGCAACCGGTATATGTATCGACAAGAGCTTCCCACAAACTGTCTTCTAGCTGAGTATTTTGTCCAAATTTGTAGCCTGCCCGGACGCCACGTAGCACGTGTGGAGACTGCGTCATGTTTTCCGCGCCGCCAGCCAACGCAATGTTTCCCTCACCCATCATGAGCGTCCGGGCGGCGCTCACAATCGCCTGCAAGCCAGAGCCACACAAACGGTTGACAGTCAATGCAGGAACTTCGATAGGAACTCCTGCTTTCAATGCAACATGCCGTGCAAAATAAATCGCATCTTTACTGGACTGAATGACATTGCCCAGCACGACCTGGTCAATGAGCTGCGGATCAACCCCGCCACGCTCCAGGGCTCCTTTTGCGGCAACGACACCAAGGTCAGTGGCAGTCACATCAGAGAGTGTTCCCTGCAACACTCCTACAGGTGTCCTTGCCCCGGAAATAATAAAAACGTCTTGCATGGTGTTTCCTCCTGAAATATCCTCGAACAACGGGATACAGCACGCTAGAGTCTCACTTGCAGCGGAAGGACCGCAAGGAACAGGTATGAAAAACCGAGATAGGTATGCCGCTCTGATCGATGCTTCCTACATCGCCCAAGAGGTCGATCAGGCTCTCAGACTACAACGAGGGACAGATGGACGTAACGCCAGGTGATTTCAAATAATTTTGAACGAACGGTAGAATTATACGCTGAAAATTTGTGAAAGTCAATGCTGATGGCTGAGACCCACTCATACAATAGGGGCAGGTGAGAGCGTTAAACCATGCTCAATCATATTGGCAAACGTCGTGGCAATCTGCGGAGGTGAGAACGGACCCTCCGACCTGTACCACTGGGAAAGCGAGTTACACATTCCCAACAGGCCAAACGTAGCAAGCCTGGGATCAATATCCGGCTGAAAAGCACCCACCGCCTGACCCTCCATAATGATGTGCTCAAAGTAGCGTTCGTAGGCTTTCTTACGAAGGAGGATTTCTTTAGCGAACGGACCAGTCAGGTGAGCTTGCTCACGGAAAAAAACAGTCATAGCGGGCGAACGATCAGCCGCTGTAGATACCTGGTGTTCTATCGCTCGTCGTAACTTCTCTGTAGGCGGCAGATCAGCTTCTACAAGACGAGATAATGGCTCTTCGCTCACGGTCAACACGGTCAGGAAAATGAGGCGTAAAATCTCCTCTTTATTTTTGATGTGATAATAAAGTGCGCCCTTGGTTGCGCTCAATACTGCGGCAATATCGTCAAGACTGGTAGCCCCGAAGCCGTTACGTGCAAAAAGCTCGGCTGCTGCCGTCACAATAGCCTTTTGGGTCAGGCGTTCGCGCTTAGCACTCTTCTGCTTCCTATCCTTTTTGTTCAGTGTTTGAACTGTTCCTGGTTCCTGGGCCATTTGTCTTGTTTCCTTTTCTACTCTTTGTTCAAATGTATGATAGAGTCAAATATGCACATTGTCAATATGCCGTTTTCTACCGACCGGTGAAATTTGTTGCATAACAGGCATTGACTTTCGCGTATTTTTACCCTATAATTCTACCGTTCGTTTAAAATATTCTGTCGATAGTACAGATCAGAAACGAAGAAGGACGGAGAGCATGAAGGCACTGCTCTGTAAAGCATTTGGTCCAGCGGAGAAACTGGTCCTGGAAGAAGTTGCGCCGGTCGAACCAGGCAAGGGGCAGGTGGTGGTGGAGGTCAGAGCCTGTAGCGTGAACTTTCCCGATACCCTGATAATCGAAGGGAAGTATCAGTTCAAGCCGGATTTGCCTTTTGTGCCAGGCACCGATGTGGCCGGTATCATCAAAAAAGTAGGCGAGGGAGTGCCACAGAGCAGAGTGGGTGAGCGGGTGCTGGCGATACCACTCTGGGGCGGATTTGCCGAAGAAGTTGCGGTAGACGAAGCGCGATTGATTCCTCTCCCCCATGACCTTGACTTTGTCACGGCTGCCGCCTTTGCACTGACCTATGCAACCTCCTACTATGCTCTTAAAGACCGGGCAAAGCTGCAACCGGGCGAAACATTGCTGGTGCTGGGGGCTGCCGGTGGCGTCGGGCTGGCAGCGGTAGAACTTGGCAAACTGATGGGCGCAAAGGTCGTTGCAGCGGCTTCAAGCGGCGAGAAACTGGCTGTTTGCCGCCGCTACGGGGCAGATGAAATCATGAACTACAACACAGAAGACCTGAAAGAACGGCTCAGAACCCTGACCGGCGGGCGCGGCGTCGATATCGTCTACGATCCAGTCGGTGGTCCTTACTCGGAAATAGCACTGCGCAGCACTGCCTGGGAAGGTCGCTTTCTCGTCATTGGCTTTAGTAACGGGGAGATCCCGCGTATTCCTCTCAACCTGGCGTTGCTCAAAGGCTGCTCCATTATAGGCGTGTTCTTTGGCGCATTTGCCCAACGAGATCCCAATCGCTGCATGCAGAACTTCCAGCAATTGTTCGCCTGGATAGAAGAAGGAAGACTCAGACCCCTTGTTTCGGCGACCTATCCTCTGGCCCGGGCCGCTGATGCCATCAAGAGCCTTGCCGAACGCAAGGTAACAGGCAAAATTGTCGTTGTAACCGGTTCTTAGAGCGTCCAATGGGCGTTCTTGTTCCATGTCTTTCCGCTTCCGTTTTTGGACCTTATTTAACCACCTCTCAATTTAGATGCGATTGCCCTGACGATACGCCAGAACACTGTATTCTAACAGAGGATTCTACTAAGGATTTCTAATCTTATACCGATTTTACACCTTTTCATCACCGTTTCTTAACTAACCACGATCATAGAAGAAGCTATTAAGGCAGTATATTCGGAAAAAGCATGCTATTCATGCATAAACAGTGCAAAAATCCCTGTGAATTCTTTATTAAAGATATGATAGGTTTTGAAATCTACACCAAAAGAAGCACATTTTATAAGCTACGTCTATTGACTTATGGCAGCTTGTTTTGTATCCTCTTCTAAGAGAGTTCAACAAAAGCCGCACCTTTTATTAGTTCCAACACTATCTCAGGGCACGGCCTCATGATGGAGGTCTAACATCGAGAACTCTTTTGAAACCTGAGCGGACAGATTCCCCTGCTTTCTGACTGTGTTTGCGCTACTTTGTAGTATCAGTAGTCTCTTACACCGCTCGTTCGCAAGTATAAGCTATATGCGTAACGCCGACACGTAGAGACATTAGAGCGAATACAACTCAAAAAGTATGTGATTGCTATTAGATCTCTGTTCGTTCTTGCTATTTGCCTGGTTGAGCTGCTTATGTGAAGACGAGAGCAGCATATCTACTATATCTTCCTTAAAGAATTAGGAGGCAATCCCTATGTGCTCTGATAAGAGGGACATGATACCTTCTTCAATCGATGTCTATGCGTATGATCAATACACTGACCTGGCCGTCCAGAAACGAGAGTCTGTGCGGGAAGACGCAAGGCAACTGGCGTATTGGAAGCAGCAACTTGCCAATGCTCCGCAAGTTTTGGATATGCCCATCGATCGCCCACGACCTCCAATGCAACGTCATCAGGAGTCGCGGCACCCCTTCACTCTATCCCAGAAGCTCACTGATGCCCTCAAAGCTCTCAGTGGTCGTGAAGGTGTGACGCTGTATACGACTCTGGTAGCGGCGTTCCAGACAGTGCTGTATCGTTATAGCGGGCAGGAAGATCTCCTGCTTGGAACTTCCACTTCGGTTTGTGAGCACCCGGAAGCCCAGAGATCAGATGGTTATTGCCTCGATACACTGGTCTTACGTACCGATATGTCGGGCAATCCTACCTTTCGTGCACTCATGGAGCGCGTGCAAAACGTCGTTAACTCAGCCATTCAACATAATAATATACCATTTGAACAGGTCGTCAAAGCTCTGGATCTAGAGCAGGGTAGCAGCCATCATCCACTCTTCCAGGTGATGCTGTCCTACCAATCTCAGGTAGCCAATCAGCCAAACAGGCAAACGCCATTACAGGTGGATGAACAAACGTATATTTCAGGGTTAGATCTCCATCTTGAAATCAATGATCGAGCGGAAGGACTGAGCGGATGCTTTGTCTACAATACCGGTCTCTTTGATACTTCAACCATCAGCCGTATGAGCGGACACTGGCAGACAGTATTGGAGGGAGTTGTCGCCGATCCGGAGCAAGCTCTGACAGAGCTTCCACTGCTTACGCAGGAAGAGCGGCGCTTGCTACTCATAGAGTGGAACAACACTACAACCAGTTATCCCGACGACCAGTGTATTCATCAGTTGTTTGAAGCCCAGGCCGAACGCTCTCCCGATGCCGTGGCGGTGCTCTTTGAAAACGAAAGCCTGACCTATCGTCAGCTTAACAGTAAGGCTAATCAACTGGCGCATCGCCTGCGGTCTCTAGGAGTGGGACCAGATGTGCTGGTCGGCATATGCCTGGAACGCTCTCTTGAAATGGTCGTAGGTTTACTCGGCATCCTCAAGGCAGGTGGAGCATACGTGCCACTCGATCCCACCTATCCAGCCGAGCGATTGGCCTTTATGTTGGAGGATGCCCAGGTACCAGTGCTGGTGACACAGCGCAGTCTACTGATGCAACTTCCTCATCACGGCATCGAGGTTGTTTGCCTGGACGCGAAAGAAGCGGAACAGCAGAGTACAGAGAACCCGACCTCGACGGTCACCTCCGATAAACTTGCATACGTTATCTATACGTCAGGTTCTACCGGGCGTCCTAAGGGCGTCCAGATTCCTCATCGCGCTGTCGTCAACTTTATGCTCTCCATGCGTCAACAACCAGGGCTCACAGCGGAGGATACCTGGCTTGCCGTTACTACCCTGTCTTTTGATATTGCGGCCCTCGAAATCTTCCTGCCGCTGATTACGGGCGCGCGTCTCATCATAGCGAGTCAGGATGTCGCTACGAGTGGGGTGGCCCTGGCTGAGACATTAGCCCGTACTGGAACAACCGTGATGCAGGCAACGCCTGTTACCTGGCGCGTCCTTCTGGCGTCAGGCTGGCAAGGGAACAAGGAGCTGAAGGTGCTCTGCGGTGGTGAAGCGCTTCCTCTCGATCTGGCGCGCCAGTTATTGTCGAGGGTCGCCTCCCTCTACAACATGTATGGTCCTACCGAGACAACCATCTGGTCGAGTGTCTATGAGATCAAACCAGAGCATTCATCGATATCCATCGGTCGGCCTATTGCTAATACACAGTTATACCTGCTTGATGGGCAGCTCCAGTTGGTCCCCGTTGGCGTGCCGGGCGAACTCTACATTGGAGGCGATGGCCTGGCTCGTGGTTACCTGCATCGTCCAGAGCTCACGGCTGAGCGCTTTATCCACCACCCTTTTAGCATTCAACCGGAGGCTCGCATCTATAGGACAGGTGACCTCGCCCGTTATCGAGCGGACGGTACCGTCGAGTTGATCGGTCGCATCGATCACCAGGTAAAAATACGTGGATTTCGCATCGAGCTGGGAGAGATCGAGGCGGTCCTTCGACAGCATCCACAGGTTCGTGAGGCAGTCGTGGTGGCACGAGAAGATACTCCTGGCGATAAGCGCCTGGTGGCGTACGTGATTCTCAAAGAGCGGCAAGCTGTCACAGGAGCCGATTTGCAGGCCCATGTGATGAAGCATGTACCAAACTATATGGTCCCTTCGGCTATTGTGCAACTTGACGCGTTCCCGCTCACCCCTAACGGGAAGGTGGATCGCCGGGCTCTCCCTGCACCTGATTACGCAACCGCCGGACGCTCAGAGAGCATCGTTGCTCCGCGCACTCCGCTTGAGGAATTGGTAGCTCAAGCCTGGTCGCAGGCACTCGGCGTTGCACCTATCAGCATTGATGACGATTTCTTCGTGCTCGGGGGGCATTCTTTACTGGCCATGCAAGTGATCGCACACCTGCGGACAGCTTTGCAGGTTGAACTGCCCCTGCGGAGCTTCTTTGAGGCTCCCACGGTGGCTCAACTGGCCCAACGCATTGATCAGCAACAGAGCAGTGGAACCGCTCCTTTCCTGCTCCCTACGATCCAGGCTGCATCAAGAGAGCAGTACCGTTTGCTCGCTGCCTCCTCTCAAGCACAACATGAGGAAGCGGCAGATGAGATCATTGTCGTTCCCGCGTCGTCGAACCAGCAAGGACTGTGGTTATTGGACCAATTGGAGCCGGAGAGCCCGACCTACAACCTGTCGGTCGAGCTTCGACTCCACGCGCCCTTGCAGATGGTGGCCCTGAAGCAGAGCTTGCAGGCCCTCGTCGAGCGGTATGAGACGCTGCGGACCATCTTCACGTTGCGCGATGAGCAACTTGTACAGGTGATTGCTCCGACGATGAACGTGTCACCTACTGTGGTGGATGTACAAAACTTGCCCCAGGAGCAACGAGAGGCCGAAGTGCAGCGGCTGGTTTTCCGGGAGGTGCAGCAGCCCTTTGATCTGGCTCGTGGGCCATTGCTGCGAGCAATGGTTCTTCATCTGGGGCCAGAGGATCATGTTGTGCTGCTGGTGATGCATCACATTATCTCAGATGGCTGGTCGGAGGGTGTGCTCTGTCAGGAACTGACCGCCCTCTATGATGCCTCCATCAGCGGGCAACCAGCTCTACTGCCAGCCTTGCCCATCCAATACGCTGACTTTGCTCTCTGGCAGCGTGAGCAGGGGCAGCAAGAGCGCCTGGCGGAACAACTGACCTACTGGAAGCAACAGTTGGCCGGGGCGCCTCCCGTGCTGGATCTGCCCACCGATCACCCGCGTCCTGCTATCCCAACGCACCGTGGACGGATGTACTCTTTCATCTTCTCGCAAGCGTTAACTCAGGGACTCAAGCGGCTGAGCCAGCAGGAGGGGGTCACGCTCTATATCACCCTGACAGCTGCATTCAAGGCATTGCTGTACCGCTACACCGGGCAGGAAGATCTGGTCATTGGCACCGTCACCGCAGGACGCAGCCAGCAAGAGACGCGCGACCTGATCGGCTACTTTATCAACACCCTGGTCCTGCGCAGTGACCTGTCGGGCAATCCCACCGTACGCGAGCTGTTGAACCGGGTGCGCGAAACGGTGCTGGGCGCTCAGGCTCATCAAGAGGTGCCCTTTGAACGACTGGTTCAGGAGTTGCACCCGCAGCGCTCTTTGAGCGCTGTTCCCCTCATCCAGGTGTTGCTCACGCTCGACCCGCCTCTGTCCGACCTCCCCTCACCCTGGAATTTGTCCCAGATGGACCTGGAGACTGGAACGGCGAAGATCGATCTGGCCCTGGCCCTCGCCGAACGTCCCGAGGGATTACTCGGTTCGCTAGAGTACAATACTGATCTGTTTGATGATGCGACCATTGCTCGCATGATGAGCCACTGGCAGGTCTTACTGGAAGGCATCGTCGCCGATCCCGCACAACACCTTGCAGAACTACCATTGTTGACCGAAGAAGAGCGGCACCTGTTGCTCGTCGAGTGGAATGCTACCCAGGTGGACTATCCCAGGGACCAGTGTTACCATCAGCTCTTCGAGGCTCAGGTTGAACGGACGCCGGATGCTCTTGCCGTGGTGTTTGAAAAGGAGCACCTGACCTATCGCCAATTACATGAGCGGGCCAACCAGCTCGCGCACTACCTGCGCAAGCTGGGCGTGGCACCAGATGTGGTCGTGGGTCTCTACATGGAACGGTCCGTCGCGCTGATTGTGGGATTACTGGGCATCCTCAAAGCAGGAGGAGCGTATGTCCCCCTCGATGCTCAACTCCCGCCGGAACGCATCGCTTTTGTGCTCAACGATGCGCACTCCCCCGTCCTGCTGACCCAACGACGGCTCGCAGAGACCTTGCCCCCGCTCAGCACTCACGTCCTCTCTTTAGACACGGATTGGGAGCGGATTGCTCGGGAGAGCACAAGCACCCCCACCAACACGACCCACCCTGAGCACCTGGCGTATGTGATCTACACCTCCGGCTCCACCGGCAAGCCCAAAGGCGTCATGGTCTCGCACAGAGCCCTGGTCAACTACCTGATCTGGTGCGTGCGCGAGTGTGAGATGGAACACGGGGAAGGCTCTCTGATTCACTCCTCCATCAGCTTTGACCTGGTGGTCACCGGTCTGCACCCGACCCTGCTGGTAGGACAGAAACTGGTGCTGCTTCCCGAAGACCAGAGTGTCGAGGCGTTGGCGAACGCCTTGCGCACGGGCAGTTCGTTCAGCATGCTCAAACTGACGCCCTCGCATCTGAAGCTGCTCAATCAGTGGTTGTCGTCAGAGCAGAGAGCGGAACGAGTCCACACCATCATGACTGGTGGCGAAGATCTGCCCAGCGAGAGCGTCTACGCCTGGCGGTCCCACACAGCTGGCACCTTGTTCATCAACGAATACGGACCCACAGAAGCGACTGTGGGAGCCGCGGTCTATGTGGTGCCAGCTGATATCAGCTCGGAGGGGATCATTCCTATAGGACGCCCTGTGTATAACACGCAGTTCTATGTGCTGGATAGCTCTATGCAGCCGGTGCCGATAGGCGTACCCGCTGTATAAGACAGGCGACCTGGTCCGTTACCGGGCAGACGGGTTGGTAGACTTTTTAGGACGCCTGGACCACCAGGTCAAGATCCGTGGCTATCGCATCGAACTGGGTGAGATCGAAGCGGTGCTAAGAAACCATCCAGATGTAAAGGAAGTGGTAGTGGTGGCGCACGAGGTCGCCTCTGGCGATAAGCGGCTGGTGGCCTATGTCGTCCTACACAAAGGGGCAACCGCGACCGGTGCAGAACTGCAAAAGCATACGCAGCAATCCTTGCCGGTCTACATGGTACCCTCCGCATGTATGCTGCTCGATGAACTGCCGATCAACGCCAATGGCAAGGTGGACCGTCTCGCGCTGCCAGAGCCGGACGCGATGAGAACGACGGCAGAGGAGATGTTTGTGGAGGCGACATCGCTGGTGCAGGGTCAACTGGTACAGATATGGCAAGAGCTGCTCGCAGTGCATCCCATCGGCATAAAGGACAACTTTTTCACACTGGGAGGGCACTCGCTCCTCGCCGCGCGCCTGGTGGACAGGATCGCCCACGTATGCGGCAAGAAGATCCCTCTCTCCGCGCTCTTTGCCGGACCAACCATAGAACAGCTGGCCAATGCGCTGCTGCAGGATGCAGATCAAACCGCGCGGACTGCTGTGGTCGCGGTTCAGGCCAGTGGGTCTCTGCGTCCCTTCTTCTTTTTGCATGGTGACTGGACCGATGGCGCGTTCTACTGCTTCGCTCTGGCGCGCTCGTTAGGTCCTGAACAGCCATTTTATGTACTGGGAACGTATAAATTCTCTGATCTGCAGGCTCTTCCTATTCTGGAAGAAGTGGCATCAGCTCATATCGAGGCGATGCGCACTATTCAGCCAGAAGGTCCCTATCTCTTAGGTGGCTTTTGTAACGGTGGCTTGCTCGCCTACGAAATGGCGCGGCAGCTGGAAGAAGCCGGGCAACAGGTTGATTTCCTCGGCTTGATCAATCCTACTACGGTGGACGATTCATATATGCTGCTTAGTGTCATCCGTCGTGTTGGTCAGATGCTACAGATGAAACCAGATAGACAGGCTCATTGGTATCTGCGCGCCCGCCATGCCCTCCGTCACGTGTACAGGCATGTACGCCCTGGCGACGAGAGGCTGGCGGACTTTCATAAATTGACAGCGATAGATCCACGACTCGAGGGTATGTTTCCACCCCTTGAGGCGCTTTACAATGACTATGTCGGTGTCTTTAACTGGCTGGTGAGCAGATATAAACTGCGCGCCTATTCTGGTAAGATTACGTTCTACTGGGCCGCTGACGAACCCTTCTTCCAGAAATTCTGGAGCCAGGTCCCTGTAGTGAAAGACAAGCAGGAGGTTGAGCATCATCTCATTCCGGGTACCCATATGTCCTGTGTCACCGACTACACCGAGGTCCTGGCTGAACGGTTGAGTGAGAGCCTGAAGCAGTCTCAGGAGGTCCTATTAGATCAGGTCGTGTGAGCAAAGAAAGTTAGTGCGGTGAGAACATTACTCTATCAATGGCTAAAAACAAATCGCGTCATGCTCGTCAATGCCGGATCGCTGGTTGGCACAACGTTGGTAACGGGAGCACTGGGATTTGCTTACTGGTGGGTGGCAGACCGGCAATTTCACCCCGCAGATGTAGGTCTTGCCTCAGCTTCTATATCTGCCATGATGTTGCTGGGGGCTCTGTGCGTATTGGGAATGGGCACGTTATTGATCGGTGAATTACCGCGTCAACCTGGTAAGGAAGCGTCTCTTATCAGCGCTGCGTTGATCCTGGTTGGCACCGTGGGTGGACTTGTTGGCATCCTATTCGCGCTTGTCGCTCCGTTCACATCGGCAGACTTCCAACCATTGAGGGCAAATATCGGCAATGTACTGATTTTTGCAGGTGGAGTGAGTCTCACCGCGCTCACTATCGTCCTTGACCAGTCACTGATTGGACTGCTATACGGGGAACTGCAATTCTGGCGCAATACGATTTTTGCCGCAGCAAAACTTGCTGTGCTCTTTGCCCTGGCCATCTGGCTGCACTCCTATGTGAGAGGGGTGACGATTTATGCGACATGGGCCGTGGGCAGTGTTATCTCACTACTCCCACTCGTCGGATTTTTCGTTATAAAGAAAAGGTCAGCGCTAAGGCACGCTCTGCCAGACTGGAGCTTACTGCAGAAGCTTGGGTTCTCGGCCCTGCAACACCATATGCTCAATTTGATTCTGCAAGTCCCAACCACGGCCTTACCGGTGCTGGTGACGATCCTGCTTTCAGCAACGACGAATGCCTGGTTTTACACTACCTGGATGCTTCTGGGGTTTGTCTCCATTGCCTCGTATTCCCTCTCTACTGTCCTCTATGCTATCAATTCCGCTCAGAACGAAGAGCTTGCGAGCAAGCTACGCATGACATTAGGGCTCGCGTTTATAACCTGCATAGCGGCAGCCGTGGTGCTGCAAATCGGCGCCAGCCAGATACTGGGCCTCTTCGGCCATATGTATGCAGAGCGGGCAACTTCGAGCCTGCGTATTCTCATCCTTGGAGAGTTTCCAATTATCATCAAGCATCATTATATCGCCGTCAGGCGTATTGGTAAGCGGCTGACCCGCGCTATGCTCCCAGTAGCGTTCGGGAGCTTACTCGAATTGGGGGCCGCAGCAGTGGGCGCACACCTGGGCGCATTGTCAGGCTTGAGCATAGGATGGGTGGTAGCCGTGTATATTGAGGCGATGTTTATGGCTCCTGCCGTGTACAGGGCCGCTCGTTTCAAACGCACGGGAAGCTCACAGCCGCTGGCACACGATGAGATGGTAGAGACGCGGCAGATGAGTCAGAACTAAGTGGTCTGTATCCACAAAGCATGGGCGTCAATGCCTGGTTTTATGTTCGTTTTGGAAAAGGGCGAAGTCTTCTAAATCGCTGCTCAGCTCCTTGATCACTGCTTCGCTGTACTGCCAATCTGGGGCTGTATCACTTTTACATGGCTTTGAAAGATATTGCTGGGGCCTTGACAAGAAATTGTAGACAATCTACAATCTATGTATGGATTTAGATGAACTGGCGGCGGATGCCGCAAAACAATACCGCACCACACCTACTATGGTGGCGGATATATTACGCGAGGCCATTTTAGCGGGAGCGCTTAAAGGTGGTCAGCCGCTCCGACAGGAGGATCTGGCAACAAAGTTCCGGCTGAGCCGGGGACCTGTCCGCGAGGCTTTACGGCAGCTTGAGGGAGAAGGCTTGATCACCTTCTCTCCCCATCGCGGCGCAGTCGTCTCAGAGTTGTCGCTGGCAGAGGTACAGGAGATTTGCGATATTCGCATTGCTCTTGAGACGGCTGCTCTGCGCTTCGCTATTCCACATCTATCTGAAGATGTGCTGAAACGCGCAGAGGAAATTCTCGACGAGGCCGACCAGCAAACAACGGAAGTGGCTCACTGGGGCGAGATCAACTGGAAATTTCATGCAACGCTCTACGCTCCGGCAAATCGTCCGCGCCTCTTATCTCTGATCAAAGCCCAGCACGCTCAAATGGATCGCTACGTGCGCGTCCACTTTTCTCTCATGAACTACAAGCAGCAAGCTCAACAAGAACACTGGCAAATCCTCGACGCGTGTAAACGACGAGACATCAGCACAGCACTCGCCGTCCTGGAGCGGCAGATAGCTGCCGTTGGTGAGATGCTTGCCAGCCACTTACAACAGGAAAGGAGCGAAAACGGTCGGTCAAGAACCCAATCCCCATGATCGGGGACGGGCTTGCAGAAGTCCTGCTTGACTAGCCTGAGTGCAAACTACGTTGGGTGAGTCATGATACCTATGGATGCTTACTCTAGTCTGTAGCTCTATCGTTTACGGTTAAAAGTTCTGAGGGGAGGAACGGTGCTGTAAGTGTAAAAAGCTCATCCAACATTGGCGAAGAGTACCTGACTCCGAAAGGAGGTAAACGCTTTGTTCGTTTACGTTTTAAGTTGTCATAGTAAACCGTTAATGCCATGTCAACCACGCAAAGCACGCCTTTTACTGAAAGGGGGCAAGGCCAAAGTGGTGAAGATGGTGAGAAGGAACAATCGACAACTACACAAAGCGACCATCAGAAAGGGTGGCAAGAGGCAGCGTAACACTGCACCCAAGTATGTGCATGGTTTTCGCTTGTTTGATTGTGTGAAGCATCAAGGACAGACCTGCTTTGTGTTTGGGAGGAGGAGTTCTGGTTACTTCGATCTACGTACCCTTGATGGTGCCAAAGTCCATGCCAGTGCCAGTTACAAAAAGTTGGCTGTTGTCCAGAAGGCTTCGGCCTTGTTAGTAGAAAGGAGGGCGGCGTTTCCTCCTGTCTCGTAACGGAGACGGATCTCCACGCCGCTTTTTGATGAATGTGGATGCTGTCGTGATAGGGGCAGGGATCGTTGGTGCCTCTTGTGCGTTCTTTCTCGCACAGGGAGGACTCAAGGTAGCTCTTGTAGAGCGAGAAGGCATTGCAAGCGGTACAAGCGGATCAGGTGAAGGGAATATCCTCGTCTCAGACAAAGAGCCAGGAGCGGAACTCGCACTCGCTCAGCAGGGCTGCCTGGCGTGGAAAGAGCTGGCTTCCATTTTACCAGACGACTTTGAATTCGAGGAAAAAGGCGGAGTTGTGGTCGCTGAAACAGATGCTCATCTCCATTCGCTTACTGAACGCACAGCCGCGTTGTGTGATGCGGGCGTCATCGCCCATATGCTGACGAGCGCTGAGTTGCGCGAACTTGAACCCCATCTCGCTCATGATATAACGGGCGCTGCCTATTTCCCACAGGATGCGCAGGTACAGCCTATGCTGGCGAGCGCTGCGCTAGTGAAGAGTGCCAGGCAACACGGGGCTGTACTGCTGGATCACACAGAGGTAACAGCCGTGGAGCGCGACGGGCAGGGGGTGATCAGCGCCGTCATGACGAGCAAGGGCCGTATAACGACGCCGCGCTTGATTAATGCCGCCGGTCCCTGGAGTTCGCAGATATCAGCGCTGGTGGGTCTCGACCTACCCATCCTGCCGCGCAAAGGCCATATTGTCGTCACTGAGCCGCTGCCCCGGCTCGTACATCACAAGGTCTTTGAGGCAAGTTATTCAGATACAGTGAGCAGTAGTGATGCTGCCCTTCAGGTATCCTCAGTAGTAGAGGGGACTAAAAGCGGCACCATCTTACTGGGAAGCAGTCGCCAGCTTGTCGGCTTCGATCCAACCATCGAGGCGCATGTGGTCCAGGCCATTGTACAGAGAGCAGTACGCTACTTCCCCATCCTGGCTTCAGCGCACGCTCTACGCTCCTACGTTGGTTTCCGTCCCTTTGCTCCTGATCACTTGCCGGTTATCGGGGAAGAACCGAATGTGCCAGGTTACTACATCAACACCGGCCATGAAGGGGCAGGGATTGGTCTTGGACCCATCAGTAGCAAGCTGCTCAGTCAACTCATATTGGGTCAAGCGCTCGATATGGATATAGCGCCTTTCCGGCCAACGCGTTTTAAGAAGGTCGTATTGCGTTAACCTGTAGCTACTTATTTTTCTTGAAGGGAAAGAAGATGCGCTTTGAGAAATTGATTACAGCCGTGGATTCGCACACCGAAGGCGAGCCGACGCGCATAGTGACGAGCGGCTTTGGTCAGGTGCCAGGTCATACGATGTTTGAGAAAAAACACTATATCGAAGAGCACCTGGACTATCTGCGCGGTTTCCTGATGTGCGAGCCGCGCGGGCATAATGCGATGAATGGAGTCATCCTCCTCACGCCTACCGATCCAGAGGCAGACCTCGGCGTTGTATATATCGATGTCGATGGCTATCTTCCCATGTGTGGGCATGGCACAATTGGCACCTGCACCGTTGCCATCGAAACGGGACTGGTCTCCGCAGTCGAACCTCTCACGCGCGTAATCTTCGATACGCCAGCAGGTCGCGTGACCGCGGAGGCAACGGTACAGAATGGCAGGGTGAAAAAGGTCAAAATACGTAACGTACCATCCTTCCTGTATCGCAAAGATGTGAAGGTAGATGTACACGGCATCGGTTCCATCCAACTCGACATTGCTTACGGCGGGAACTTCTATGGCATCCTACCAGCCGAGCAAGTGGGCTTGACCGTTCAAGAGAGCAATGCGCAGGCGCTTATTGACGCTGGCATGAAGATCATGGCAGCGGTTG